>Ga0272448_1000534_pt1 | contig 59060 bp, 57 predicted proteins | sample YNPCB0191_FD_202220 | JGI IMG/M metagenome (GOLD analysis project Ga0272448, IMG submission 202220) | Hot spring sediment microbial communities from Yellowstone National Park, WY, United States - YNP-CB-019-1 | ecosystem: Environmental > Aquatic > Thermal springs > Hot (42-90C) > Sediment... | reverse complement strand
AGGCAGGTGCCGAGGGTGGGGTTGATGATTGGGGTGAAGTCGTAACAAGGTAGCCGTAGGGGAACCTGCGGCTGGATCACCTCCTTTCTACGGAGTCACATAAGGGAAGTAGGCGGAATATTTTCTTGAAGGGGAAAGTTAGCGGGCCTATAGCTCAGTTGGTGAGAGCGCACGCCTGATAAGCGTGAGGTCTCTGGTTCAAATCCAGATAGGCCCACCACTCCTCTGAAAAACCCATGGGGATGTAGCTCAGCTGGGAGAGCGCCTCGTTCGCAACGAGGAGGTCACGGGTTCAAGTCCCGTCATCTCCACCATCAAAGTGTTTCTGTTGCGTGTTCCTGTTTTTTACTCCGTCCTTGCCTTCGAGGTTTGCTTTTCAAATTCAGAGAAGACGTGGCGAGCTTGTATTTTCGCCTGGGGAACAATCTCCCCCCTTCTCCGTTTCCTTATTTTCAGGATCTTCAGGCATTTTCGTATCACGCCGAACCGGCGGTGGGAGTAGAACACCATCAAACCCTCCTGGAAGAACTGAGAAGAAAACATAGGAGAGAACAACCCGAGGGTGCTGCATATCCAGGCATCGGGGAAAAACCATCAAATTCCCCGGGAAGAAGGGAAACTGACCCGTCACCCTGAACTCGTTTCTGGAGTCCTCTGCAAGACGAGACTGTTTCGTCACTTCGTTTCTCGCAGAGACAAGGAGAGGAAATCCTTGCAGTGGCAAGAGAAGAGGGTCCTCACCGGTGAGAGGAAAAAGGGAAAGAAAAGGAGGAACAACCATGAGTAAAAAGCTGGTCGTGGGAATTGATGTGGGAAAAGAGGGGTATGCGGTGAGTGTTTTCGATGGGCAGAAATACCCCTTCCAGGGTTTCACCCCTGCCCATCCGGAGACCTTTCTGAAGAGAATTACTCCCCATCTTCCTGAGGATAGGGAAGTTCTCTTTGTAATGGAAGCCACCGGTGTCTATTCCCTGAAACTGGCACTCTTTTTGGTGAAAAAGGGATACCAGGTGAGTGTGGCCAATCCCTTTGTAGTAAAAGAGCGTTCGGCCCACAGATCGAGCACCACCTTTCCCGCCAGAAGCTCACGATACGGTGAAGAAGGTCCGGGAATCTGGGGGAGCACTTCCTTTAGTTTCCGGGAGACCGTCAGGTAAATGGTTTCCCGGAGGGGGTGGCGCTTTCCTTCCGTATTGGGCAAATAGTGTACCGTTTGGGCGAAAGCCAGCGACCGTTCCGAGATCGCTTCCTGCATCGGTTCCAGGGTTGAGGCGTCGGTAACCTGTCAATCGAAGTAGGCGGAGAGGAAATGGCGGCGATAGTAAAGAACGTTCACCAGGGGTAAATACGATATTTTCAGGAGGCGTCCCTGGGGCGTTTTTTCAGAACGATCCAGGGTGAAAGCCGAGATTTGCCGGGAGGGGGATTCGACTTCGATCCGCAGGGTTTTTCCGTGGATGGAGAAGCGGTAGGTGTAGGGAATGGTTTCCGAGCCGAATCGAGCTCGCCATTGAACTTCCAGGATGCGCCCTTCACGCAGAGAAGCGGTGTAGGTAAACTACCCGGGATCGGTTTCCCAGATGGGAATCGTTTGCCCCTGCACCAGGAATTTGGGCCCACCGTAGTTACTGGGGCGAAAGGGAGGCTCTGGATAGGCGATTACCTGCAGGTCGTGGAGAGAACTGCTACGGGGAGTGTAGCGGTACTCGAGGTTTTCCTGGGCGTCGGAGTATCGGAAGAGATACGTATCACCCTGCCTGGTAATCAGGTTTCGGAACGGATTTTCCGGTAGAGGTGGAGCGACGGTGCTATCCTGGGCGGGGTGTGCGGCAAGGGGCATGAAGATGGCTACCAGAAACCCCAAAAGGAGAAACCGGATAAAACTTACCGGGGGCGTGATGGGACCATTCCTCCTTTTCTCAATTTTGCTCCTGAGCCTGGTGGTCTTCCGCTTTCCAGACTTCCCACATACCGAAGCCAGCGGAGTTTTTGTTCCCCAGGCCGGTTTCGTAGGTGGCGGCGAGGAGTTCCGGATTTCCCCGAAAAGCGAAAATCCCGGTCCACGCTTCGATGGGGGTGCCTTTGAAAAGCACCACCACTTTGTTTTTTTGGGGGGAGAAGCGGTGGGGTCGGAGGGAGAAGGAAAGGTCCTGGGGGTCTTTTCCGTGGAGAAGGTGGTATTTTTTCCGGGCATTTTCGAGGAGGAGTCTCTCAAAACCGGAGTCTTCGGGGTACACAAAGAGGGTCTTTTTCTCCGGGGTGGTGTGGTAGATGGTTACCGGAGAGAGGAAGCGAAGGAAAAGAGACTCCCCGAGCGGAGTGGGAGGGACCACTTCCACCGCCGAGAGCACCACCGGCTGTCCCTGGAGGTCAAAGCGATGCTCACAGAAAGCTCCCCGCAGGAGGTTTTCGATGATTTCCTCTTTTGGAGTAGCAAAGAGGAAGGAAAAACAATGGCCGAAGCGGAGTTTCCCAGAATGCGCACTCCCTTTATTGAGGATGCGAGAAAACGTGAAGAGTTTGAAAGTCCTTTTCTCGTAAGGAAATCCCCGGTCGTGGAGGTGCGTCGCTAAAGAAGCAGGAAGGAGTTTGTAGAGGAGATACTGGAGAAGATGATTATAGTGTACTGGTAGAAGCAAAGGTTTATGTTCGGGATTTTGAAAGGTTAATTTGACTCTCATGGAAACATTATAACAGAGGAAACGGCATTGTGTTATAATCTTTTCTGCCATGGCCTGCGCGGAACATATTGAGCTCAATCCTGAATTTCAGAAAGCCCTAAAAATCATGGAAGAGAGTGGCGAGTCGGTCTTTATTACCGGTCGGGCTGGAACGGGGAAGTCCACCCTTTTACAGTATTTTCGAGACCACACTCGCAAAAAGATCGCCGTGCTCGCACCTACCGGAGTCGCAGCGATCAACGTGCGGGGGCAAACCATTCACTCCTTTTTCCGTTTTCGTCCGGACATCACGCCGGATACGGTGGGGGCAGTGAAGCCGGCGGATACGAATTTATACCGTCAGCTTGATACCATCGTGATCGACGAGATTTCCATGGTGCGAGCGGATCTTCTGGACTGTGTGGACATGTTCCTGCGCCGCTTCGGCAAATTCCCGCACCGGCCCTTTGGGGGTATCCAGATGGTGTTCATCGGGGACCTCTACCAGTTACCCCCGGTGGTGAAATCCTCCGAAAAAGTGCTCTTTGAAACCTACTACCAGAGTCCCTATTTCTTTAGTGCCCACGCTTTTCAGGAAATCCGGCCACTTCTTGTGGAACTGGAGAAAATTTACCGCCAGAGTGATGCGCGGTTCATCGAAATTCTAAACCGGATCCGGAATAATACGGTGGATGAGGAGGACCTGGCGACGTTGAACGAGCGGGTTATCCCTGACTATACGCCGGAGGAAGGAGAGTTCGTGGTATATCTCACTACCACCAACGACGTGGCCCGGAGTATCAACGAAAAGCGCCTGCAGGAGCTTCCGGGAAAGGAAAGGGTGTACGAGGGGTTATTGAAGGGAGATTTCGAGGAGGGAAGTTTACCCACCGATTTTTATTTACACCTCAAAAAGGGTGCTCAGGTGATGCTCCTCAATAACGATACCTCAGGACGATGGGTCAACGGGACCATCGGTCGGGTAAGGGGTTTCGCCCGGAGTCGGAGTGATACGGGAGAGGCTGTGGAAGTGGTGGTTCTAGAGCTTGAAGATGGAGGCGTGGTGGAGGTGGAACCCTACACCTGGGATATGTTCGAATTTTACTACGACGAGAAGGAGAAACGCATCGCTTCGCGGAGCGTGGGTTCCTTCACCCAGTATCCCCTGCGGCTTGCCTGGGCGATCACCGTGCACAAGAGTCAGGGGCTCACTTTCGATCAGGTGATCATCGATATCGGTCGGGGAACCTTCGCACATGGCCAGATGTATGTAGCCCTTTCGCGCTGCCGGAGTTTAGAGGGGATTATCCTCCAGAAACCCATCCTCAAGAAACACATCCTTATGGATCAGGCGGTGGTCCAGTTTCTCACCGGGTATCAGTATCGCCTTGCCGAAGAGGAAATGCCTCTTGCGGAGCGCTTGCGGCTTCTTGAGGAAGCGTGTCAAAAGAAACGGCCCTTGGAGATGGTGTACCTCAAAGCTTCCGACGAAAAGAGCCGGCGGGTGATTGTACCCCTCGAGGTGGGAACCATGCACTTCCAGGACCGGGAATTTCTGGGCCTGCGGGCTTTCTGCACCGAGCGGGGGGAGGAGCGCACCTTTCGGGTGGACCGGATTTTAAGCCTGCGCTATATCGAAGAATAGGGAAGTTAGGGCATCTTGAAGCGGTGCGCCGGCACGTCGAGGAAAATCCCTCCGTTGCTGCCGGATACGCTTCGGGTGTGAAACAGGCGCTCAAAGTGCACCACGACCGGAGTCTCAAAACCACCGAAAGTAGCTTTCCCAAAATCTTAAAAATTTTTTAAAATTTTCTTAATACCCCCTTGACAAATTTCTATCCCCATGGTATTCTATGATTGCCACGGGTTCTGGGAAACTGGAACTCGGAGAGCGAAACGAGAGAGGAGTTTTCTCGCAAGAGAAAACATCCTGGTTCTTCCCGAAAGGGGAGAAGGAAGTTTCGCCCTGAAGCTTTAGGTGAGAACGGAGAAATTCCCTCTCCCTGAAGAGATGAAGAGGAAAGTTTGCTGGGACCTGTGGCGTGTAACCGTGGATTCTGAGGGATCGCAGGATCTCAACGAACTGAGGGGACTCAAATCCCTGATGTTCCTAAGGGAGCCAGAGAGCTCGGGCTTCTGAAGAAAAAAGTTGAGAGACGAGGGTTCGTTGGAATCCACGGTTTTTTATTTCCTGCCTCCTTCTTCCTTGCAGTGCATTGTTAATCTTTCCGGGAATGTTAAAGAAGTTTAACCGTCGCTTAAAACTTTGTTGACGCCTTGGTGACAGAATGATGCCAGATACTCTATAATACTCCATGAGGAGGAATGAGAACATGAAGCGATTGGGTTTCGGGATTCTGGTGTTAGCGATGGTTCTGGGTATTACTGCATTCGTTTTTGCACAGAAGATCATCCAGATTGATGGTTCGAGTACGGTGTATCTCATCACCGAAGCGGTGGCGGAGGAGTTCCAGGCGGCGAATCCGGACGTGAAGGTGGTCGTGGGAATTTCGGGGACCGGTGGTGGTTTCAAGAAGTTCACCCGGGGAGAAACGGACATCAGCGATGCTTCTCGTCCTATCAAAGCTTCGGAGATCGAGGCTGCTCAGGCCAACGGTATCGAGTATATCGAGCTTCCGGTAGCCTTCGATGCCCTGGCAGTGGTGGTGAATAAGGAGAATACCTGGGCCGAATCCCTGACGGTGGAGGAGTTGAAGAAGATCTGGGAACCGGATTCACAGGTCAAGCTCTGGAGTGACATCCGTCCGGAGTGGCCCCAAGAGAAGATCAGTCTCTTCGGTCCGGGGGTGGATTCCGGGACCTTTGAATACTTCACCGAAGCTGTGGTGGGTGAAGCCGGTAAATGCCGGGGAGACTATGTGGCCAGCGAAGACGATAACGTCCTGGTGCAGGGTGTAAGCCAGGATAAGTACGCCCTGGGATATTTTGGGGTAGCCTACTATGTGGAGAATCAGGATACCCTCAAGGCGGTGTCCATCGATAGTGGGAGTGGCCCGGTTGCGCCGCTTCCGGAGAATGTGATCAACAATACCTATCGGCCCTTAGCTCGGCCGCTCTTCATCTATGTGAACAAGAAGAGCGCCGAGAAAGAAGAAGTGCAGCGCTTTGTGGAATTCTATCTCCAGAATGCTGCAGAGCTTACCAAGGAAGTCGGGTATGTTCCTCTTCCAGAAGGTGCCTATGAACTGGCGAGGAAGCGCTTTGCCGAGAGAAAAACCGGTTCGGTCTTCGGTGGTAAAGGGGCTACCCCTGGGGTTTCCATCGAAGAAATCCTCAAGAGAGAGGGCGAGTAACCCTGAGCGGAGAAACGAAGGTTCAGGCAGAGTATGCTGCGTCTCCGGGGCCATCTTCCGGGATGGCCCCGGGGTCTTTGGTGCGTTCGAGGTCGCTTCGGCGGGCTCAATTTGAGGAGCGACTGGTTAAAAAATTCTTTCTGGCTTTCAGTCTGGTCTCCATTTTCACCACCCTGGGAATCATTTTCATCTTGTTTTTCGAATCGGTGGGATTTTTCCGCCGGGTCAGCATCGTGGAATTCTTCACCGACACCCAGTGGACCCCTCTCTTTTACGAAAAGCATTTCGGTATTCTTCCCCTCCTTACCGGGACGGTCCTCATCACCGTCATCGCTATTCTCGTGGCTGCACCCCTGGGGATTCTCACCGCGCTTTTCCTGAGTGAGTACGCTTCTCCGAGGGTGCGGAGGTTGGTGAAGCCGGTTCTCGAGATTCTGGCCGGGGTTCCCACGGTGGTGTACGGGTATTTTGCCCTCCTTTTTGTGACTCCTCTTCTGCGGCGTTTTATTCCCTCCATTTCGGGGTTCAACGCCCTTTCTCCGGGTATTGTGATGGGGATCATGATTTTGCCGCTTGTGGCTTCGTTGAGCGAAGACGCCATGCAGGCTGTCCCGCAGAGTTTGCGAGAGGGTGGTTACGCTCTGGGAGCGACCAAATTCGAAGTGGCCATCCAGATCGTTTTTCCGGCGGCTTTTTCGGGGGTTACCGCTTCGCTCGTTCTGGCTATCTCCCGGGCGGTGGGGGAGACGATGCTGGTTACCATTGCCGCCGGCCAGATGCCCCAGTTTACTTTCAATCCCCTGGTGCCCATCGAGACCATGACGGCTTTCATTGCTCAGATCAGTATGGGTGATACCCCCACCGGGAGCCTGGAGTACCAGACCATTTTTGCGGTGGGACTCATGCTCTTTCTTTTGACTTTCCTTCTGAACCTCTTGGCTCGCCGGCTCCGCGAGCGTTTCCGGGAGCGCTACCAGTGAAAGGTCAGGCTCTCTCCAGAAAGAAAACGAGAGAAAGGATTTTCTTCGTTCTGGCAGCCTTTGCGTTACTGGTGTCTCTTTTAACCCTCTTTACCTTGCTTATCACCACCTTCCGGGACGGCCTTCCCCGCTTTAACTGGAAATTTCTCGCCAGTTACCCCTCCCGTAATCCAGAAAAGGCGGGTATCCTTCCTGCTCTGGTGGGAAGTATTTACATCACTGCCCTCACCGTGCTTTTTGCCATTCCCATCGGGGTGGGAGCGGGGATTTATCTTGAGGAATACGCCGAGAAAAACCGTTTGAACGATCTCATCGAGATGAGTATCTCGACCTTAAGTGGAGTGCCTTCCATCCTCTACGGGATGCTGGGCTTGGAGCTTTTTGCCCGGGCTCTGGGCTTTGGAAGAACCATTATCACCGGGGCTTTAACCTTGGCACTTCTTGTTTTACCCATCGTGATCGTTACCACCCGAGAGAGCATCCGTGCGGTGCCCCCTTCCCTGCGGGAAGCAGCCTTTGCGGTGGGCGCCACTCGCTGGCAGGTCATCAAAGATCACCTCCTTCCGGTGGCTTTTCCGGGAATTCTCACCGGGGTCATCCTCACCATCTCCCGGGCTATCGGCGAAGCCGCCCCCCTCATCATGGTGGGAGCACTTACCTTTATTGCCTTCCTTCCCCAGGGAGTCCTTTCTCCCTTCACTGCTTTACCCATCCAGATTTTTAACTGGGTTTCCCGACCTCAGAAAGCCTTTCAGGCCAATGCTGCAGCCGGAATCATCGTGCTTTTAGCGGTAACTCTGGCTCTCAACGCCCTGGCCATTTTCCTCCGCAACCGCTACCAGAAGAGGGCTGCCTTCCGGGCGTTTTGAGGAAGTTACAGGTTTAACGGGCTTTTGTATCTTCTCAACTTTTCAGGGAGTGGTAAACTATGGAAGACACCTCTTCGCTGGTGGTGAAGGAGAGTATGGACGATACCGAGAAGAAGGTTTTCCGGCTGGAAGGTTCTGACGTGGTGGTCATCATCCGGGATGGACGGGTCGAGCGGGTGATGTGCGATGACCCCTTGATTAACGTGACGGTGATTAATTTCGGTGTGGGGAAAGAGGGAATTTTCCACGAAGCCCGGATGTTCTACCATCCCCTGAACGAGTGGGACCGGTTCGAACTGCAGGAGACCGTTGAGGAGTACAATCAACGGTACCGCTATGGACGGCATATTCCCGGTGATAACCAGGTTACCTGGGGAACGGAAGAGGGAGAGTTTCCTCGAGCCGAGGATTACGACTGGTCTCAGGTGGATTCCCATCAGTCACCACCGCTTTTTGGGGAAGAGGTCGTTGACTCTGCAGAAAATCCGATGGATTGATGGAAATGGGAAGCGAAAGCGAACCGATTCTCGAAAATGCCATCAAGACCGGGGTTTTTTTTCAGCTCCTCCATCCCCTGGAGCGGATTGTCTATAACGTGAATACGCTCTGCAATCAGATTGCCGAAAAACGGCTCTGGGAAAAACTGCGACCGGTCGTTCAGGAAGACCTCGAGAAGGGGATAAAGAAAAACTACGGCATCAACCAATTATCTCTTCGGGAAATGAAAGCCATCACCATCCAAGTCCTCAATCGGGAGGAAATTCGCCGGGAACTGGAAACCGCTGCGGTATTTCGGTGTTTACTCTGTGGGAAAAAACTGGGAAGGTGGTATGTCACCATCAACGATCGGAGGGTAGAAAGAACAAGACGAGATGAAAAGGTGAGCGAAGACCAGACGGTCTTTGAGGGTGTGGTTCCCGGCCGGGTGGAGGATAACGAGGAGTACTGTTACGTGCTCCGGGGGGTAACAGATTACCGGGAGGCAGTAGAGGAATTGATACACCATATGGTTCAGGGCCACGGCGTGGATTTAGGAAAAAGACTCCTTTTGAAAGAGGAGTTTACCGAAGAAGAGCTTTTCGGCCTTGTTTGCCGGATGGTCGCAAAAAGCATCGAGCAGATTCTCAAGCAGGAAGCGCTCGTGTACGAGAGGATATCGCGGGCAGGTGCTTTTCCCTCTGGTTCTTTGACTCTGGAAAGGCAGAGGGTGAGAAGAAAGAAGATTCTCACCCCCGGTCGCATCCAGAGAGCCTACACCGAAACGGGGGATCTCCGGGAAGCCCTTCTGAAGCTCGAACTTTTTGAAGAGGGATATTATGATATCGGGATGGTGTACCGAGATGCACCGAGTGCCGAGGAGATGTCTCTCTATCGAGAAAGTGGCCTCAAGCCTTCTTATAGTGGGAAAGTTACCCGGAGGCCGTATCTTCGGTGCGAAATTTGGGAGAAGTTACGGAGTATGGCGGAACTTGGGGAGAACGATGTTCCGGTCAAAATATTCTGCGAAAAGTGTGGTCGGGGTAACGGTGAATCCTTCTCCTCGATGGAAGAGCTCGTGGCGCATTTCGTGCACCGTCATCCGGAGGTTTCCTGGGGGAAAGACACCGTGAAAAAAATCCTCAAGGAATGCACTCTGCTGGGATGGCTTGATTTTGCTCGTCGAAAGACCTGCCGGGATATTTTTGCCTATCTGGGGCCGCATTACGTGGACATGTTACCACCCGGCATGCAGGGATCGTGCTTCCGTTATGGGTTTCTCTCAGAGGAGAAAAATCGGGTTTACGAGCTTTATACCCGATCTTGTGAACCGTATCGAAAGTATCTCCTGGAAAGGGGAAAAAAGTCTTGAGGGTAGAATCCGAGAAGAAGAAAGCCGGCACCTTTTTCTGGATTCTGTTTTGCGTATTTCTGGGTGGGGTTCTGTGGCTTGCGAATCAGCCTGTCCTGGCTTTCATCGTCGGAGGAACGGTGTTTGGGGTAGCCATGTTTGCTTCCCGGGTAGAACAAATCGGCGCAAGTGCTCGGGAGGAAACCGAGGAAGTCTGGGAAACGGTGGTCTTAAAGCTTTTGAGTGGGGAGAGCGAAAGTGAGTGCACAGTCCGGGCCTTGATCGGTGGGGAGAATGCTGTTACGCCTTACCGGGAATTTATGGACCCGGGGAGAATCCTGCAAAAAAGTACCCAGGCTGCCCCGGTTACGGGACTGGAAAATTTATTCTGTGCCTATTTCCTTCTGAAGCGACTCCCCTGCGGTGATTTGAATCGGTTCGAGGAAATGATGGAACGGGAAGCCCGCAGGTGGCAGAGAACCTGGTGGCAGAAATGGAAAAAGACCTGGTGGTCGCAGATACCGGTGTATCTGGGAAAACCCCTTGAGGGGAAGTTTGCGGGGAAGGAGGAAATGCCATGAAAGAAGTCATAGTATGCTGGGTTTGCAAGAAAGTTTTAGAACCCGGCACCCATGACTGGTGGATGAACGAGAAAGGGGAGCGACTCCCCATATGCCATGCCCGCTGTGCAGGATACAGTCTGGGGAAATATAATTACCCCTGTCCCTGTCACAGTACGCATCTTGTGCAACCCGAACCACGGCGGGAAGCCGCTCCCTGCGAACGGCGCTTCCATGAAGCTCTGGAACGCTACCGGAAAAATCCGCAAGAGGGGGAAAAGCTCCTTCGAGAGACTATCGGGGATATCTACTTCCACGGTTGCACTCCCGGTTTGAACCCACCCAACGAGGAGGAATGGTTGCAGTATGTCCGGAGTGGACTCCGGTATCACGGGTTCAGCCTGGTGGCAATCGAGCAGTTGATTTTCCTGGCTACCGATGGGGGAGGCTGGAAGAGATAGCCGGTGAATTTTGCTCCGATTATCCTTTCCAAAACCGGTCGAATCCAATACAATTATGAGAAAACGAAAGAGGGAGGACGGCGATGCAGGAACTGGAATGGATATGGGTGAATGGGGAACTGGTCAAGTGGCAGGAAGCCAAAATCCACGTTTTAACGCATGCGCTGCATTACGGGACGGCGGTTTTTGAGGGGATCCGCTGCTACAAAACCTCCAGGGGGCCGGCGGTTTTCCGCCTCGATGAGCATATCCAGAGGCTTTTCGATTCGGCGCACATCATCAAAATGTGTCTTCCCTACAGCAAAGAGGAAGTCAAGGAGGCCACCCTTGCGGTGATTCGAGCCAACCAAGTGGAGGAGTGCTACATCCGCCCCATCGCTTTCCGGGGATATGGGGAGATGGGGGTGGATCCCACCAGGTGTGCGGTGTATTTTGCGATTGCGGTGTGGTGCTGGGGAGCTTATATGGGGGAAAAGGCGCTCCGGGAAGGGGTACGGGCCAAGGTTTCTTCCTATGTCCGGAACTTCATCAATTCCAGTTCTCCCCGGGCCAAAGTGAGCGGTAACTACCTCAACTCGGCTCTGGCGAAAATGGAAGCGAAAGAGCTGGGCTACGACGAGGCGATTCTGCTTGATGTGAACGGGTTCGTATCGGAGGGAAGTGGGGAAAACATTTTTTACGTGAAAAATGGGGTCCTCTATACGCCTCACCCCCATTCTATTCTTCTGGGTATCACCAGAGACGCGGTGATGCAGATTGCCGAAAGACTGGGGATTGCGGTACGGGAGACCCTGGTAACCCGGGATGATCTGTACCTGGCGGATGAGGCTTTTTTCACCGGAACGGCAGCCGAAATTACCCCCATTGTGGAAGTGGACGGAAGAACGGTGGGCAGTGGAAAGCCGGGAGACGTTACCCGCCGTTTGCAGGACGTGTTTTTCCGGGTGGTGCGAGGAGAAGAGCCCGGTTATGAGAGCTGGTTGAGCTATGTCAAGGAGGTTTGAGCATGAATAATCCTCGGGAATTCTGGGATGCATATCGTCAGGAGATCAAAGAAATCAAGAGCATCTCTCCAGCTACGGTGGAGAACTTTTCTTCCTTTTACGCCAAGGTGATGCAGGATGGGGCTTTGAGCCTCAAGGTGAAGGAACTCATCACCGTGGCCATCGGTATGGCTATTCACTGTGAGCACTGCATCATCATCCATGTACGGGGCGCTTTACAAAGCGGTGCTACCCCGGAGGAAATCTGGGAAGCGGCGCAGGTGGGAGTGGTGATGGGCGGTGGCCCGGCGTTTACCTTTTTGCCTTTGGTGAAGAAAACTCTGGAGGCGTTTCGGAATTAGGGTTCCTCTTTCTGAAACTCTTTGAGGTAACGCAGCACCTTTGACTGCGGGGTGAGGATGAGGGTATCCTTTTCGGAGAAGGATTTTTCGTAGACTTCCAGAGTCTTCAGGAAAGAGAAGAATTCCGGATCCTGGGCGTAGGTCTCGGCATAGATTTTGAGCGCCCGGGCTTCTCCCTCACCCCGAATGATCTGGGCTTGCTTCTCCGCTTCGGCTAAGATGAGCGCCTTCTCCTTATCGGCTTCGGCTCGAATCTTGGTGGCTTCTTCTTCCCCTTCGGAACGGTACTGCTTGGCTTGCCGTTCCCGCTCCGCTTTCATCCGCTGAAAAACGGCTTCTTCGTTCTGTTTGGGAAGGTCCGCCCGCTTGATACGCACGTCCACGATTTCCACTCCGAAGCCCTCGGCTTTGAGGCTGGCGTTTCGGGTGACCTTTTCCATCACTTCTTTGCGGAGCTCCGAAACCAGCTCGAAAAGCTCCACCTTCCCGATCTCGGTGCGCAGTTCTGAATAGACCACGTCATCGATGCGCTGGATGGCTCCGGCTTCGGTAACCACGGTCTGCAGGAAGAGGAGCGGATTCTTGATGCGCCACCGCACGTAACTATCGGTAACCAGAGTCTTTTTATCTTTGGTGATGACTTCTTCGGGTGGAGAATCGTACTCCAGAATCCGCTTATCGAATTTCCGCACCGTTTGCAGAGGATAGGGGAGTTTCACATGCAGACCGCTTGTGGTGATGGTTTTCAGGGGTTTTCCTAATTGCAGGATAACCGCCTGTTCGGTCTCGTCCAGCACGTACCAGGGCTTGAAAATGGCTAAAAGAACGATCAAAAGAAGTGTGACGGTCAAGGGCAAAACCCATTTCTTACTCATCGCCGAAGACTCCTTTGGAGAGGGGGAGGAGTTTCAGAACCTCTCCGGCTACAGCTTCGCTATCGAAGACGAATTTCCTGGTTTTCCCCAAGACTTTTTCCATAATTTCCAGCCCCAGCCTCTCTCTGGTGATGGCTTTCCCCAGACGGTACTCCTCGAGGAGTTTCCGGAATCGCTCTGTCTCCCCCTCGGCCTCCCGGATACGGGTTTCCCGGAAGGCTTCGGCTGCTTTGATGATCTGCGCCGCTTCACCGCGGGCTTGAGGGATAATCTGGTTCTGATAAGCCTGGGCCTCGTTGATAAATCTGGCCCGATCTTCTCTGGCGCTGGCCACATCTTTAAAGGCCGACATGACTTCCTGGGGTGGCTGAACATCCTGGAGCTGCACGGCAATCACCCGCAGTCCAGAATCGTAACGGTCCAGGATTTCCTGCAGAAGCGTCATGGTTTCCGTCTGGATTTCAGCTCTTCCCACCGTGAGCACCTCGTCGATGGTCTTTTTGCCCACCACCTCCCGCATGGCTGCCTCGGCGGCACTCTTTACCGCTATCTCCGGATTTTTGATATGGAAGAGATAGCGATAGGGATCGGCAATCCGGTACTGCACGATGTACTGGCAGCTGACGATATTCTCGTCTCCGGTGAGCATCAGCGATTCTTCAGGCTTCAACTCATACCTGGCGGGTGGGCCGGGATAAATGGTGCGGAAACCCACCTCCACCCTGCGTACTTCGGTGATCTTCGGTTTGGTAACCGTTTCAAAGGGATAGGGGAGATGATAGTGAACTCCTGGGGGAACACTCCCCACAAAGCTTCCCAGCCTCTTCACCACCCCCACCTCATCCGGCCCCACGGTGTATATCCCGCTTAAAAGGTAAAGGGCCACGAAGAACAGAACCACCGAGTACCCCAGCTTTTTTAAGAAGCGCAGCAAACGGGAGTTATAGATATTGATGACTTTCCCTTCAAAATTTTCATACATGCTCTCATTATAGCACAAGTTTGTGGCGGCAAATTCTTCCGGTTTTTATCCTTCTTCCTCGCAAATTCCTTACGCAGTCACTTGCGAGGTCGTATCGACCTCGAAGGAGCGCCGCTTTTTCCGGAGTGTGGAGGTGTGGCAATCCCGGTGATGCAGAGGGAAAATACGGGACTCTTTCGCTCATCACCTTGGGGGAAAATCCCCCAAGCCCCCTGGAAGAAAAAGAAGAAGGATGCGAACGCATCCTCGCAAGAATAAAAAAGAGTGCAGTAATCTCGTTTTTTCAGCGTTTCGATTCGCTACCGTAGCGGGGATATGGGATTTCCAATTACGCCAAAATGCGCTATATTAACTCTGAAAATACACTTGGGAAAGGGGATGGCGCTTTGGCGAAGAGAATACTGCTTGTACCGTTCTTTTTTGCTCTGGTGGTTATTGGTCTCGGTATTTCCGGGGTGGGAACGGTGATTCCGGAGATTTCCCGATGGTTTTCGGTATCGTATGCGGTGGTGGGGCAGATTTTCCTGTTTCAGGGAATCGGGTATTTCCTGTCGCTTCTTGTAGGAGGAATTTTGGGGAATCTCATTTCCCAGGGCTTCATTCTGCGGGTGGGATTTATCCTGGCGGTTTTGGGATTTTTCGGTATTGCGGTTTTCCCTTCTTTTTTCCTGGTGATGCTCTCGTTTCTCCTCATGGGAGTAGGAGTGGGGTTTGTAGATTGTATGGTGAACCCCATTGCGGTGGGAATTTTTACCGAGCGACCGGGGGAAACCCTGAACCTCATCCACGCCTTTTTCGGTCTGGGATCGATGGTGGCACCGCGCTTCTATGCTTTACTTTCTTCGGGGCGCTATGACTGGCGGGACCTCTACGGGGTGATTACGGTGTTCACCGCGGTATCGTTTCTTCTGTTTCTCTTTCCCTTTATTCCCCGCAAAGTCCATGCCACCTCTTCTTTTTCGGGGCTCCTGCAGGTATTCCGCAAAAAGGTGTTCTGGTTCATGGGATTCACCACGTTGTGCTATGCCGGGGGGGTAGCAACGTTGAACGGGTGGCTGGTGTCGTATCTTACCGAGAGGGGGGTGGCCACCGCCCAAGCCGCGCCGGTTCTCTCCTATTTCTGGTTAGGGCTTTTTGTGGGAAGGCTATCGCTTTCGGTGTTGTCCGATCGGCTGGGGCACCTCAACATCATCCGCTTCGGTTCCCTGGGGGGTGCGGTGACGGTTTTCCTGAGCCTTTCGGTGTCGGCCGGGTCTTTGTGGGGATCTCTTTTCCTGTTTGTGGCCGGTTTTTCCCTTTCGGTGATCATTCCCACTACTTTAGCTTATGCGGTGACGGCTTTTCCGGAAACCGCTTCCCTGGCTTCGGGGTGGGTGCTCTTCAATAACGGTTTGGGGATGCTCCTTTTCCCCTTTCTGGGGGGTGTGATCGGGGAACGGTGGGGGCTGCGGGTAACGATGCTGGCGGTACCAGTATTTCTCCTTTTGATGTTACTCTCCCAGCAGCTCCTTTTGGGAATAGCTCGCCGGGAGGTTACCACGTGAGCGAGAAGGATTTCATTGGTTTTACGCTTTCCAAATTGCAGGAAGTGGGGCCCCGTCCTTCCGCTTCTTCGAAGGAGCGGGATTTTCTTCGATTTATCAGGGAACGCCTGGAGTCTCTGGGGCTTACCACCGAGTGGGAAGCTTTTCCGGCCCCTTCAAGTTACACCTGGGCGCATCTTTTCCTGTGGCTGGGGATGGCGCAGGCTGGTTTTCTTCTTTGGGTTGTACCTCTGTGGTCTCTGATTTGGAGTATGGTGGTACTTTTTTTGGAATACGCCGAGCTTGCCACCTTCCCCCTGGTGAGCGCTCTTTTTCGCTTTGGGGAGTCCGCCAATGTGGTGGGGAAAAATGGTGAAAACCCGGAAGTGGTGATTATGGCCCATGTCGATTCGGCGCGGTGTTCGCTCTTCTTCCACCCTCGATTTGTAACCAATCCCCGCCTTTCACTTTTGCTTTTGGTTTACTCCTCGGTTTGCATCACCGGAAGTAGCCTGCTTTTTGTACTCTTTCGGTGGGGGGTTCTCTTCTGGGTGGGACTTTTCCCTTCGTTTTACCTTGCCTTTCTCGCCCTGGGACACCTGCACCGGGAATTCTTCATGGGATTTTCGCCGGGGGGGAATGACAACGGAAGCGGGGTGGTAGCGGCACTGGAAATCGCCCGGGTGTTGCGGGGAAAGGGGGTGCCGTTCTGGGTGGTTTTTACCGGGGCAGAAGAGTCGGGAACCTGGGGAGCACTCCACTTTTTGAAACGATACGGTTCGCTTCTTTCTAAAAAACCGATCCTCAACCTGGATAACATCGGAACCGGAAAACTCACCGTAGCCACGCAGGAGGGGATGTGGAAGGTCTACCGTGCTGCGCCGCATCTGGTGCAGGAATTGAGGAAGCTCAAGGATACCTCTCTCTTTTCGTCCCTATCTTGGGCTTTCCACCGACGCTACTCCCTTTCTGGCGCGGGGTTTTGAGGCTCTCACCATCATTGCTCTGGGTGAAAACGGCCTTCCGGTGAATTGGCACTGGTACACCGATACCGTAGGCGAGGTAATGGAAGAGAACCTGCGGCAGGTGGTGGCTGTGGTTACGGGATGGGTGGAGCAAAGATGTGGCTTTCATGCATAGTGTGGCGCTTTTGATTGCCCTGCAGCATTTTTCGAGTCCTCTCCTCGATACCCTCTTTCGGGGAATTTCTTTCCTGGGAGGAGAAACTTTCTACCTGGTGCTGCTCGTCTTCCTCTACTTTCGAGTGCATCGAAAACTGGCCTTCCGTCTTGCTCTTGTGGTTCTGGGCTCTCTGTATTTGAATTTCCTCTTCAAGAATTTCTTTGGCATTCCCCGCCCGGAGGGTGAAGGGTTGCGGGTTCTCGAAAAACCGGAGGATTTTTCTTTCCCCAGCGGCCATGCGCAGTCGGTGGCTTCGTTCTGGTTTTTTCTGGCTTTCTCTTTTCCCAGGCCCTTTTTCTTTTTTCTTGCTGCGGTGCTGAGTGCGCTGGTTTCCTTTTCCCGATTGTATCTGGGAGTCCACTACCTGCAGGATGTGCTCTTCGGGGTGGTGCTGGGGGTTACGGTGGCGTTCCTTTTTTTCCGCCTTTTCCGGTTCTTTTCGGCAAGAAAATTCCCCGTATTGGTAACGGTACCTTTTCTTGCCCTTTTGAGTTTCCTCCTCTTCTTCTTTGCCCCTTCGTCCCTGGGGGTGAAAGTAGCCGGGGCGTTGAGCGGAATTCTATGGGGGTACTGGCTGGCATCCTTTTTCCGCCTTCCGGAGAGGGTCTTTTCGGGGTGGGAATGCACCTCTGGGGCGGGGTTACTTGTTCTCCTCTACCTGGGTGGAAAAGTGGTACCCTTTGCGGGGCAGTGGTGGCTTTTTACCCGCTATGCGATGCTCAACGCTTTTGCGGTGTTTGTCTTCCCTTTTCTTGCTGAAGTTCTGCGGCGAAAAAAGCGGTGCTGAAAATCTGTACCGGATCGATTCTTTTATCCTCCCGCCGGTGTCTGGTATGATGGATACGGGTGATCCTGAAAACGATAGAAACGACGAGAACGGATAAAGGAGGTCAACCTGTGGAGAACGTGGATCTTGAGAAGCAACTGGATTCTTTTTCTCTGGAGGAACGCCAAACCGCTTTTCTGAAGCTTGTGGAGAGGGCGAAAACGGATGGTTCCGGTTTTCCAGAGCCCCGTCCGCTTGTCAACTTGCACTTCCATACCTTTTTCTCTTTCAATGCCTGTGGCTACTCTCCGCTCCACATCGTGTGGCTGGCAAAGAAGCGGGGGCTGCGGATGGCGGGGAGCGTGGACTTTGATGTCCTGCACGCCCTTGCGGAATTCTGGTGGGGAGGTTTAACCGTCAACCTGGCGGTGGCTTCGGGGCTGGAGACCCGCATTTTTCTCCCTGAATTTCGGGAAGAGGAGTTGAGCTCTCCCCATGAGCCCGGGGTGGCCTACTATATGGGGAATGGCTTTACTCGTTTACCCGAGAAGGGTTCACCGGCGGAAGCAATTCTTGAGAAGCTCTACCGCATCGCTCAGGAGCGGAACCGCAAGGTGCTCCGGAAGGTCAACGAGTATCTTACCCCGGTTCAGGTGGACTATGAACGGGAAGTGCTTCCCCTCACCCCCTCTCAAAATCCCACCGAGCGGCACCTGGTGGTGGCGCTGGTCGCCAAAGCCGAGGCGGTTATTCCCGATTCCGAAAAGCGCATCCGCTTCTGGAGTGAGAAGCTCGAGGAAAAGGAAGAGAAAATCCAGGCTCTCTATCCGGACCGGGCTTCATTCTATGATCTCGTGCGCACGAAGTTAATGAAGTTCGGGGGGGTGGGGTATGTAGAGCAGGATGCCGGAGATTTCCCCACCCTCTCGGAAGTCAACCGGATGATTCATGAACTGGGGGCTATCCCCTCCTTTTCCTGGCTTTATGGAATCAGTAGTGGGGAACGCGATACCGCCAAGCTCTTCGATTTCTGCCTCTCGGAAGGTGTGGAGACCATCTTCTTCATCCCGGATCGCAACTGGAATATCCCTGACGAGGAAGAGCGGCGGCTCAAGGTGGGGAAGATGTACCGGATGGTCGAGGAAGCGAAGAAGCGGCACATGCCTATTTTCGTGGGCACCGAGCTCAACCGCTACGGCCAGAAGTTTGTGGACGACTTTGACTCACCGTATTTAGCACCTTTGGCTTCCTACTTTTTGTGGAGCGCTTCTCTACTCTGGGGGCATGTGGTGCTGGAGTGGAGTAGCGGCAGGGGCTATGGAAGCCCGTGGGCGCAGGAGAACTTTCCGGATCGCGCCCGCCGGAACGCTTTTTTCGCCCGTCTGGGAGAAAAGGTTCCGGCGGTCAAAGAACTCATCGAAGAGGTGGGGCAGAAATCGACCGCGGCGCTGCAGGCCGAATTCGGGGAGTAAGTGATGATTCTCGTCGTGACGCCCAATCCGTGTCTGGATCGGACGCTCTTTGTGCGCAAGAACCGGCCCGGAGGAAGGGTGGAGGTCGAGGAGGTCCGGGAAATCGCCGGTGGGAAGGGCTCCAATGTCTGCCGGGTGCTGCGGGAACTGGGGTATCCGGCGGTGCATCTCCTTTTCCTGGGAGGGTATGTGGGAGAGCGGGTTCTGACCCTCCTTGGAGCGGATGGCATCGAAAGCGTTCCGGTGTGGACCAGGGCTTTGACCCGGGTGGTGGTTACGGTGGTGGACAGGGAGTGGCATCAGACCGTTTACTTTGATCCTTCGCCTGCGGTGACGCCGGAAGAAGAGGCGGTGTTTCTCGAGAAGTTTACCGAACTTCAAGGGAAGGCGGAGATGGTACTTCTCTGCGGGAGTATTCCCTCTTCTCTGCCTTTTTTCTATAATAAAATCCTGGAGAGAACGTCGAAAAAAGTGATCATCGACGGTAGAGGTGCAGCGCTCCGGTCTTTGAAGTGCTATCCTTGGGGAATCAAGATGAACCGGGAAGAAGCGGCGCTCACCTGGGGTGAAACCCTGCAAAGTCCGGAAGACTGGGAACGGTTCTTTGGGTTCTTTTGTGAGCGCGGGGTGGAAATGGTGGTGCTCACCCTGGGAGAGCGAGGTGCCATCGTGAAAACGACGGCAGGTTTCTATCGTGCTCCATCCATTCCGGTAGCGGTGGTGAATCCGGTGGGTTCGGGAGATGCGTTTCTGGGAGGATTGGTCTACGGGATGGTTTCTTCCTTTCCTGTGGAGGAATCGTTGCGTTGGGCGGTGGCCGCCGGGGCTTCCAATGCCCTGGTGTGGGAGGCGGGCCGGGTGGACCGGGCTCAGGTGGAGACACTGAAGGCGCAGGTAAAGGTGGAGGAAGGAATGACCCTGCGGGAATTCGGTAGGGAATGGGTGGAATAACCATTTTTCGGAGGGGTACATGGAAGGGGTTATCGTAGAGGACCGGGAAGGAAAGATCGTTTCGGTGAGTGACACCATCTTCTCGCTTCTTGGGCTGGAGGGAAAAGATGATTTCCAGCTGGTTTCCGAAAGCGGGCTTTTCCGTTTTTTGCAGGGGAAAGAACGTGGACGGTGGTCTTATGAAAACCTGGAGGTGACGGTCATGCCTCTCGGCCGGCAGGGTGAATACCAGGGGCGGGTGATCACCGTCCGGACTCTCCAGGAGGAGGACTTCGACCCCCTTAAGAGGATTTCGGAATCCGTTTTTACTTCCTGGTCCTTGAGGCTTCGGGGAGGCTTTTCCTGGGAAAAGGAGGGGAGGGAACTTCTTCGGGAAGCGCTTTCGATTCTTGGACTCGACCGGATGGCGGTGTTCCGCTTTATCGATGGCACCCTGCAGTGTGTGGTAGAGTGCTCCCAGGAAAAAGGTATTCCCCGGGATATCGCCCTGCAGGAGTTGCCCTGGTTGCAGGAATTTCTCAAAGCCGGTTCCCCTCTATTTTTCTCTACCTTGGAGGAACTCCCTCCGGAAGCCTGGAGGGAGCGGGTATTTTTCAAAAGCCACTCAATCCGTTCCCTGGCGCTTCTACCCCTTTTGGTGGGGGGAAGCGTTTGGGGGGTCGTTTTCTACGCCACCGGGAAAAAAGAAAAGGAATGGCCGGAAAATTTACGGCGGAGGCTTGAGTTCCTGAGTTCTCTTTTGGGCCATATCGGAGAGACTACCGAACTCGTCGAGAGCTTACGCGGAGAAAAGGAATTCCTCCGCCTTATCCTGGAGGAGATTCCCGATGTGGTGTGCTTCAAAGACCGGGAAAGTCGCTTTCTGTGGACCAGCCGTTTCCACCTCAGGGCGATGGGGGTTTCGCGGATGGAAGAGGTGGTGGGAAAGACCGATTTTGACTTTTTCCCTCCCGAGCAGGCCAGAGCATTTTTCGAAGACGAGCAGCGCATCATGGAAACCGGGGAACCGCTTCTTCGGAAACTCGAGCAGGCCCGTTTTGCCGATGGGACCCTGCACTGGATGCTCACCAGTAAAATCCCGGTGCGCAATGAGAGGCAAGAGGTGGTGGGGATTCTGGCTCTCGCTCGCGACGTGACGGAGCTCAAGGAAGCGGAGGAGCGTTTATCCTGGGAGCGGAATCTGCTCCTCTCCATCATCAACACCATTCCGGATCATATCTACGTGAAAGACCGCGACCACCGCTTTTTGCTGGTCAATAAAGCCGATGCCAGGCACCACGGTTTTTCTTCTCCGGAAGAGATGCAGGGGAAAACCGACTTCGATCTCCATCCCCCGGAGTTAGCCTGGCATTACTGGGAAGAGGAAGAGAAACTCCTTTCTACCGGAGAAACGGTCTGGAATGACGAGCGCCAGGTGGATGACTGGTCGACCGGCACCAAGCGGAAAATCTGGATTGCCACCAACAAGGCCCCGCTTCTCGATGAGAAAGGGAAAATCGTAGGGATGGTGGGGGTGAACCGGAATATCACCGAGCGCAAGGAGATGGAAGAGGCACTGCGGGAATCGGAGAAAGAGAAGGTGCTCATTCTCAACGCCCTGCAGGATCAGGTCACCTATTTTGATGCGGATCTCCGCATCATCTGGGTGAACCGGGCGGTGTTCGACCACTTCGGCCTTTCTCCTTCGGCGATCATCGGAAAACGGTGTTATGAAGTGATCGAAAAACGGGACACCCCCTGTCCGGGGTGTGCCGTGGCCCGGGCGCTGCAGAGCGGAAAACCGCAGGAAGGAGAGGTGGTTTCCTATAACGGTACCGTGTGGCACCAGAAAGCCTACCCCATTCTTGATGCCCAGGGCCGGGTTTTTCGGCTGGTGGAGATTTCCCTGAACATCACCGAGCGAAGACGGGCGGAGGAGCGGATTCGCTACCTCAGTTCCACGATTCCCTCACCGGTCTCTACAACCGCTTCTTCTTCCAGGAAGAACTCCAAAGGCTTGATACCGCAAGGCAGCTCCCCTTGAGTATCATCATGGGAGATGTCAATAGCCTGAAACTGGTGAACGATGCCTTTGGACACGAAGCCGGGGACGAGCTCTTAAAGAAGATGGCTTCCATTCTATTACGGGCCTGCCGCAAGGAAGATCTTGTGGCCCGGTGGGGCGGGGATGAATTTTTGGTTCTCCTTCCCCGGACTTCTCTTGCGGTAGCTTTGGAAGTGGTGGAGCGGGTTAAGAAGCTCTGTCGGGAAGAATCACAAAGAGTGGGACCTTCCGTTCCCCTCAGTATTTCCCTGGGGTGTGCCACCAAGGAGCGGGAAGAGGAGACTATTCAGGATATCATCAACGAAGCAGAATCCCGGATGTACCGGAATAAGCTCCTGGAGGGCCGGAGCACCCGTTCGGCGCTCATTACTTCCCTGGAGCGTTCCCTCTGGGAGATTTCGGAGGAGACCGAAGCCCATTCCCGGCGTATGCGAGACATGGCTTTGCAGATGGGCTCCGCCCTGGGTCTTTCTTCCGCCGAACTGGACGTCCTGGAACTTCTGGCGCGTCTCCATGATCTTGGGAAGTTAGGTGTTTCCCGTTCCATCCTTGCCAAACCCGGGCCGCTCTCTCAAAAAGAGTGGGAGGAGGTGAAAAAGTACCCCGAGATCGGTTTTCGCATCGCCCAGGCTTCCCCCGAGCTTCTTCCCGTAGCCGAAGGTATCCTCACCCACCATGAGCGTTTCGACGGCCGGGGGTATCCCCAGGGTTTGAAAGGAGAGGAAATTCCTCTCGTAGCCCGGATCATTGCTATTGTGGATGCTTTTGACACCATGGTGAGTGGCCGACCGTACCGGAAAGCCCTCACTCCTAAAGAGGCGCTGGAAGAGCTCCGCAGAAACGCCGGGACCCAGTTTGATCCTTCTCTCGTTTCGGTATTTCTGGAGATTATGGATCGCCGAAAGCCCTGAGGTTTGCCATCACGACTTATTCCGCAGTGCTTTGAGGTCGCTCTGGAAAAGCTTCTTATTCAGGGAGAAGTGGAGAATACCCAAAAGGAACAGGCTCCACCCCCCATACGGGTGGATTCGAAAGACCACGTTCCATAATGTGGCGCTCTGTATCCATCCCTGGCTACTCATCCAGAGGATCACACCGGTTACGAACATGAGCAAAAGAAGCGCTCCCATGCCGATGGCCACCACTGCTCGCACTTTGAGTAGGCTCTTTGACATCAGTATCCCCCTTTTTGCTCTGTACTACCTCTGGGGCAGATTTTTATTCCCGAAGTATGAAAACCACCCCTTCTCGGGGGTGCGAAGGGGTGGTTTGAGGAGGGGATGAACGTGCTATACCCAGCCGCGAAGTTTCATGGCTTCGACCACTCGCTCCACGGCGGTAACGTAGGCAGCCTGGCGCATATGGGTGGAGTACTTTTTCAGGTTGCCAAGCACGGTATGATAAGCGGTGGTCATTTTCTTGGCCAGACGTTTCAGAACTTCTTCTTCCTCCCAGTAGTACATGTAGAAATTCTGCACCATTTCGAAGTAGGAAACGGTGACACCTCCGGCATTGCACAGAAAGTCGGGAATGACGTGTACCCCCTTTTCGTGGAGAATCTGGTCTGCTTCGGGAGTGGTGGGACCGTTCGCCAGTTCGGCCACGATTTTGGCTTTGATGCGGGGGGCATTCTCTTCGTTGATCACGTTTTCGAGGGCCGCAGGGATGAGGATGTCCACATTGAGCTCCAGGAGTTCTTCGTTGGAAACCGGAGTGCTTCCGGAAAGATTCACCACCGAGCAGGTGTCCTGTTTACACTTCAAAGCTTCGTTGGGATCGATGCCTTTGGGGTTGAAGATACCTCCCTGGCTGTCGCTTACGGCCACAATGGTTGCACCACAGATGGTGTGTAAAAGGAGGGCAGCGTAGTATCCGGCGTTGCCGTAACCCTGGACGGCCACGGTAGCCTTGGTAAGATCGATCCCCAGGACTCCAGCGGCTTCCTGAATAGCCACCATTCCTCCCCAGGCGGTGGCTTTGTCTCTGCCTTTAGAACCACCCACAGCGAGTGGTTTTCCGGTAATCACGCCAAACTGGTTTTTCCCGGCAATTTTGGAGTACTCGTCCATCATCCAGGCCATGATCTGGGGGTTGGTGTACACATCCGGAGCAGGGACATCCTTGTCCGGTCCGATAAGATGATAGATAGCCTGGATATAAGAGCGGCTCAGACGCTCCAACTCCCCCTGGGACATTTCCTTGGGATTACAGATCACGCCACCTTTGGCTCCCCCCAGCGGAAGATCCATCACCGCACACTTCCAGGTCATCCAGGCAGCCAGAGCCCTTACCGTATCAATGGTTTCCTCGGGATGAAAACGGATTCCCCCCTTGGTGGGCCCTTTGGCGTCGTTGTACTGCACCCGGAATCCCTGGAAAACCCGGATAGAGCCGTCGTCCATTCGAACCGGTAAGGATACATGGATTTCCCGGGCCGGGACCCGCAGGACCTGGTGAATACCGGGGTCCAGATTCATAATCCGGGCGCATTCGTCGAGCTGTTGCTGAGCCATGGCAAACGGGTTTGATTGAACCATCCTTGGTACCTCCCCTTCATGGAGTGTTCCGGTCATTCTCTGACCGCTGAAAATAAAAAAGACGTTCCCCTCTGGGAACGTCTTTGTTTCCCTCCCTCAAGTTACCGCCGTTGGCACCTCGAGGATTATTGTCTCTCATTATACAGAATTTTGGAAAATTTCAAGAGGGGGGAGATAGAGAAAGCAAAATTTTTCCTTTGGACATGGTATCATTGATTTTACGGATATCTCCAAACCCCTCCTTTTATTGACAGGTTTACCAAGGTATGTTAGAGTTATTTTTGAGCTTTATACCTTGAGCTTTTGCTCAATTTTCGCGAGGATGGAGCGATACGGGGGGTCCGGTGGTGGAAGGGTATCTTTTAGGTATCGACATTGGGACCAGTGCGGTGAAAGTGGTGCTCTTCGATCCCCAGGGGAGAGTGGTGGCTTCTTCGGATAGTGTGGTTTCCATTTATAGTCCCAAGCCAGACTATGCCGAGCAGAACATGGATGAGATCTGGGACATCGCGGCCCGGTCTATAGCGGCGTGCATTGCCCAATCCGGTGTCGATGCCCGCTTGATCGTTTCCGTGGGTGTGGCCGGTCAGGGAACGGGGTGCTGGCTTCTGGATGCTTCCCATCGACCGGTAGGCAATGCCATCATCTGGATTGATGGTCGAGCAAAGTCGATTCTCAATCGGTGGAAGGAGGACGGAAGACACCTCCGGGCTTTTGAACAATCGAGTAACAGTATCTTCACCGGTTCGCCGGTGGCGATTCTGCGGTGGCTGAAGGAGGAAAAGCCGGAGATCCTCCAGAAGTCCAGATATTTTGTGTTTGCCAAAGACTGGATTCGATACCGGCTCACCGGGGTTCTGGCTACCGATTACTCGGATTTCTGCATGTTTCCCCTATCAATCAATGGGGAGGTTACGCCGATATTGCATATCTTTGGGCTGGAGGAACTGGGAGAAATTTTCCCTCCGGTTCGGGCAGCCTGGGAAGTGGTGGGAACCGTCACTGAGGAAGCCGCTTCACGCACGGGTTTGTATGCCGGAACACCGGTAGTAACCGGGGTGGTGGACGTGGCCGCCTGTGCCCTGGCCCTGGGAATTCTCCATCCGAAGCAGGCGTACTCCATCCTGGGAACTACCTGTTTCAACGCCTTTTTGACTCATGAATCTCCGGAACTCTTTCAGCCCCCCGGGGTGGGTATCTCGGTGTTCTATCCCCTGCAGGGGACCTTTTTACGGGCTATGGCTACCATGTCCGGGACTCTGAGCCTGGACTGGTTTTTGACCCATGTTTTGAGGAAGGAAAAGGAGTTCTGCGAAAGTAAAGAAACTCTTTTCAAGGAGCTGGAAGAAGCGGTAGTGAACATTTCTCCCGGTGCGGAGGGCCTGGTTTTCCTTCCCTACATCAGTCCCGGGGGGGAGCGGGCTCCCTTCGTGGATCCCAGAGCTCGGGGGGTTTTCTTCGGTCTGAGCTATGCCCACCGGGAACTCCATCTTTTGCGGGCGGTGTACGAGGGGATTTCTTTTTCGGTGCGGGATTGTTTCGCAGCTTTTTCTTCTTCTTTTGAGGAGATGCGGCTTTCGGGAGGGGGAGCCAAAAGTAACTTCTGGTGCCAGATGATTGCCGACATGATGGGGGTTAGAGTAGTGGTCCCCCGGGTCCGGGAACTGGGGGCTATGGGAGTGGCGCTTCTTGCGGGAGTGGGGGTGGGCGTTTTTGCCGACCTCCAGGAGGCGGTGGCGGCGACCTTTCAGGTGGACCGCGTTTTCGACCCCGATCCGGTCCGGCACCAGTTTTACCAGGAGAAATTTCTGGTTTACCGGAGTTTACGGGAAAGGCTGAGTGAGATGTGGGAGATGAACGACGCCGTTCAGGAGCGGTTACCGTTCCTTTTGGGGAGAGAGACGTATGAAGGCGCTCCGACAGAAAACCCCGGACAAAAGTAGCCTGGTGCTGGAGGAGGTTCCGGAACCCTCCCCGGGGCCTGGGGAGGTGAAGGTGAAGGTCATGGCGGCGGGTATCTGCGGCACCGACGTCCACGGGATTGCTTCCCTGAAGCCTCCGGTAACCTTAGGCCACGAATTTTCCGGAGTGGTGGTGGAAGTGGGGGAGGGTGTAAAGGGGATTCAAGTAGGCGACCGGGTGACTTCGGAAACCACCGTTTTCCATTGCGGTCGGTGTCTCTATTGCCTCGAAGGTCATTTCAACCTCTGTCCCCATCGCAAAGGCATCGGTTCGGCGGTAGATGGCGCATTTGCGGAGTACCTGGTGGTTCCCGAGCACACCGTCCACCTTTTACCTTCTTTCCTCTCTTTCGAAGAGGGCGCGGTGCTTGAGCCCCTGGCCTGTGCCGTGCACGCGGTGGTGGAACAGGCTGCAGTTCGCAGAAGCGAGAAGGTGCTGGTTCTCGGCCCTGGTCCTTTGGGAATTCTGGTAGCCTGGGTGGCCACCTTTACAGGGGCACAGGTCATTCTGGCCGGGAAAGCCGATGACGCCGAGCGCCTCAGACGGGCCCAGAAATATCCTCTTGATTTTACCGTGGATGTGGATGCGACGGACCTTGGGGAGTTTGTCACCGAACACATTTCCCCCTACGGGGTGGATGTGGTGTTTGAGTGTTCTGGGGCGCCGCAGGCAGTGCACACCGGCCTTCGGATGTTGCGTAAGAGGGGCCGGTTCTTCCAGCTGGGCATTCTCCATAGGGAGGTCTCCCTGGATTTTGACGAATACCTCTTTGCCCGGGAGCTGGTTCTCTCCGGTTCCCGTACCCAGAAAAAATCAAGCTGGGAAAAGGCTCTAGCCATCATCTCTGAGGCCCATTTTCCCCTGGAGGAGCTCATTACCCATCGGTTGCCTTTGTTCAGGTGGCAGGAGGGCTTTACCCTCACCCAGGGTAAAAAGGCCATCAAGGTGGTTTTACGGCCGTGAAAATCCCGGCCGGAGCCACTTAATTTTTGGGCTTCGATTTGCTATTTTGTTAACTAACAATTGTTATAATAAGTTCTGGATGGGGGGATCGGCTACCCCCGCGATTCGAGAAAGGAGTGGTTATCGTGTCGATGCTTCAGCTGGCCGTGGGAACCTGGTGCATGGGGGGAGTAGCGGATCGCTTCCTTCCCCAGGGCTATGAGCAACCGGTGGATGTGAAAGAAAGGGTGCTGCGGATCAAGAAGGTGGAGGGGATTGCCGCGGTGGAGTTCTTCGATGACGAACTGGAGTCCATTGCTCCCCGGGAATTCAAGGCTTTCCTCGACGACCAGGGACTGAAGGTGAGCGGTATCAACTTCAATACCCATGGCCGTCCGAAGTGGCAGCGGGGAGCTTTAACCTGTCCGGATGAGAAGTTACGGAGGGAAGCCATCGATGGAGCCAAGAAAGTCATCGACCTTCTGGAGGTGTTTGCCTGTTCTTCCCTGGGTCTGTGGCTGGGAACCGATGGTTTTGATTATCCCTTCCAGATCGATTACCGGAGGGCCTGGGATTTGCTCCTGAATTCACTTGCCGAAATTGCCGATTATAACCCCGCAGTGAAGATTGCCCTGGAATACAAGTTGAAGGAACCCCGGCAGTACATCCTCCTCGGCAATGCCTTCCAGGCTCTGTACTGCATCAAGGCTCTGGACAGAAAGAACCTGGGGGTGACGGTGGATTTCGGCCATGCCCTGATGGCCAAGGAAAACCCCGCCGAGGTGGTCTCGGTTTTAGCGCAAGAAGGAGTGCTCTTCAACGTCCACTTCAACGATGCCTACCGGGAATGGGATGACGACCTCATTGCCGGGAGCACCAACCTCTACGAGACTCTGGAGTTTCTCTACTCCATCAAAAAGACCGGCTACCAGGGATACCTGGGCTTTGATATCTTCCCCTACCGTATGGACCCGGTGAGAGCTCTCAAGCTCTGTGTGGAGAATACCAGAGCCCTGGAGAGACTTCTTGATAAAATCGACTTCCCATCCCTGGAGAAGGCGCAAAAAGAAGGAGATGCCGGCTTAGCCCATGAGATAGTGCGTCAGGTGTTTTTCGGGTGAGTACCATGGGGGAGGGGACCCCATTGTTTCATGGAAATTAAAAGGAGGGTTGCGCATGAAGAAAGGCGCGGTTTTACTCTTGGTGCTTCTCTTGACCGTGGGAGTGGTGTTCGGGGCAGGAGCCAAAATCAAGCTCTTCCTTCCTCCCGGGGAGAAGAATCCGGATGTGGATTTCAGCGGGATAGAACTCACCGCCATCCATGACTCCGGAGCAGGGAGGATTCTGGAATGGTACGCCCCGCTTCTAGAAAAGGAGTGTGGGGTGAAGATCAAAAGAACCGAAATGGTGGACCTGCCGAAGCTGCGGGAGAAAGCCATGGGGGATCTTCTGGCCGGAAAACCGAGCTATCAGATCATCGAGATTAACCCCCGATTCATTGCCGATTTTGCGCTCACCGGTCTCATAGAACCCCTGGACGCCTACTTCGAGATGTACGACGAAGCAGACGTCAAGAAATATCTGGATGACGTGCTCCCCACCTACCGGGAGTTCTACATGAAGTGGGGAGGAAACTACTGGGCGATACCGTTTGATGGCGATATCCATCTCTTCAACTACCGCAAGTCCTATTTTGAAAACCCTGAATACCGAAAAATGTATAAGGAACAGTTTGGGAAGGAACTGGAGCCTCCCGAGACCTGGGATGACTTTGTCAACCTGGGCAAATTCTTCAAACAGGTGCTTCCCGCCGATATGTATCCCACCATGTGGTGGCTGCTCCCCCCGGATGGCTCCGCCTTTTACTTTGACCTGGCTGCCGCCTATGGGGTGATGTACTTCAGTGAAGACATGGAACACGCCCTGTGGCCTCGGGATAAAGCCGTTGAAGCGTTAGCCAAAATGGTGGAAACCGCTCCCTACTGTCCCCCGGGAGTGGCTAACTTCGGATTTACTGAGACGGTGGACTACTGGCTGGCCGGGAAGGTGGTCTTCCAGATCTGGTTCATCGACATCAATGAGTGGGGTCAGATGGGGCAGCCCGAGGTCAAAGGTGATGTGGCCAATGCCCCGATGCCGGGCTACCGGAATCCGGAAACCGGGGAAGTGGTGCGCCGGGCCATGGCTCCCTATAACCGTTTCTGGATCATTCCCAAAAACCTTCCCGATAAAGTGAAGCAGGCCGCCTTCTACGTGATGCTTCGGGTGTCAAGCCCGGTGTACAGCATCTACTCCGTGGCCGATACCTACTGTGGTATGGACCCCTACCTCTACTCCCACTTTACCGACGAAGCGGCTATGCAGTATACCAAATCCAATCCGCTGCGTGATGTCGCTCCTGACTGGCCGGAGAATATCCCCACCTTCTCTTCATTCGAAGAAGCTCGCAAGCACCTGGATGGGGGTCTTGTAAACCTCAAGGTGGCCTTCCCCGAGATCAACTGGCCCGGTGCCACCGAGTACACCGAATCTCTGGCCCGGTGGGTGCAGCGGGCCATGAGCGGTGAGGTTACCCCGGAAGTCGCCATTGAAGAGGCTGCCAAGGAATGGGAGGCCATTCGGGACAAACTGGGTAAGGAGAAACAGAAGGAATACTACAAGGAATTCCTGGAAGCCGGTCGGAAGTTAGGATTCTGGAAATAGGTTGGTTTTGGGGTTCCCTCCCCCAAGAGGTGACAAAGTCCAAAGGAAAAAGGGGGCTACAGGATGATAAAGGCCAGGTCGAGAAAAATCAAGACTCCCTATTACCTCATCATGCCGCCGCAGATTCTCATCTGGGTGGTGGTCATTTTCCCTCTCCTCTGGGCAGTGTACATTTCCTTTTATGACTGGAACCCCACCATCTCTCCCCAGAGGACCTTTGTGGGGATCAGTAATTACCTCAATGTTCTGCGTGATGCTCGTTTTCTTTCGGCCCTGGGGAGGATGCTCTACTATTCAGGTCTGGGAGTAACCATTCAGCTTGTTCTGGGGACGGCCATTGCTCTGGCCATCGTGGAGTACATTCGTTCTCCCCGCTGGCGCACCACGGTCCTGGTACTCTTTCTCCTTCCCATGATGATGGCCGAAGCGGTGGCCGCGCAGATGTGGACTCTGCTCATCACCGATACTGGGACCATCAATAACATCCTGGTGTGGCTCGGTTTTTCGCCGGTGGGCTGGCGGGCCAAAGAACTGGCTCTGACCACCATTATGATTGTGGATATCTGGCAGTGGACTGCTCTACCGCTTCTCATCGCCTACGCGGCTCGGATTTCCATTCCGGACGGTCTCTATGAATCGGCACGCCTTGATGGGGCTTCGAAGTGGTTGATTTTACGAAAGATCACCCTTCCCTACATGCGGGTTCCTCTGGCCATTGCTTTTCTTTTGCGTTTCATGGATTCCTATAAGTTCTTGGATAAGGTTTTCATCATGACCTATGGTGGCCCGGGAACCGCCACCGAATTGCCCACCTTTTACCTCTATCAGACTGCTTTTTCCTATTTCAAGGTGGGCTACGGTGCGGCGATGTCCTGGATTTTCGGTATCATCGCGGTGGTAGCGATGTTCTTCTTCTGGAGATTGGCCAAGCGCATGGCTTAAGGAGTGTATCGCGATGAAGAAGGTCAACTGGGGACGATTCTTCGGGATACTGGGGCTTGTGGTTTACGGGATATTCGTGCTTTTCCCCATCTACTGGACCATCAACACCTCTTTTAAGGAAGTGGGGGATGTGTATAAGGTGCCACCTTCCTTTGTTCCCACCAAATTTACCCTGGAGGCCTACCGGTTTATCTTTCAGGGGACCGGGCGTCTAGCTCTTTCCAATAGCTTAATTGTAGCCATTGGTGCCACGCTCATCGCGGTGGTCCTGGGCACCATGGCCAGTTATGCTTACTCCCGTTATCCGTTCACCGGGTTAACCAACGAAGGAGCGCAATTTAATCTCCTGACGGTGCGCATGTTCCCTCCCATCGCCTTTCTTTTGCCTATTTTCTGGTTGTGGAAGACGCTGGGACTTCTGGACACCCACTTTGCTCTCATTGTCACCTATTCGGCGTTTAACCTTCCGCTGGCGGTGTGGCTTCTCAAGGGGTTCATGGACTCTTTACCCCGCAGTATCGAGGAAGCCAGTTACGTGGATGGATACAGTTTCTGGCAAACCGCCCGCCGGGTAGTTTTACCGCTCATCGGCTCGGGTCTGGCGGCTACGGTGGCGCTGTGCTGGATTTTCATCTGGAATGAGTTCATCATTGCCTATCTTCTGGGCGGTACCGATGTGATTCTCTACACCGCCTACCTCCCGGCGCTGCGGCGGGGGATGCGAATTATGTGGAATCAAATTGCTGCTTTATCGGTGCTGGCCATCATTCCTTCGGTGATTATTCTGGTGCTCTTCCGAAAGTATCTGATCAAAATCTATCTTCGCTAATCGGGTGACGGAAATGATTACCGTTTCGATTGCCGGTGTTTCCAAAAGGTACGGGAAAAAGGTGGCCCTTCAGGAGGTCAGCGCGGAAATCCAGGGTGGTTCTTTCTTCTGCATCCTGGGAGAACCGGGGGCGGGGAAAACCACTCTTTTGCGGATTATTGCCGGGCTCGAAGTACCCGATGAAGGGGAGATCTTTTTTGATGGGAAAGACGTCACCCTCCTTCCGGCGCAGAAGCGGGACGTGGCCATGGTTTTCCAGGATTTCGCCCTCTATCCACACATGACGGTGTTTGAAAATATCGCCAGCCCCTTACGCGCCATGAAGCTCGAGGAGGGGAAAATTCGAAAAAGAATCCACCGGGTAGCTACCTTTTTGAAGATCGAGCATCTCCTGGAGCGTTCCCCCCTCTACATTAGCGGTGGAGAAAGGCAGCGGGTAGCCATTGCGCGAGCGCTCGTCAAGGAACCCAAAATTTCGCTCTTCGACGAACCTCTGGTGAACCTGGACTTTAAGATCCGGGAAGATATGCGGGCTCAGTTCAAGCTGATGCAGAAGGAGTTCAACCAGACCATCGTTTTCGCTACCCCCGATCCGGTGGACGCCATGTCCATGGCGGATCGGGTGCTCGTTTTGCACGAAGGAAAAGTCCACCAGGTGGCTACCGTTTGGGAGGTGTACTATCGTCCGGTGAATACCTTTGTGGCCGCCTATCTGGGATTTCCTCCCATGAACATTATCCGGGGAACATTGCGGCAGGAAGGACCAAAGCTCTTCTTTTTTGCTTCTGATTTGCGGATTGAGGTGACGGGTCTACCCGGCATTTGGGAAGCAAAGGGGGAAAAGGTTGCTCTGGGGGTAAGACCAGAACATTTGATAGTAGGAGGCGGAGAAAAGGAGATGCTTTCCTTTGATGGGGAGGTTCTCTTGAGTGAAGTGGTTGGTTCGGACACCATCGTTCACGTGCGGGTAGGTGGGGAGCTGGTCCTTCGCTCCTTCGTTCCCGGCATTTACCGGGTGGCAGTGGGGGAACGGGTCAAGGTGAGTCTCAATCCTGGTGATCTCTACATTTTTCAGGAGAGTGGAGAAACCATCGTTTTTCCCCGAAGACATGAGTCTGCGGTGAATACCTTTGAAGGGTGATGGGTATGGCGCGCATTTTCCTTGAAAAGGTGAGGAAAGTTTTCGATAACAAAGTGGTGGCAGTAGATGAATTAACCCTGGAAGTACCCGACAAGGGTCTGGTGAGTCTCCTCGGTCCTTCCGGGTGTGGTAAAACCACCACCATGCGGATTATCGCCGGCTTGGAATCGCCCACCAGCGGCCGAGTCTACTTCGATGATCAGGATGTTACCGAGGTGCCCCCAGAATTGCGAGATGTGGCCATGGTCTTCCAGTTTCCCGTCATCTATCCGGGGATGAGTGTCTACGAGAACATTACTTTTCCCCTGGTCGCTCGCAAGATGCGCAAGGAGGAGATCAAAAAACGCGTAGAGGAAGTGGCCGAAATTTTCGAGATCACCGACCTTTTGTCGAAGAGAACCTATGCTTTGGATGCGGGAATGAAGCAGAAGGTGGTTCTGGCCCGGACTTTTGTTCGGCGTCCCAGAGTATACCTTCTCGACGAACCCTTGACGGCGGTGGACCCCAAGACCAGAATGGAGCTGCGGACCATTTTGAAGCGCTTACAATCCGACCTCGGGCAGACCATGATTTACGTGACGCACGACCAGAGCGAATCACTGACCCTGGCAGACAAAATCGCGGTGATGAACGAAGGACGACTCCTGCAGTATGACTCTCCCGAAGAGGTTTACAGTAACCCCCGGAATACCTTCGTGGGCTATTTCATCGGTAACCCAGGGATGAATTTTATCAACTGTTCCCTTGCTCTTGAAAATGGTACCTGCGTTCTGGATGCTCAGGATTTCCGTCATTTCCTGCCGGAATTACCGCTTTCCTTTGCGAAAGAAATGGAAGAGCGACCACTGATCGCCGGCATTCGTCCCGAAAACGTGGAGGTAAGTTTCACACCCCAAAGGAACTGGATTACCTCCCGGTACGTTCTCTCCGAACCCATCGGTAGCCGGGTGGTGCTGCATCTACAGGTTGGCGAAAAACTCGTCAAAGCCAAAATCCCCCGTATCGAGGTGGAACCCGGTTCTACAGCCTGGTTCCGTTTTCCGGTAGAATCCCTGAAATTTTTTGACGGAGAAACCATGGAAGCGGTAAAGGTGGGGTAATTTTGGGTGTTCGGGATACTTGACTTTTCTTTTTTGGTTTGTTATTTTGTTCGCAAGCAATTGTTATATCACTATGTTAAATAACAATTGTTACGATTGCTCCTCGTAGAAGGAGAAACGTTGAGACAGGGGGTGGTACGAAAGAAGAGATATGAACTGCTGGGTTTTGGACATCAGAGTTATGGTGTAGGACTCGAGTACGGTAGTTGGTATTTTTAAAAGGAAATAGGAGGGATTTTCAGTGAAGAAGTTCTTGATTCTTTTGTGTTTAGGTATGGTAAGTTTTGTTTGGGGAAGCCTTGCGATAGCCCAGGAACCGATTACCCTCACTGTGGTTTGGCATGCGGGAATTTGTGCAGAAGCTTTACTTGATATCGCTAAAGATTACGAAAAGGTAGCAGGGGTAAAGGTTGTGGGAGCTCTGGTTCCCTATGGTCCTCAGTGGCACGACAAAATTGCTTCTGAGTTTGCTGCCAAAGGTAGCGGATTTGATCTGGCTGCCTGGGATAGTCAGTCGGTAGCAGAATTTGCCGGAGGGGGTCATTGCGTTCTTTTGAATCCCTACCTGGAGAAATCAGACAAAGTTAACTTTGACACCTTTTTGCCCGCTGCTTTGAAGAGATATGGAGAGTACCCCGATGGGAGTGGAAACCAGTACGCCTTACCTGTTAATCAGGATTGTTTAGGGTTAATTTACCGGCGTGACTTGTTCGAAGATCCCAAAGAGAAAGAAGCCTTTAAAGCAAAGTACGGATACGAGCTCGAGGTTCCCAAGACCTACCGGCAGCTGAGAGATATTGCTGAGTTCTTTACTCGGCCGGATCAGGGCTTGTACGGATTCGCCCAGTATGGTGGAAGGGAATACGACTATTGCACCAGTATGTCCAATACCTTTATCTGGAGCTTTGGTGGTGCTCTGTGGAATCCCAAAACTTTTGAAGTCAAGGGATACCTGGATAGCCCTGCTTCTATCGACGGTGTAAAGTTTTATGTGGATCTCTTTAAATTCTGTCCGCCGGGTTCTGAAACCTGGGGATTCGACGAAGTAAACGTAGCTATGCAACAGGGTAGAGTAGCTATGGCGATGCAGTGGTTCTATTTCTTCGGTTCCATGCTGGATCCTTCAGTTTCCAAGATTGTGGATAAGGTCGGTTTTGCCATACTTCCTGGTGAAGTTGGTAGAGATGGAAAGTTCCGGAGAGTCTTCAGTATGGGTGGCCAGGGACTGGGCATTAATAAGTATTCCAAACATGTTGAAGAGGCCTGGAAGTTCCTGGAATGGTATATGCAGAAGGACCAGCAAATGCGCTACGCCAAATTCTGCCAGACCGGTAACAAGTACGTTTTGGAAGATCCCGAGTGGTTGAAGCTCAATCCCTATAACGTGCTCTTTAAAGACGCTATGAACTATATCAACGACTACTGGCATCTTCCTGAATATCCCATTTTGCTGGATATTATGCAGGAAGAAATTCACAATGCTCTGACTGGCAAGAAAACTGTGGAACAGGCGCTCTCGGATTGTGCCGAAAGACACGAGCGGGAGCTTCAGAGAGCGGGCTATGAGATTAAGAGAACGGAAAATATTCCTGAAGCACCCTATGAGCTCGCTTATGGAGAACCGTACGGTGCCGAGTTAGAAAAATACTACAACTATTAAGTTTTATGCAGGCTTCGCTGTGGATGGGACGATCTCGTCCCATCCACAGCGGTTGGGGAGGTTGAAGCGGTGAACGAAAATTACTATGAGAGTATTATCGAAAGAAAAAGTAGAGTAGGTGTTCTCACCAAGGTAGTTGTATTGGGGATATTTCTCTTTTTTACCGTTTTTCCTCTTTTCTGGTTGTTTCTTTCCTCGCTTAAAGACAGGTTGGATATTTTTACCTTTCCTCCTCGTTTCTTCTTTAATCCTACGATTGAAAATTACAGGGGTTTGTTTGTGAAAACTTTTCTGGAGGGTGGTGCCGGCCAGACCGATTTTGCTCTGTGTTTGGTCAATAGTTTTATAGCTGCGGGTTTGGGCACCTTTTTCGCAGTTATTCTGGGAGTAATGGCTGGATATGCCTGCTCAAGATTCCGTTTTTTTGGTAAGAACGATTACCTATTTTTTACGCTTTCCACCCGGATGTTACCCCCTGTGGCAGTCATTATACCTATATACATCATGTTTTCCCGGTTAGGCCTGCAAGACACTCGCGCAGGGATGATTCTCCTCTATACCATGTCAAACCTGGGATTGGCGATATGGATTATGAAGGGTTTTTATGACTCTATACCGATGCAGTATGAAGAGGCTGGTTTGGTCGATGGTTACACCAGGTGGCAAATATTCTGGAGGATTATCATCCCCTCGGTGAAGGGTGGTATTGCTGCGACCATGGGTTTTTGTTTCATCTTTGCCTGGAATGAATTCACCTTTGCTTCCATTGTTACCACAAGGTATGCCAAGACACTTCCACCACGCATTGCTGCCGCACTCGGTGCAGCAGGTCTAGACTGGGGGCAGGTTGCTGCAGCAGGTTTTATCTTAATTGTGCCGGTTCTCGTGTTGTTCATTCTCATTCGTAATTATCTCTTAATGGGGATGACTTTTGGAGTGCTGGGTAGACGATGAAATTGTGGGTGAGCATCTCGCTGGCTGTGGCGATCGTTGTGCAGTTCTCCATCTGGGTTTATGCTGATATTCTCGATTTTCCTCCTGAAGAACTGGAAAGCTTCTTGCAGAAGGTCGACCGCGATTCGAGTTTCAACTATATAATACCCCTTTTTGACTGCCGTGACAGAGTAGTTGGGGCCGTGAAGGGTTTTAAAGGCGATCGGGGCGCCTATTATGAGTTTGTTTTTCACGGCGATCAACTTGTTGGGATCGGTTTAGGTGGATATCTCCAGAAGGTTCTCATGGAGGCTCAAGAGTTGGCTCTGGAGACCATCGGTAGTCATTTTGGAGATAAAGCCGAATTTTTGGATGCCCATTTGATCTACGTGAGTCCGGTATCTTTCCGGGTGCGGATTTTCTACAGGTATGGTGATACCGTCCTCAACGATCTCTATTTGAAAAGTGATTCCTTAAGGTTTACTTTGGCGGAGTGTCTAGGAACGAGCTTAACTCAGGAAAATGACCGTTTGAGGGAAGAGGAGGTTTCGAAACCAGATCAAGGTTTTTCTTGGGTTGAAGTTCGATACAATTTGCCCTTTTGGGAATACTATTTGAGCAGTCTCTCGAACGCGGTTGTCACTCTGGCAGATTATTGGAAATCTCGGGGTGTAATTCGAGTACCCATCTACCCTGACGATGCAAACTTTTTATTGACCAACGTTCGCCTCATGATGCAGGATGTGGAAATGCTTCGGAGGAAGTGTGCCTGCGAAAGTATAGAAATAGGGGTGTCGGAGATTTTAGAGAAGTTTATTGACGCGCGGGGTGGCTCGGTGAAGGTTGTTTCGAGGGATACGTTTTCAAAAGGTGGCGAGAGGCCCTTGCTGGGCACGAAAGACATCAAAAGACTTGTGGAATTGGAGAATCAGCCTTTTCTGTTTGAATGTCGAAGCATAATGGATACCAATTACGGTATCGGCATTGGATACCTTTCGACGTCGAAAGGTTTCTTTGTAGAGTCTCTTTTACCAACTAAATCTATCGATGGTGTCAGATGGGAACGATACTTTTTCAGGTGGGCTGCTACCCCGTATCTTCGAGTTTACGAAGTTTATACGGAAAGCGAGGAGTGAGCGATGGCGGATAACGACAAAAAACCAGGTGCATCACCAGCTTTGGTGCATTCAGAAGAGGTTTTAGAGAGGTTTACGAAAGCAAGCGATAGGGTCACGATGGGTAGAAAAACCTATGGTTTATCAGACCGGGCATTCATGTTCTTCTTTCTTCTGCCCAGCCTTTTTATTCTCCTTTTTCTGGTTGGTTATCCCTTTATAACCCTTATAAGGTCTGGGTTCTACAACTTCTCGGTTTTGCGAGCAGCAACTCCGGCGAAATTCATCGGAGTGGGAAATTTTACCTTTATCCTCACAGATCCTTTTACCTGGGAAAGATTTATTTTCACGGGTAAATTCGTCATCCTGAATGTTTTGGTGCAGTTTCTCCTGGGGGTTGGAATTGCTTATCTTTTGCAGAAAAATTTTAAAGGGAGAAGCGTCGTTCTCACTTTGATTCTTATGCCTATGATGCTCTGTCCGATTGTCGTGGGGCTGTTTTGGAAATACATGTTTAACACCGAATGGGGTATTGTGAATTACATTTTATCGATCTTTGGGATAGGTAAGGTAGAATGGTTAGCTCGAGAAAACATCAGTGTTTACAGTGTCATTATTGTGGATACCTGGATGTGGACACCGTTTATGATTCTTCTTGCTCTGGCGGCCTTTACTGCCATACCGAAGTACCTCTATGAAGCAGCAGAAATCGATAGGGCATCTTCCTGGTTTAAATTTCGGCATATCACGTTACCTCTCTCAGCACCGGTTTTAATCATTGCCGTCCTGTTCAGGATGATTGACTCAATTAAGGCTTTTGATTTGATTTATACTCTCACCGGTGGCGGGCCGGGGAGTGCGACGCAAACCCTTTCCTTTGACCTCTATAAAAGAGCTTTCCAGTACTTCTATACTGGGGAGGCCTCCGCGTACGGGGTGATTCTTTTGCTTGTGATTATGAGCTTGAGCCTTATTTTCATTCGCTATCTGAATAGACTGGCTGCGCAAAACGTGCGAAGGTAGGTGTAGGGGGATTGTCGACGGTTAGACTTGAGAACTTGAAAAAATATTATGGAACGGTGAAGGCTATCGATGGTGTGAATCTGAACGTGGAGAGCAGAAGTTTTGTAGTTTTATTGGGGCCCTCTGGATGTGGAAAGACGACCACTCTGCGGTGCATCGCGGGATTGGAAGTTCCCACGGACGGGAAAATTTATTTTGACGATCGGGATGTTACCGGCTTGAGTCCTAGCGAAAGAAACGTTGGCATGGTTTTTCAGTTTTATGCTCTCTATCCTCATATGAGTGTTTTAGAGAACATTACTTTTCCTCTGCGGGCGTGCCGTGTGCCTCCCAAGACGATAGAAGAAAAGGTTAAAGAGGTTGTGCAGATATTTCAACTGAAAGATCTCCTGAAGTATAAGGCGAGTATTTTGCCTCCCGGAGACCAACAAAGGGTTGCGTTAGCAAGAGCGGTGGTACGTGACCCTGGCGTTCTTTTGCTTGATGAGCCCCTGAGTGCATTGGACGAGAAATTTCGAGAAAAGATGCGGAGTGAGCTGGGTAAACTACAGAAAAGGCTTGGGATTACCACGATTTACGTCACTCATGATCAGCGGGAGGCTATGGCCCTGGGAGACGTAATCGTAGTTATGAGGGATGGGCTGATTTTGCAGGTGGGGTCTCCTCAGGAACTTTATGAACATCCCAACTCTATTTTTGTAGGTAATTTTCTGGGTACTCCGGGTATGAATTTTGTGGAGTGTCGGTATGAGAAAGGTTCGCTCGTCCTTAAGGGCACCAGTTACCGGTTGAAACTTGAAAGGCAGGATTTGATTGCTCACCTTGTGCCTTACGAAGGCAGAGAAGTGATTATGGGGATAAGGCCGGAGTACGTTCACGTTGATGGAAAACTGAAAGATGGTGGTTTATCTTTGGAAGTTGTGGCTATCGAACCTGCTGGGCGGTATCGCCTGATCGATTTTTTGATCGGGGAAAAGGTTTTCCGGGTGCGGACGGATTGGGAGCTCTCTCTTGTACCAGGACGTCGAGTGGGGTTGCAAATGCGGGAAGACCGGCTTTGCATTTTTGATAAAGAGAGTGGCAGGGCTGTTGTCAGCTGAAAAGGGAGGGCACTATGCTTGAGCTCAAAAATATATCAAAGAGCTTTGGGGACATTGTAGCGGTGGACGACTTGAGTTTGCGGGTTGAGGATGGTGAATTTTTTGTGATTCTTGGCCCTACCGGCGCCGGCAAAACCACCACTTTAAGGATTGTCATGGGTCTTGAAAAACCAGATTCTGGAGCGGTGTACTACGATGGCCAGGAAATTACTCATCTCTCTCCTCCCTTGAGGAATTTTGCTTTCATGTTTGAGTCACACAACCTTTATCCCGTCCTGGATGTGTACGATAATCTTGCATTTCCCCTTCGTTCACCTCTTTTCAGGGTACCAGAAGAGGAGGTGCGAAAAAGGGTGGAGAGTATTGCCGCGGAACTTCATATCACTCACCTCTTGAAGAGGAAAGTTAGTCACCTCAGTGGTGGAGAACAGCAGCGAGTAGCGCTTGGAAGAGCACTGATCAGAAAACCTCGGATTTATATTCTTGACGAGCCCATCAGCAGCTTAGACTATAAGCTTCGAGAGGAACTACAGACCGAGTTTAAAAGGATTCATGAAGAATATGGTATTACCATTCTGAGTGCTACGCATGACAACATCTCGGCCATGGCCATGGCGAGTCGAATCGGCATCATGGAGCGGGGTCGAATTATTCAGGTGGGCACGCCTCGAGAGATTTATATTGATCCTGTAAGTGTCAGCGTGGCTCGCATCATAGGAGCACCTTCAATGAACTTTGTGGAGTGCAATCTGGCAGAGGAAAAGCTTTTTGTCGAGGGTGATCGGGACTTACCGATCCCCATTGCTTCTTCAACCTTTCGGGCTTTGAAGGGGCGGGTCGGAGAACAAGGTAAGGTTTTAGTTGGCATTTGGCCAGAAAGTGTTCTGGTCTCGAAGGAGATGAACGAGGGATGGTTGGAGGCGGTGGTCGAAAACGTTGAATATCACGGTGCAGAAAGATTTGTGAATTTGACTTTGGGTGAACAATCTATCAAGGCGCTGCTGGCTGATGAAGTGAATCCGCAACATGGGTCGGAAGTGTTTGTAAACCTTTCTGAGGAAAAACTGTACTTTTTCTCGGTTGATACCGGCATGCGGATATATCTCAAATGATTTTGGGGGTCAGGCCGATGGGTGTGGAAGTGTCTGCGAAACTCTCGAAAGAACTGATTGGGAAACACAAAAGGCGGAAAGTCATTAATGGTGTTGAGATTTTGGGCATGGGGATAATGATTCTGGGGATAGTGCTCCTTTTTCAGCCTTTTTACATTCAGCTTTTCAAATGGGGATTCCCCTTTCTCTTGATTGGTTACACAGTATATAACGTTTTTGCGCATATTCCGAGGTAATTTTGATGCTATTTATTGAATATAGAGAGGAGTGATACAGGTGTTTAAGTTTGGGGTGGACACATTTATCTGGACAGAAGCTTTTTCCGAAAAAGATTTGTGGGTTATCGACCGGGCGAAAGAAGTGGGATTTGAGGTGATCGATATCTTTATCTCCCATCCGGAGAGTTTTCCTACTGAGCTCGTGAAAGAGCGAATAGACCGGGTGGGTATCGAGCCGGTTACCACCATCACCCTTAACGAAAAAACCAATCTCATCTCTCCGGATCCGCAGGTGCGAGCCAATGGAGTGCGGACGCTGAAGCTCATGGTGGATATTAACCTGGCTCTGGGTTCCAAAATTATCGGGGGAGTGAATTATGCGGCCTGGGGGTATCTAACCGGTAAGCCACGGACGGAGGATGAGTGGAAATGGTCGGTTGAAGCTATGCGGGAGGTAGCAGAGTATGCTAAGGAGAGGGGAGACGTGGTGATTGCAGTAGAGCCGGTGCAACGTTTCGAAACCCATTTCCTCAACATTGCTGAGGATGCGGTGCGTTACTGCCGAGATGTGGGAATTGATAACATGAAGGTGCACCTGGATTCTTTCCATATGATTCGAGAAGAGAGGAGTTTTAGGAAAGCGGTGGAAATCTGCGGCAAAGAGTATCTCGGTTACGTCCATGTGTGTGAAAGCGATCGGGGAGTGCCTGGTACCGGTCTTGTACCCTGGAAGGAATTCTTCGCTGCTCTGAAAGACATTGGTTACAATGGACCCCTGGTGATCGAATCTTTTGACCCCAGCTTTGAGGAGCTGAACCGACTGTGTGCCATATGGAGGAAGTTTGCGGATTCCGGTGAAGCTCTGGCGATTGAAGGCTTGAAGAACCTCAAAGCGATTGCTCAGGAAATCGGCGCCTAAAGCTTCATTGCCTTTCCTTATCTGGGGAGTTGTCCGATGAGGAAAGGCAATTTTTAAAATTCCTGATGACAGTACTCTTCAAATTTTGTAGGATAGCTTGACTTTTCGAAAGTTATTTGTTATTTTGTTAGAGAACAATTGTTACGACATTTTGTTCAATAACAATTGTTGTAAAGGAGGTCTGGTGTTGGACGGGTCAGCCGATAAAGGTCTCTTAGCGAGTATTGCCAGACTCTATTACCTCGACGATTTGTCCATTATAGAAATCGCCAAGATCCTGGGTATGTCCCGGCAGCGTTGCTCAAGACTTCTGAAAAAGGCGAAAGAGGAAGGCATCGTCCAGATTGAAGTTATCGACCCTACCCAGGAAGGGGTTCTGAATCTGGAGAAGCAGCTGGAAGAAAAATTCTCTCTCCGCAAAGCCCACGTGGTGAATGTTTTCAGCAAAAATAGCGATCTTATCCGGAAAGCCGTAGGGGAAGCAGGAGCTCGCTTTTTCCTTAGAGCTGTTACCCCGGGGAATAAAGTTGGGGTAGCCTACGGTCGGACGCTTTATGAACTGGTGCGCTATGTCAAACCTTCGGTTGGTGAGAGCCTGAACCTCATTGTGGTACAGCTTATGGGAGGATTGAGTCGTATTTCTGCCAACGTGTTTGCTACCGAGATTCCCAAGCGGCTGGCTGAAGCGCTGGGGGCGCAGGTGTACTACCTTCCCGCTCCGGCTTTTACTAAAGATCGCGCTACCCGGGATGCGATGCTAAAGGATGAGAACGTCCAGGCTACGCTCAAAGAGAAGATCGACCTCGCTCTGGTGGGTATAGGGAGTGTTTCTCCTGGTGCTATGCTCATTCAGACCGGTGCTATCACCCCGGAGGAATATGAAGAGTTACGTGCTCGAGGTGCGGTAGGTGATATCTGTGGAACGTTTTTCGATGTTGCCGGAAAGATAGTGGAATTCAGCGGTAACGAGCGGCGTATTGCGGTATCTCTCGATGAGTTGCGGAAAAAATGCCCTCTGGTGATGGGGGTGGCCGGTGGCTTAGAGAAAGCCGAAGCGATTCTGGGCGCTTTGCGAGGAAGATTTTTAAATGTATTGGTAGTGGATAGTCTGACGGCGGAGGAGGTTTTGCGTATTAGCGATGAATAAGGGTCTGTGAGAGAATAAAGGGGTGAGAACATGTCCTATTTTGAAGCCATGGAGAATTTGCCCAAAAGGATGAAGGCCGTGGTGGCCTACAAGCCCGGGGATTATCGCCTGGAAGAAGTGGAAATTCCTGAAATCGGTGATGAAGAAGTACTCCTGCGAGTGGGAGGTTGTGGAATCTGTGCCGGCGATGTGAAGGGATACCATGGAGCACCTTCGTTCTGGGGCGGAGAGGGACAGCCTTCTTGGATTCAAGCCCCGTTTATTCCCGGGCATGAGTTCTACGGCCAGGTGGTCGCTCTGGGGAAGGGAGCCAAAGAGAAATACGGGTTATCCCTGGGGGATTGGGCGGTGTCGGAACAGATTATCCCCTGCGGTAAATGTCGGTTTTGTCTTGAGGGGAAATACTGGATGTGTGAAGTCCACAATATCTACGGTTTCCAGGGGAAAGTGGCCGATGGTGCGTATGCCGAGTACGTGAGACTTCCCAGAACCGCCCGGAACTATAAACTGCCGGAGGGTTTCCCTCTGAAGGTAGCTCCGTATGTGGAACCTCTGGCCTGTGCCATTCATGCCGTGGAGCGAGGCGATATTCAGTTTAACGATGTGGTGGTGATTGCCGGGTTGGGAGCTCTGGGTCTGGGAATGGTTCAGGCTGCCAGGCTCAAAAACCCCAAGATGCTCATCGCCCTGGATATCCGGGAAAAACGCCTGCAGCTTGCTAAAGAATACGGGGCAGATCTCGTTATGAATCCTTCGAAAGAAGATGTGGTGGGTAAAGTAAAATCGCTCACCGGGGGATATGGGTGTGATGTATACATTCAGGCCAGCGGTCATCCCTCCGGAGCGATTCAGGGTTTACAGATGATTCGAAAGTTGGGTCGCTTTGTGGAGTTTAGCGTGTACAACGACCCGGTAACGGTAGACTGGAGTATCATTGGGGATCGCAAGGAACTCGACCTGCGCGGTGCCCATTTGAGCCCCTATACCTATGAGAGCACCATTCGTTTCCTCAACGATGGTCGTATCAAAGCGGATAAGATCATCACCCATGAAGTTCCTCTTGCTGATTTCCAGAAGGGCTTTGAGATGGTGGAAAAGGGCGAGGAATCGATTAAGGTGGTTTTAATTCCCTAACCGGATGAAGGAGTGAGACGATGTACTTAGCCATTGCTTCAGACCATTTTGGGTATCCCCTGAAAGCGGTGATTGTGGAGCACCTGAAAAAGAAACAGGTAGAGTTTGAAGACCTGGGAGTCTTTTCGGAGGAGGAAGTGGTGGATTACCCCGATATTGCTTTGAAGCTCTCCCTGGGGATCAGAGAAGGAAAATACCAGTATGGAATTCTCATCTGTGGGACCGGTATCGGTATGGCCATGGCAGCCAATAAAGTTCCGGGGGTATATGCGGCCTGTGCTCATGATATTTATTCCGCCGAGAGAGCCAAAAAGAGTAACAATTCCAACGTCCTTACCATGGGGCGTCATATCGTAGGTCCGGAGTTGGCCAAGATGCTGGTTGACGCCTGGCTGGGGAGTGACTTCCAGGGTGGTCGGTCCCTTCCCAAGGTAGAAAAAATCCGGGAAATCGAGAAAAAATTTATGAAGGGGGAGTGAAAATGAAGAAGTTCATCAATCGTCCGGAAAACGTGGTGGAAGAAATGCTGGAGGGTTTTGTCAAAGCCAATGCCCACAAGGTTCGCAGGCTTACCACCGAAAGGGTTCTGGTGCGCACGGATGCTCCGGTAAAGGGGAAGGTGGGTATTGTTACCGGTGGTGGTTCGGGACACAAGCCTGCTTTCATCGGCTACATTGGGAAGGGTCTCGTGGATGCAGTGGCGGTGGGTGATATTTTTGCTGCTCCCCCGGTGCAGAGAGTTTATGAAGCGATCAAAGCCGTGGATGGTGGGCGAGGGGTGCTTCTGTGCCTGGGAAATTATTCGGGGGATGTGATGAACTTCGGCATGGCTGCGGAGCTCGCTCAGGCGGAGGGGATTCCCATAGAGAGCGTCATCGTGAATGATGATGTGGCTTCGAGCCCCAAAGAGCGTATGGACAATCGTCGAGGTGTGGCCGGAGAAGTGATTCTCTGGAAAGTGGTCGGGGCCCTGGCAGAGGAAGGGGCGGATCTTCCCAAGATGAAAGAGGTGGGAGCCAGGGCAGTATTCAACACCCGGAGCCTGGGTGTGGCCCACACGCCCTGTATCATGCCTTCTTCCGGTAAGCCGAGTTTTGAGATCGGAGAAGATGAAATGGAAATCGGCGTAGGCCACCACGGGGAGCCGGGCATCAAGCGGATGAAGATGATGAGCGCCGATGAAGTTACCGAGTTCATGACGCTCAAGGTGATCGAGGACCTTCCTTTCCGGTCGGGGGATGAGGTAACGGTGCTCATCAACGGGCTGGGGTCCACTTCGCTCCTTGAAATGTACATTTGCTTCCGAAAGGTAGCCCAGATTCTGGCTGATCACTCCATCAAAATTCACCGTACTTACATCGGGGAGTTCTTCACTTCCATGGAGATGGGAGGCTTTTCCGTTACCCTCACCAAAATGGATGACGAATTGAAGCGACTCATGGATGCTCCCTGTGATGGGGTTCATTTCATCCAGCACTAAAGATGAGGGAGGTGTCACGGTGAGCGTTCCTTTTGCGGTGAGCGTTCCTTTTGAAAAGGTGAAAAAAGCTTTCGCTCGGATTCTGGAAGAGTTGGAAAAGAACCGGCAGTACCTCAACGACCTCGATGCTCCCATTGGGGATTCCGACCACGGGGAAAGTGTCACCAATGCCTTCCGGAGGGTGAAAGAGGCGGTGGACCAGCACCCGGAAGGGGACCGGGATATCGGGAAGCTCCTGCAGGAAGTGGGGAAGTCCATCATTTTCTCCGGTGGAGCAGCCATGGGGCCGCTCTACGGCACTGCCTTCATGGACGCAGGGAAAGTCGTGAGCGGGAAAACGGAGCTCACCCCCCAGGATGTGGTAGCCATGTGGGAAGCCTTTGGTGGGGGTATTGCTCGTCGCGGTCAGGCGAAGGTGGGAGAAAAGACCATGTACGATACCATTTACCCCATGGTGGAGTCGCTCAAAAAATCCCTGACCGCAGGGGAGAGTTTTGAAGCCATGCTCAAAAAGGCCATCGAAGAGGCTCGCCGGGGGATGGAGTCAACGAGAGATATGCTCTCTTTACGGGGACGATCCAGCCGCCTGGGAGAGCGGAGCATCGGTCACATCGACCCGGGTGCGGCTTCGAGTTTCATCGTGGTGAAAACATTTCTGGAAACTTTACTGGAAGGATAGGGGGGGTTCTCTTGGAAGATTTTCAGGTAGACATTTCGTTTTCCTTAAAGGGAAAAGTAGCACTCATCACCGGGGGTGCCCGGGGAATCGGAAAGGCGATCGCAGTTCTCTTCGCTCAGAATGGTGCTCGTAATGTTCTTGTCGACCTCGATCCGGTGGTGGAATCGGTCGCTCAGGAAATTTCTACTCTGGGTGATAAGAGTATTGCAGTGGTAGCCGATGTGACCAGAAAAAATGAAGTGGAAAAGGCCGTGGCGGTAGCGCTTCGGGAGTTTGGAACCATCGATATCCTGGTGAACAACGCCGGGGTAGCGTATCTCGACGATGCCGAGAATCTCTCGGAAGAGTACTGGGATAAGACCATGGCCGTCAATCTCAAAGCGCCTTTTCTTCTGGCCCAGGCAGTGGGGAAGGTGATGATTCAGAAAAAGAAGGGGAAAATCATCAACATTGCTTCCCAGGCCGGAATCATTGCCCTCGATAAACACGTCGCCTACTGTGCGAGTAAGGCGGGTCTCATCGGTATGACCAAAGTTCTGGCTCTGGAATGGGCAGAGTTCGGTATCAATGTGAATGCCATCGCTCCCACCGTGATTCTCACCGAACTCGGTAAAAAAGCCTGGGCCGGTGAAGTGGGTGAGGCGATGAAGAAAAAAATCCCTCTACGGCGCTTTGGTTATCCCGAAGAAGTGGCAGCAGCAGCGCTCTACCTTGCCAGTCCTGCTTCGGACCTGGTAACCGGAGAAACTCTGGTCATCGATGGTGGGTACACCATCCAGTAAAGGGGGTGAGAGCGGGAAGAAGTCACATGGGATGCGGTGTGTTTCGGTGTGGGTGTAAGCGCTTCAAATGTAGTTTGAAGGGAGGTAAGCCTGAGAAATCTGTGGAAGAAGTACGGTAGAGTGGAAGCGGTGAAGGGTATCAACCTCGAAGTCAAGGATAAAGAATTTGTGGCTTTCCTTGGTCCTTCCGGCTGTGGGAAAACTTCTACCATGAGGATGATAGCGGGGTTGGAGCATATCACCGCGGGGGAAATTTACATCGGTGACAAGTTAGTCAACCACCTTGGGCCTGAAGAACGCAATATTGCTATGGCTTTTGAGTCATACGCTCTCTATCCTCCGATGACAGTTTTTGATAACATTGCCTTTCCGTTGCGGGCTGCCAAGGTGCCGGAAAAGGAAATCAAAGAAAGGGTTTACCACATCGCTGAAGTTCTTGAGCTTACCGATGTCCTTAACAAGTATCCTAAGGGGTTGAGCGGTGGGCACCAGCAGAGGGTTTCCCTGGCAAGGGCTCTGGTGCGTGACGCCGAAGTATATCTCCTTGACGAACCTATGTCCCATCTTGATACCAAAATGCGTAATAGGATGCGGGCGGAACTGAAGAGAATTCACCAGGAATTGAAAAGTACGGTGATCTACGTTACCCACGACCAAATCGAGGCCCTGGCTATGGCCGATAAAGTGGTGGTCATGAGCGAGGGTTTCATCAAGCAGATTGGTACACCACAGGAGGTATACTTTAAACCCCGGAACCTTTTTGTGGCAGATTTTGTAGGAGAACCACCGATGAATTTTCTGGATTGTAAGGTTAACATGGGAGAGAAAGACTGTCAGATCCTTATCGATGGCCTTTCTTTTAAAGTTCTTGATCCTGAAAAGCTGGCTGCTTTGAAAGCAGTAAAAACCGCCAAACTGGATAGGCTCATTCTGGGGATACGGCCCTGTCATATCGATATTCTTGCAGAGTCTACGGTGCTGGACGGAAGGGAAATTAGGGGTAAGGTTTTTCTGGTGGAACCCCTGGGAGATTCGAACATTGTCCATGTGAAGATGAACGAAAATCTCCTTTTAATTGAGACCATTACTGCTTTTGAGAAAAAAGAGGGGGATGATATTCTCATCCGCTTTCAGGAAGAACATTTACACTTGTTTGACAAAGAATCGGAAGAAGCGATATTCTGATTTGAGAGAAAAGAGTAGAGGAGGTATTTCCATGCGCTTGAAGGAAAAAGTGGCCATCGTCACGGGTGCAGCCAAGGGGATTGGAAAGGCCATCGCCGAGGGTTTTGCTCGGGAGGGAGCAAAGGTAGTGGTGAACGATCTTTTGGAGGGTCTGTGTCGGGAAGTGGCCGGAGAAATCAATAAGAAGTACGGCGTAAGGACCCTGGCGGTGCCCGGGGATGTGAGCTTGCGGAGCACTGCGGTGAAAATCAAGGAGGAAACCCTCAGAGAGTTTGGGACCATCGATATCCTGGTGAACAACGCCGGAATTATGATTTCGGGACTGGTGCTTGATTATAAAGAGGAAGACTGGGATACAATTTTTGCGGTAAACGCCAAGAGTGTCTTTTTGATGTGTCAGGAAATCGGAAGAGTCATGGTCGAAAAGCGCTATGGAAAAATCATCAACGTGGCTTCCATCGGAGCGAAGGACGGAGCTGTGGCGCAGGCAGCCTATGCTGCCACCAAGGCGGCAGTGATGAATTTTTCCCGGGCCCTCTCCAAAGAATTTGCTCCTTACAACGTCAACGTGAATTCCATCTGTCCGGGAATTGTAGACACCGAGCTTGGACAGGTGAATTTAGCCGATCCGGAGAAGCGCAAGAAATTCATCGCCATGACCCCCAAGGGGCGAATCAGTGTGCCGGAGGATCTGGCCGGGATTGCCATTTTTCTGGCCAGTGATGAGTCGGATTTCATCGTGGGCCAGGCCATCAACATCGATGGCGGCATTCTCTACTACTGAGTGAGGGTCTCACCCTTGGGAGAGCACTATCTTTTGGGTGTGGACCTGGGTACCTCTTCCATCAAAGGTACCCTTTTGGCCTTGGAAAGCGAAGGAATTGTCACCGCTTCGGTGGAGTTACGGGTTTCCTATCCGGATTCCTACTCGGCCGAACAGAATCCCGAGGAGTGGTGGGAAGCTTTTCTGACGCTACTGCGAAAATTAGAAGGTCAAATTGGGAATCTACGGAGTATCGAGGGAATCGGTCTTTCCGGGCAGATGCTGGGGCTTGTGGTGCTCGATAACGGAGGGCGGGTTCTCCGGCCGGCCATTATCTGGTGTGATCAGCGGAGTTTCCGCGAACTTTCCCACATCGAGGAGACTCTGGGGGTCGAGAGGCTCCTGGAATATACTGCCAACACTCCCCTTACCGGTTACTGGTTGCCTAAGATTCTCTGGTTGCGGAATCATGAACCTGAAATCCTGGAAAAAACCGAGAAATTCCTTCTTCCCAAGGATTACCTCCGTTTCCGTTTGACCGGAAACTACGTCACCGAAGTCTCCGATGCTTCCGGAACGCTGATTTTCGATGTTCCCCACCGGAGGTGGTCGGAGGAAATCATCGATTTCTTCTCGCTCCACAGGAGCGCTTTCCCTTCAGTGGTTGAATCTCCGGAGATTACTGGTTACGTTTCGGAAAAAGTTGCCCGGGAAACCGGTCTTCGAGCGCAGATTCCGGTCGTCGGTGGGGGGGGAGACCAATCAAGTGGCGGTATCGGCCTGGGAGTGGTGCGAAAGGGCATTCTCTCCTGTGTGCTGGGGACTTCGGGTGTGGTGATGTCCATGACCGAAACGCCTCAGAGGGATTACCAGAACAGGGGCTTGCATTCTTTCTGTTATTCCATCCCCGGAACCTGGTTTCTCATGGGGTGTACCCTGGCGGCCGGTGGTTCTTACCAGTGGCTTTTCCGGATTTTGCAGCAACTGAAGGGCGACCTGCGCTATGAAGAGCTCAACGAACTCGCCGCTCGAGCGCCGGCAGGAAGCGAAGGGGTTATTTTTCTACCCTATCTCATTGGGGAACGCACTCCCCATTCGGACCCCAAAGCCCGGGGGGTCTTCTGGGGTCTTTCCTACCACCATGGGCTGGAACACATGGTGCGCTCGGTGATCGAAGGAGTAGCTTTCAGCCAGAGGGAGTCGGTGGAGATTTTGCGGGAATTCGGCTTAACCGGGGAACGTGTGGTGCTTTCGGGAGGAGCAGCCCGGAGCGAGCTCTGGTGCCGGATTTTTGCCGATGTGGTGGGTCTTCCCATGGTAACCACCAACGTCGATGACCCGGCCTCCATGGGAGCAGCCATCATTGCCGGTGTGGGAACGGGTCATTTTCCTTCTTTTTCCGAGGGATGTTCTCGATACATCAAAGAGCGGGCGCTTTTTGAGCCATCTTCTGCGAACCACGAACTCTACAGCACCCTCTTTGGTGAGTACCGGAAACTCTACCAGGAGTTGAAGAATTTTAACCGGCAATTTCCACTTTTCCGTTAAATCGAAAAACGTTTTGAGGTGATCGGAGTGCTTGAAAAACTCAAAGAGAAAGTATGGCAGGCGAACCTGGAGCTCCAGAAGAAAGGATTGGTACTCTATACCTGGGGAAATGCCAGTGAAATCGTCCGTGAGGAAGGTCTGGTGGTCATAAAGCCGAGCGGTGTTCCCTACGAGGAACTCTCTCCCGATTCCATGGTGGTGGTGGATCTGGAAGGAAAGGTGGTGGAAGGGAACCTGCGTCCCTCGGTGGATACCAAAATCCATCTTGACCTCTATAAGCTTTTTCCGGAAATCGGGGGCGTGGTGCATACCCATTCGACCTATGCCTGTGCCTGGGCACAGGCCTGTCGGGATATTCCCTGCCTTGGGGGGACCCACGCCGACTATTTCTTCGGACCCATCCCCTGCACCCGACCTCTCACCGAAGAGGAGGTGGAGCGATCCTTTGAGGGGGATACCGGGAAAGTCATTGCCGAGCGCTTTGCGAACCTCAAGCCCCTGGAAGTCCCCGGGGTGCTCGTCGCGTACCATGGGCCCTTTACCTGGGGTAGAGACTGCCAGGAGGCTGTTTTCCACAGTGTGGTCCTGGAGGAGGTGGCCCGGATGAGCTGGCTCACCCTGAGTATTAACCCGGAAGCTGCACCACTTGCGCCCAGGATGCTCGAAAAGCGCTACCTTCGCAAACACGGCAAAGGCGCTTTCTATGGCCAGGGACCGGGGCATTGAACCCCGGGTAGTTTGGGGAGGTGAACGGGATGGAATATATCGAGTTACACGGCGCTCAAGTTCCGGTGATCGGTTTTGGGACCTGGGACATACGGGGAGAGGCGGGAAAAAGGGCGGTTTTGAGTGCCCTCTCTTTGGGTTACCGCCACATTGATACCGCCGAATTCTATGATAACGAAGAGCAGGTAGGATCGGCACTTCGCGAATCGGGTGTTCCTCGAGAAGAAATCTTTCTCACCACCAAAGTGTGGTATACCCATCTGCGGCGGGAAGAGGTTATCCGTTCCTGTGAGATGAGCCTGCGCAAGCTCCAGACCGATTACGTGGACCTCTACCTCATCCACTGGCCCACCGAGGGTGTGCCCCTGGAGGAGACCATTGAGGCTATGGAACGGTTGAGGACTGGGGGGAAAATTCGCTTTTTCGGGGTGAGTAACTTCGATATCCCCCTCCTGGAAAAAGCGTTACAGATTGCCTCTTCGCCTGTGCTCACCGATCAGGTGGAATGCCATCCGTACCTTACCCAGAGGGAGCTCCTCCGTTACTGCCAGGAAAAGCGGGTGATTCTCACCGCCTATTCGCCTCTTGCCCGGGGGAGGCTCCTTGGGGATCCGGTTTTGGAGCGGATCGGGAAGAAGTACGGTAAATCGGTGAACCAGGTCGCTCTGCGCTGGCTTATCCAGCAAGAAATGGTGGTGGCCATTCCCAAAGCGCAGAGCGCAACACACCAAAAGGAAAACCTGGATATTTTTGACTTCCGCTTAACACCTGAAGAAATGGAAGAAATCGGCCGTCTGGACCGGGGAGAAAAGGTTGCCTCGCGGCTATAGGGTTATCGTCGGGATTCTCATCTTTGCCCTCATTTTTGGGGGAAGCGTGGCGATGAGCGCGCCACGCTTTGTGTTTTTCTTCATCGGCGATGGCATGGGCGAAGGTGACGTGCACTTCCTGGAACGATACTCCCGCTTTCGGGGAGTCTCTTCGTCGTTTTCGGCCCTTTCCTTTGTCGGTACCGTGGGAACCCTCTCCGGGGGAGAAATCCCCGACTCGGCTTCATCAGGCACTGCCCTGGCCTGTGGGGTGAAAACCCGAAATGGCATGCTGGGGGTGGATCCCTCAGGAAGAATAACTCCGTCTTTAGCCGAGATAGCCAAAAAGAGAAACTTCCGGGTGGGGATTATCACCAACGTGGCGGTGAATGACGCTACCCCCGCCTCTTTTTATGCGCACCGTTCTTCCCGCCGGGATTATCAGGGTATCGCACTCGATATGGTGGAAAGCGGCTTTGACCTTTTGGTGGGATGGGGAATTGCTTCCCCAGGTGATGCACTCGCTGTGGGGGCTAAAAGGGGTTATACCGTCACTCGAAGCTGGGATGACTTCCTTTCCCGAAAGGACTTACCCATGGTGGCTCTGCTTTCCTTTCCCTTCCACGTTGACCGCAAAAACGGTTACACACTCCAGAGCGCCGTCCGTCGGGGGATAGAACTCCTTTTCAACGAGAGAGGGTTTCTCCTCGTGGTGGAGGGTGGAAAGATTGACTGGTGTAAGCATATGAACGATGTGGGGTCGCTCCTTGGGGAATTGCTCGATTTTGACGAAGCAATTCAAGAAGCACTCACCTTTGCCAAACAGTATCCCCAGGAGACGCTCGTTCTGGTGACTGCAGACCATGAGACCGGGGAATTCGAGGTGGATGGGGAGGTCGATTTCCCCAAAATTCTCGGTCAACCCTTCTCCTACCAGGTTTTCTTCGACAGGGTTTCTGCGGGTGCCTCGCTCTCTGAAGTGGCCAGGGAAATGTGGGGGTTTCCGGAGGAGCTCATCCCTCCCCTGGGAGGTACGGGTAACGATCCAAATAAGGCTTTCATCGCTCTGGCCAGGAAATTTTCTCAAGAGGTGGGCGTTTCCTGGAAAACCACCGGTCACACCGCAGAGAAAGTGCCGGTCTTTGTATGGGGAGAGCAATTTCCCGAGAAACTGCACGAGAACACCGATATTTTCCCGTTTCTGCGGCGTTTCATCGACGATCATTAAGCGTACGCCGGTATGTGCTTCTCTCGGAGAGGGGAATTCCGGTAATCAGGTTTCGTCCTCTTTTTCTTCGAGATGGATTTCCCGTTCGTCGGAATCAACCCAGATCAGTTCGGCGAATCGACCCCAGTTCAGGATGGCGTTTTTGATGTTCTGAGCTTCCTCTCCGGTGAGGTCTCTGGCGATGAGTTCATCCAGGTATTCTATACCTGTAGCGTGTTCTTCGCAGGTAGCCAGAAAGGAAAGTAATTCTCGAAAGACGGGGAGTTCGGCCAGGGTGGCGGCAATGATTTTTTTGCGTTCTTCCTGATCGCTCCGGATGAAATGCCTACCCTTGGGGGTGAAAAACACGTCTCCGGCTTCGTATTCCACCAAGCCGAGTATGCGAGCGGTATCCAGGACGCTAAGGAGCTGCTCTAAATGATGGTTGATGTTCCTGCCCAGTTTGTAAGCGTCTATTTTCCCTGATTCGTCGTCTAAGATTTCCAGGAATCCGATAACTTCGCTGACCCCTGCTCGGGGATAAGGACCACTTTCATCGTCCATCATACTTCACCCTCTACAATATATTATACCATTTCACTTACTGATGTGGCTACTTACGATGAGGGAGTAGAGCTGGTCCATGATGGATTCGAAGTCCCTGGAGTGGGTATCGCGGGGGCGGGGAAGGGATACCTCAATTTCTCCCACCACTCTGCTGGGACGGGCGCTCAACACCACAATGCGGTCAGACATGAAGATGGCTTCTTCGATGTTATGGGTCACCATGACCACCGAGCGAATGGAGAGTTTGCCGCTGGTCCACAGCTTGAGGAATTCTTCGCGAAGGTCGGCAGCGGTGAGAACATCGAGGGCCGAGAAGGGTTCGTCCATAAACAGGATTTCCGGCTCCACCGCCAGAGCTCGGGCAAACCCGACCCGCTGCTTCATCCCTCCGGAAAGTTCCCGAGGGTAGGCATCTTCAAAGGAGTCCAGGCCCACCAGGTCGATGTACTTCAGGGCGGTGCGAATGCGCTGCCGGGGAGGGAGGCCTCTGGCTTCGAGCACCAATTCAATATTTTCCTGCACGGTAAGCCAGGGGATGAGGGCGAAGTTCTGGAAGACGATGGAAGCATTGGGGTTGGGACCGAGGAGGGGCTGGCCCTTGTAGAATACCTGTCCTTTGGTCGGTGGCACCAGGCCTGCAGCGATGCGGACTACGGTTGATTTCCCGGAACCAGATGGCCCGACGATCACCACGAGCTCCCCCTCTTTTACCGCCAGGTCGATTTCATCGATGACGGAGAAGTACTTTCCTTTCTCGATGTACGCCTTGGTCACTTCTTTGAGTTCCAGAAGGATCATGATGTTCTCTCCTATTCGCTGAAGTTGTATTTTTCAGCGGCATATTTATACCACCGTTTCCAGAAAAGGGTATTGATGATGACGATCCACAGGGTCATGGAGAGTACCACCCAGAGGAGTTCCCGGGGGTGGTTGGTGGAGGAAAGAAGCAATGAACCGATGCCGGGGATGGAGAAGACTTCTCTTCCGAAGTTCACTTCTTCGGCTACCATGGAAGCGTTCCAAGCTCCTCCCCAGGCAGTGATTGCCCCGGTGATGAGAGAGGGGAGCATGGCGGGGATGAGGATGGTCCGGTAGTAGAGGAATCCCCGTACGCCGAAATTGCTGGCCATTTCGATGATGGTCGAGGGAATCATCAGGGCTCCTTTGAGCATGTTGAAGAGGGTATACCAGAGAGACCCGGTGAGGAGCAGGAGAATGGCGGCTGTCCCCATGTATTCTCGACCGATGCTCCGGACGATGAGGGGATAGAAGATGACCGCCGGAACGCTCCCCATGGTTGCTGCCAGGGTATAGATATTTTTTACCGCACCGCTTGTCCGGATGGCTTTGATGACGAAAGGAAAAGAAAGCAGGATGGACAGCCCTACCGCGATAATCACCCGGAAGGTGGTGACGATGAGACTTTCGGAGATCTGGATGAGGCGTGGGGAATAGGGCGGTCTTGCCAGCCAGTAGAGGAAATAGGCCGACAACCCCAGCAAGGCGACATAAAAGGCATACCGCAGAAAAGAGAAGAATTGCTGGTGCTTTCTGATGCTTTCTCCCCAGGCAATAATGCGGTCAAGTTGCCGGGAGAGCTTCTCCCAGCGGATGTTGTTCCGTAAAAAGGCCACGATTCCCGGTTCTTCGGGAGCATTTCCCACCGCACCGAACTTGAAGAGATCGCTCCACTCAATGAGGGGGCGAAAGAGGAACCACTGGGTACACCAGTTAATGAAGACAATGGTGCTCACGGTGCCGAGCGTGCCGACCAGATTGCCCTGAGACACATACCCCATCATGGCGGTTCCCAGACCCGGTAGGCGGATTTCTACATTTCCCAGGGTGATAATTTCTGAAGCCATGAGAAAGTACCAGCCGACGGCCAGACTCACGCCGCTATTGTAAATGATGGTGGGGATCAGGGCAGGGATGTAAATCCGTTTGACCAGAAAATTGGGATTCATACCGAAGGATGTGGCCATTTCGGCTATGTCTCGGGGAAAGGTCTTTACCGTCTCGTAAACCCCAAAGGCGATATTCCAGACCTGGGAGGTGAAGATGAGGAAAATGGCGGCTAACTCCAACCCGATTCTCTGTCCTCGGAAGACGAATACGAGCAGTGATACCGCTATGGGGAAAAATCCCAGAATCGGCACCGACTGAAGAACATCGAGTAGAGGAATCATCCAGCGTTCTCTGCGGGGATTCATCGCCGCCAGGACCCCATAGAGAATCCCAAAGAGGAGGGAAATGAAATAGGCGATGAAAATCCGGATCACCGACCAGAACGCTGCCGAAAGGAGATACATAGCCTCATCCTCTTTCACTCATTTTCGGTATCCTCTTCCTCTTCTTCTTCGAGATGGATTTCCTGCTCATCGGAATCCACCCGGATGAGCTCGGCAAAGCGTCCCCAGTCGAGGATAATATCTCGAGCTTTCTCGGTCTCCTTTTCCGGGAGCACCCGACCGATGATCTCTTCCAGGTATTCCAGGTCCAATACATGGTCCTCTTTCAGGTAGAGGACGTCCAGGAGTTCCTTAAAAACATCGAACTGAGGAAGAATCTGGGCAATGATTTTTTTGCGTTCGTCGGTGGAACTTCGAAGCAAGGTTTTCCCCAGCTCGGTGAGCAAGATATCCCCTTCTTCTACCGCCACAAAGCCAAAGGTCTTCGCCGTTTCCACAGCACTCAAGAGCTGATCTAATTTATGACCGATGGTTTTCCCGATTTTATAGACGTCGATTTTCCCTCCTTCGTCATCTATCATTTCCAGGAGTCCTATTACCTCACTCACTCCTGCTTTAGGCCAGTTACTGCCCTCATCTCTCATAGTTCTCCTCCTTACATAACTTGCTTTGATTTTGATTCTACACTATTTTGTGAAGGGATGGAAGAGTAGACGGGGTGTGCTTTACCATACCTTTTTGTAAAAAAGACGCTACCGAGGGGATGGCCTTATACGGTATCTTGACAAATATCATTACATATCATATCTTGTATATAGCAGTTAATGTAGTTCGTGAAGGGGGGTATTTTGGATGAATCCTCAAAAGTCTTTCCTGGAAATCTGCATCGAGTTTCTTCAGAAAATTGAGCAAGAACAAGCAGAAAATTTTGAAAAAGCAGGCCAGGTGATCGGTGATGCCATTATGGCGGGGAAGCTTGTTCATGTGGTCGGTACCGGTGGCCACACTTGTCTTCCTGCGTATGATATGTTCTATCGAGCTGGGGGTCTTGTCCCGGTTAGTCTCATAATCCCCATTGGAGCACTATACGGAGCAAGTGGTGCTCTTCACGGGATGCGTATCGAGCGTTGTCCCGGTTACATGAACCGGGTTGTAGACTACTACAGAGTGGAACCAGGGGACGTGGTGATAATCTTTAATAACATTGGGGTTAATGCTGCTACCATTGATGCCGCTCTGGAGTGTAAGGCCAAAGGAGCGTACACCATAGGGGTGGGCGGTTCGCCGTGGCAGAAAGAAATCCCGCTCGATCACCATACCCGCCATCCCAGCAAAAAGAACTTGATGGATATCGTTGATCTTTTTATCGACGATTACAACCCTGTTGGGGATGCAGTGATAGAACTCGAGGGATTTGATCGGCCTATCGCGCCAATATCCCAGATGACCGACTCTTATATCGTAAGAAGGATAGAGATTGAGGCGTGTAAATATATGCTCGGTAAAGGATTCAAGCCACCGGTCTGGATGAGTGCCAATCGGGTTGGTGGGGATGAAGCAAACGCCCGGTATCAGGAAGAGTACTATCACAGAATCAAAAACCTCTGAGCGATAAATTGTTAGGAAGCAATCCCCGTAGTTCCATGAGGGGATTAATAACCATAAAGGGGGATTTGCCATGAAAAAAAAGAGGCGCGTGGATTTTGGTGGTAGTTTTGTGTTCCTTTCTCTTGGTTTCCGTCTCCTGGGCTCAAGATGCCATTGAGATTACTTTCTGGCATCATGAGGCGCCGGCGCATCGTGTTGCAGCTTTCCAGAAAGCTATCGATCTCTTTATGAAGGAAAACCCTGGTATTCGGGTGACGCAAGAGGTGGTTATGTGGGGTGATGCCTGGGTCAAAACGCTTTCTGCCGTTGAGGCAGGGACGCTGCCCGACTTTCAGTTTTCCATACCTGATTTGCTGCTCACCGTGTATAAGGCAGGAGCTGTTACTCCGGTTACCGGTTTAGTAAAAGAAATGGACGAGAAATACCAGTTTTTCCCCAAGCAGAGAGATATGTATCTCCACGAAGGAGAGTACTGGGGAATCCCGATATGGACCATGATTATGCTCTGGACCTATCGTCCCAGCTTTTTGGAGGAGTATGTGGGGACTCAGGAACCTCCCAAAACCTGGGATGAAGCCCTGGACTATGCCAAAAAGATTACCGGAGCTTCTCAGGGAGAGGTATATGGTGTAGGGATCGGTGGAGCAAAGAACCTGATGACCAGTGAACAGGCCTACATTTTTCTTGCCAGCTTAGGTGCGCGGTTCTTCGATGAAAACGGGAAAGTCATTTTTAATAACCCTGCTACGATTGAAGCGGTGAAACTCTATAATGAGCTCTTCCAGTATGCTCCTCCTGGAGCAGAAGCCTGGTCCTGGGGAGAAATCGAGCTCAATATCGCTGCAGGTACCATAGCCATGTCTCCCTATTTCCCATCGGTGCAAAAGAGATTCCATGAAGAATTTGATAGTAGCGACTATGCCGCAGCTCATATTCCCTACTATAAAGACAGAAAAGAGGATAGTGTCAAGAATTTTGTGTCAGAACACATGCTCCTTTTCCCCCCCTTTCTCATACCTCTTATTCCTCATGTTGAAGAGTTCCTCTTGCACCAGAGAGAAGTTTGGTAAGGTTTTCTCTGCATACTGCTCGTTTCGCTCTATGCAGACAAGGTAGAGGAGCTTCTCGAAAGCCTCGGGTCTTTAGAAGACCTCAACCACCTTGCTTCTCCTCTTTATCTCCTTG
>Ga0272448_1000532_pt1 | contig 59255 bp, 49 predicted proteins | sample YNPCB0191_FD_202220 | JGI IMG/M metagenome (GOLD analysis project Ga0272448, IMG submission 202220) | Hot spring sediment microbial communities from Yellowstone National Park, WY, United States - YNP-CB-019-1 | ecosystem: Environmental > Aquatic > Thermal springs > Hot (42-90C) > Sediment... | reverse complement strand
GCAGGTGCCCCTTTGACTGCGCTCAGGGCAAGCTCTTGCGAGTTTCCTGGCAGTGGGGGCAGAGCTATTCGCAGTAACCTTGGCGGATGTCGCCCCAGGAGAGCATTTTCTGGACGTTGTCCTCGCAGTGCGATGGAATGCAGCGGTGGTGCTGTGCTTCCCAAGCCCGGAGGAAGGATTCGCAGTGTTCGGCAAAGATTCGCTGCGAGAGGTTGAGTTCACGGAAGGGTCGGTCCGTGAGCATCATGCCCAGAGAAAACGGCCAACCCACGGCGGAAAGCAACTATCAATTCCAAGCGCAAAAAGTGAGGTTTCTGGAAAGATTTTGCTTGAGCAGCCCTTGCTACAACCCCGCTATAAGTTCCCAGACGTTTGACCTCATAGCATACGCTCATCTCCGCTACTCGTCCCGTATCTTGCTTACTTCCCGACGCGGGAAAAAGCTTCCCGACGGACACGATCTTTTGTAATCTGCGACGCATGAAACTTCGACCCAGCCGTATGCTTCGTGAACTCCGGGCCGGACTGTGTCCGACGGTGTTGAAACTGAACCTGATTGATCCACGGGTGGTGGAACTGGCCGGTCTGGCCGGAGCTTCGGCGGTTTGGCTGTGCAACGAACACGTGCCGAACGACTGGCTGAATCTTGAACATATGATTCGAGCAGCCAAGCTCTACGACATGGACACCATTGTCCGTGTCGCAAAAGGCTCTTACAGCGATTACATCAAACCGTTCGAAGCGGACGCGACGGCCATCATGGTGCCGCACGTGACTTCTGCCGACGAGGCGCGTCGCATTGTGGACATGACGCGGTTTCATCCGCTGGGGCGACGGCCCATTGATGGCGGAAACATGGATGGGTTTTTTTGTCAGATTCCCTACCCGAAGTACCTTGAACACAGCAATCACGAGCGGATGATCATTCTTCAGATCGAATCGCCGGAAGGTCTGGCCAACGTCGAGGAGATCGCCGCTGTGCCCGGCTACGACGCGTTGCTGTTTGGCCCCGGCGATTTCAGCCATCGGATTGGCAAGGTTGCGCAACTCAGTGACCCGGAAGTCGTCGCGGCCCGCAAACGCGTGGCGGCGGCTGCTCGCAAGCACGGCAAATACGTTGTCAGTGCTGGAATGTTCGACAGTCGCGAGGCGCTTGAAGCCGAAGGGGTGAGCATCTTCGCGCTCGGCGCGGATGTGATCGGTCTGGGCGAGTATTTCAAGCAGATTATCGGCAACTTCCACAAAGCAGCGCCAGCAAAGAAACCGATCCCAGGTGGACGATGAACGTATTCAGCCTTCAAAACAAAGTCGTCGTTCTCACCGGCGGCGCCGGATTAGTCGGACGCGGGCTGACCCGTGCCATCGCCTCGGCCGGTGCCCAATTGGTGATCGCCTCGCGCCATTTGGAGAAGCTTCAAAACGTCGTCGCCGAAGAGACCGCCGCTGGGCACGCGGTGGTTGCAGAGCCGTTGGATCAGGGCGATGAAGCCTCTGTGCTCGCCCTGCGCGACCGTGTCTTGAAACGATTTGGTCGTGTGGACGGCTTGGTGAACAATGCCGTGTCGCGCCCCATGAACTCGCCTCTCGCGGCGGCGGCCGCTTGGGAGGAATCCATGCGGGTCAACGCGACCGGTATCTTTCTGATGACCCGTGCTTTCGGGGAGGCAATGTGCCGACAGAAGACCGGGAGCATTGTAAACGTCAGTTCCATTCAGGGGATGGTCGGCCCCAGCTTCGAACTGTACGAGGGCACCAACATGGGGGAGCCGCCGCCGGATTATTTTTTCCACAAGGGCGGAATCATTAATCTCACTCGCTATTATGCGGCGTTGTTTGGACGCTGCAATGTCCGCGTGAACTGTGTGTCGCCCGGCGGCTTCTTCAGTCATCAGCCGGAACCGTTCCTGCGCCGTTACTGTGAACGGACCTTTTTGGGACGAATGGCCGACGCCAGCGATCTCGGCGGACCGGTGGTGTTCTTGTTGAGCGACGCGGCCCACTACGTCACCGGCTCGAACCTTCCCGTGGACGGCGGCTATACCGCAAAGTGACTCAAACGATTCGCCGGCGGGGAAAATGAGGTGTGCCTGCAGAAGCTCGTCCTGATCGTCGGTTGGCAATCCGGTCTTCCGCGTTAGGCTGTTTGGAACCACAAAAATTTGTGTGCGCGCTCGCAGATTGACTTTTTGCAGCTTTTCCTGCCAACTAGCCGCAGACATTCCATGAACACGGCGCTTCTCATTGTTGGCTGTGGCAGCATCGGCGAACGACATCTGCGGTGCTTCCAACGCACCGGTCGGGCCGATGTCGCAGTGTGTGATACGAATGCGGCGCTGCTGCAACGCGTCGCCCAGCAATACCGAGTCGCCCCGTTCGCTGATTTCCACGCGGCCTTCGCTGCGCGCCGCTTCGACGGCGTCGTCATCTGCACGCCGGCCCACACGCACGTTGAGCTTGCGCTTGCTGCGTTGCGGCAGGGCGCGGCGGTGTTCATCGAGAAACCGCTGAGCACCAGCCTCGACAGGGTGGACGAACTGCGCGACGCGGCGGCGCGGTCGCGGCATTACGTTACCGTCGCGTACGTCTATCGCATGATGCCGTGGATTCTTGGCGCGCGCGATGTTCTGCGGAGCGGTGAACTCGGACGGCCTCTACACGCGACCGTCGCGGCGGGACAACACTTCCCGACATTTCGCCCGGCGTATCGCGAGATTTACTACACGCGGCACGAAACCGGCGGCGGCGCCATTCAGGATGCCTTGACGCATCTGGTCAACGCCGTCGAATGGCTGGTCGGGCCGACCACACGGCTTTTCTGCGACGCCTCGCATCAGGCGCTCGAAGGCGTGACGGTTGAGGACACGGTGAACGTGACCGCCCGCAACGGCAGCGTGCTGGTGAGCTACGCGCTGAACCAGTTCCAAGCGCCAAACGAGGCGACGTTCCACATCCACTGCGAGCGCGGCAGCGTGCGCGTCGAGGGACACGAACAACGCTGGAGCGTGTTCCGTCACGGCGCGAGCGGCTGGGAACATCACAAAGCCGCGCCGCTGGAGCGGGACGACATCTTTCTCGCGCAAGCCAACGCATTCCTTGATGGAATGCAAGGCAAACTGACTCCACTGGCCACGCTCGGCGATGCGGTGCAAACGTTGAAAGTCAACCTCGCCGCGCTCGAATCGGCGCGCAGCGGTAAGGCAATCGAAATCGTATGAGCAAGGAAATCCGTTTGGCGATGCTTGGCATGATCGAGGGCAACGGCCACCCGTATTCGTGGTCGGCCATCATTAACGGCTACAACCCGGCCGAGATGGCGAAATGCCCCTATGCCGCCATCCCGAAATACCTCAGCGCGCAACCGCTGGAAACGGTTCGCATCCCCGGCGCGCGCGTCACGCATGTCTGGACGGACGATCCTTCCGACGCGCCGAAAGTGGCCGCCGCGTCGCTGATTGAGCATGTTGTTGCCAAACCGGAAGAGGTCATCGGCCAGGTAGATGCGGTGATTGTGGCTACCGACGACGGCAACGACCACGTGCGCCGCGTGCGACCATTCGTTGAGGCAGGTTTGCCCGTGTTCGTGGATAAACCGATGGCCATCAACCTGCCCGACCTGCGACAGTTCATCCGCTGGCATGGCGAGGGAAGGCGCATTCTTTCCAACAGCGGGATGCGGTATGCGCCGGAGATTCGCGACGCGGCGACCCGGCGCGACGAACTCGGCGACTTGCGCTGGATCACCAGCTTCACCTGCAAAACGTGGGAGCGCTACGGCATCCACGCGCTCGAAGCCGTCCAGCCGCTCGTCGGGCCGGGATTCGAGTCAGTCCAGACGAATCATCGCGCCGGCTCTGACATCGTGCATGTTGTGCATCGCAGCGGCGTCCAACTCACGCTGGCAGCGATTCACGACGCCTACGGCAGTTTCGGCGGTGTGCATCTCTACGGCACCAAAGCTCAGATCGCCGTCACGCTGCGGGACACCTACAACGCGTTCCGCGGCCAACTCGTAGCGTTCATCGAGTTCTTGCAAACCGGCAGGCGCCCCTATCCGTTTGAGGAGACCATCGAGTTGATGTCCGTCATCATCGCCGGCATCCGCAGCCGCGAGGAAGGCGGACGCATCGTGAAACTGGAGGAAATACGGCCATGATACGTTTGGCGCACCTAACACGTCTGGCAGCCGGAGGCTTTATGCCTGCGCTCCTCGCACCCGTAAAGGGCGCGGCTGCAGTCGCCGAACCGGTCAATGCGACTCGCTACATCGCGATTGACAACGTCTGTGCGTGGCCGCAACTCACCGTGCTCCGCGACGGCACGATTGCCGCGATCATCTTCAACAAACCCAGCCACGGCCAGATGGAAGGCGATGCTGAGTGTTGGGCGAGTGCCAACGGTGGATTTGCAGAAAGTCGTCGAAGAAGCCGTACGCAAGGCCATGCAAGAATTTCACAAACACATGTCCGCGCCCAAGCCATAAACGCTACGCCCCGAAAGACAGCCTGCTCGGTGCAGCCCACGGTTGAAACGCACCAACGAGTCTGCCATCACAGCGGGTATGAAACGGGTTCTACTTCTTGCTCTCCTGACGGCCTTCCGAGCCGACGCGGCCAAACCGAACATCGTGATGTTCCATTGTCATGACCTGGGACAATTCTTGCATTGCTACGATGTGAAGACCTTCCAGACGCCGAACCCCGACAAGTTCGCCGAGCAATGGAGGCGCGGGTTGAAAGTCAGTCCGCCGATGGAGTTCGTCGCCGGCTGGGACGAATGGGTCACCCAGCGGTTCATACCCGGCGAGCGCGGTCCCGGTGCAATGGCCGGCAAACCACGGAAGCCGGGCGATACCTATTTCGTGGATTAGTACAACCCCGAATACAGCGGCGACGCCAAACCGATGCGCGGGCGGCTACGACGACGCCTACTACATGCAACTCGTCGCCAACATCCGCCGGTTCAAAGGTGCCGCCCCGCAACTGTCTGTCATCGCGCAACCGATTGCGATTGACGGCAAGTTCGATGACTGGCGCGACGTTTTCCGTGCCAGATCGGCGACTCCGTCCGCCGCAATGATCACGGCTGGAAAGGCGAGCCGCCGTTTGTCAGGCACTCCGGCCACAACAGCATCGTTGCCGACAAAGACAGCTACGACGCCGCGAACGTCAATTTCTACGCCCGCACCGCGGACGAGCTGATGCCGTCCACCGATCCGGACTGGATGCGGCTGCTCATCGGCAACTACGTCTTCCGCGGCGAATGACTGCTTCCATTACCGTGCCATATTGAGCAGAAACTGAATACGGGCGCCTAACAGAACTGCGTGCTGTAGCCACGCCACCTGCGGGCGTACCGGGGAATAGGCGGGGGCAAAGCGCCACGGCTACACGGCTGCTATGGGCGATTTAGGCCAAGAAAAGACATTGTGCGGTGACGTTTCGCTATTTCACTTCGGCGTTTGGTTTGATAGATTCCCGCGCATGAATGCCATCATTGCCATTGTATTCTTCGCCTCCGCCGTACACACACCCATTGCCCGCGGGCCGTTCAAGGCCGACATGGAGTCGCTCACGCAATACAGGTGTCCGGATTGGTTCCGCGACGCGAAGTTTGGGATGTGGGCGCATTGGGGACCGCAGGCGGTGCCGGAGATGGGGGACTGGTACGCCCAGCGGATGTACAAGCAGGGTGACCCGAAATACAAAGACCACCTCGAACGCTGGGGGCATCCGAGCGAACACGGGTACAAAGACATCATCCCGCTCTGGAAAGCCGAGAAGTGGGATCCCGACCGGCTCATCCAACTCTACAAGAAAGCCGGGGCGCGTTACTTCGTCAGCATGGGGTCGCACCATGACAACTTCTATCTCTGGAACTCGAAGCTTCACAAATGGAACGCCGTCAACATGGGGCCGAAACGCGATGTCGTTGGCGATTGGCAGAAGGCCGCGAAACAACACGGACTCTACTTCGGTGTGAGCGAGCATCTCGGCGCCAGCTTCACCTGGTTCCAGTGGAGCCACAAAGCCGACAAGGACGGCCCGAAAGCCGGCGTGCCTTACGACGGCGCGAACCCGAAGTGGCAGGACTTGTATCATTTTCCTGCCGAGGAAGGTGACAACAAGTGGTACAGCACGAACCCGAAGTGGCAGCAACAATGGTATGACCGTATCAAGGAGCTTGTGGATAACTATAAGCCCGACCTGCTCTACACCGACGGCAACGTGCCGTTCGAGAACGAAGTCGGCCTCGCGATGATCGCCCACATCTACAACAGCATCCCGAAAGTCGTTTACACCTGCAAACAGAAACAGGCCGAAGGACGCTGGGTCGAGGACATCGAGCGCGGCGTCATGGCCGGCATCAGCCCGCACCCGTGGCAGACTGATACTTCGATTGGCGATTGGTTCTACAACAAGAACTGGAAGTACCGCCCCGTCAGTTGGACGATTCACATGCTCTGTGACGTCGTCAGCAAGAACGGGAATCTGCTGTTGAACATTGTGCAACGCCCTGACGGCTCGCTTGATCCTGAGGTCGAACAACAACTCCAAGAGCTTGCCGCGTGGATCAAGATTCACGGCGAAGCCATCTACGGCACGCGCCCGTGGCTCGTCCATGGCGAAGGCGCCGTTCGCACCAAAGGCGGCCATTTCAAGGAAGACTTCAAGTACACCGCCAAGGACATTCGCTTCACGACGAAAGGCGGCGCGCTCTACGCCATCGCGCTCGGCTGGCCTGCCGACGGCAAACTCGTCGTGAAATCACTCGCCAAACCCGCCGGCAAAGTCACGAGCATTCAACTGCTGGGCAGCGGCGCAAAACTCCAGTGGGCACAAACAGACGAGGGTCTTGTCGTCACGTTGCCGCCTGTAAAGGTGAGCGAGTTTACCGCTGCGCTCAAGATCACCGGCAAGAATCTCAAACCCGCGCCCGTCGTCGAGGAACCCGTGATTGTTCAAGCCGACTCGAAAGGGCTTTTCAAACTGGATGCCTACGACGCCGAATTGCACGGCGACAAAATCAAGGTTGAGATGCGCGGCGTCCACGCCAACATCGGTTTCTGGGACAACGCCAACGAGTGGGCATCATGGAAAGTTCAGTTCGACAAACCCGGCACCTACCGAGTCAATCTCGACGTTGCCACCGTTCACGCCGGCATCGAAGCCACCGTCGAAATTGCCGGGCAGACGCTCACCGCCAAGATTCCACAAACCGGTGATTGGGACAAATCACAAGGTTGCGGTGCCGGCAAAGTCGAAATCAAACAACCCGGTGTGCAGACGCTGGCGGTTCGCCCCGCGGACGCGAAGAAGTGGAAGGCAATCAACCTCCGTGCTGTCAGGTTAAGCCCGGTCGAATAGGTTCCGCCGTTTCCGGCTGGCACGTCGGTATTCGTGTTCGAAGATTGAAACTCAGCGGCAAGTCGGCTATCACAGCAAGCATGAAATGTATTCTTCTCGTCGCTCTGCTGTTTGCGTTACGCGCTGATGCAGCGAAGCCGAACATCGTGATGTTCCATTGCCACGACGTGGGACAGTTCCTGCATTGCTACGGCGTGAAGACCGTGCACACGCCGAATCTGGACAAGTTCGCCGAGCAGGGCGTGCGGTTTGCGCGCTCGTTCTGCACGCAGCCGGGCTGCAGTTCGTCGCGCGCATCACTGTTCACGGGGCGTTACCCGCACAGCAACGGCGTCATGGGGTTGACCCACGCCAACTTCGCGTGGGACCTGCGCCCGGAAGAAAAGCATCTCGCGCAGTTTCTCAAGGAAGCCGGTTACGCCACGGTTGCCATCGGCGTCATCCACGAGACACGCTCGGGAGCGCAGCGGTGCGGTTATGAGAAGCACATCAACAAGTCGAAAGTCGCTGACGGCACAACAGCGGCCATCGAGGAACTGAAACGCCTCGCGGCAGGCCAACAACCATTCTACCTTTACGGCGGGTTCATCGAGCCGCATCGCCTGCGGTATCCGAAAGACTCAGGGCCGATGTCCGGGCTGATTGGCTTTCCGGGGCCGCACTTGAAACCGGACGATTCGCTCGGGGTGGATGTGCCGCCGTTTCTGCGCGACACGCCCGGCACGCGCGAGGAACTCGCCGGACTGCAGGGCGCCATGCGGCATGTGGACGAACAGTTTGGCCGCTGGATGAAAGCGATTCAGGAGCTTGGCTTGGAGAAAAACACGCTCGTGATTGTCACCACCGACCACGGCATTGCGATGCCGCGCGCCAAATGCAGCCTGTATGAGCCCGGTTTGCAGGTGATGTTGATGGTGCGCCACGCTGGACGCAAAGGCTGGCACGGCGGCGTGGTCCGCAACGAGATGATTTCCAACATGGACGTTTTGCCGAGCATTCTGGAACTGGTCGGCATTCCCGTTCCCGCCAACGTGCAGGGCCGGTCGTTCGCCCCGTTGCTGGACGGCCGCGATTACAAACCGAACGCGGCCATCTTTGGCGAGTTGACCTACCACGGCTACTACGACCCGCAACGCAGCATCCGCACGGAAACCCACAAGCTCATCGCCAATTTTTCTACCGCGCCCGCTTTTCAAGACCCCTCTCAACAGTGGCGACCCAAGTCCGACCCGATGGTGCCGGAGAACCCGGCGTCGGCGCATCATCCGCACTTGGAGCTTTATGATCTTGTGAACGACCCGTGGGAACAGATTGACCTCGCCAGGAAACCTGAGTGCGCGTCGCTGCGCAACGAGCTTGCCCGGCGTCTCTACCAGCACATGGTCGAGACCGATGATCCGCTGTTACGCGGGGCCATCACGTCGCCGCATCACGAGACGACGATGAAGATGTTGCGAGAGGCAACACCGTGAAATCCTTCTCAATTGCAGTCGCGCTTTTGTTTGCTGTTGCTGGGACCAGTCAGTCTACGGAAAGCACGTTTGGAAATTGTTGTAGCGGCGCTTCTGTGAAGCGCCACGCCGTCAGTGGATGCCAGGAATTGGCGTTTGACACAAGCGCCACTACATCAACCGCAAATTTTGAAGCGCGCTGTGAACGTCACCTGCTGGTCACCTTCCCGTGGAGCACCTCCAACATCGGCGACATCGCCATCACGCCGGGATTGCTCAGCCTCATCCACGAGGTGCGCCCGAACATGCCGGTGGTGATCATCACCTCGCGCGAAGCGGACACGGAAAACTACCGCACGTTGCGCGACTATCTGCCGCGCTATCTGCCGGGCTGCAAAACCATCGGGTATCCGTTCAAACTCACCGCCAGCGGCGCAGCGTGGCGCGCGTTCGAGCAACGCTGGGGCGCATCCCAACTCCGCGCGTTCGAGAACGGTTCACTCTCGGCCCGTATCGCCGCCCGCGTCGCCGATGACATCCTGAATCGTCTGCCGAAGGAAGTCTTGGAAGAACTTCAGCGCGACAATCCCGAAGCGGCCCGCGCGTTCACCGACGCCGGTTTCGTGCTCTTCACTTCCGGTACCACGCTGAACTTTGGCCGGATGGGGGTGCGAAATCTGCGGGGATTCACGCTGCGGTTCGCGATGCCGCTGCTCATCGCCCGAGCGCACGGAATCCCGTATGGCGTCAACGCCCAATCCTTCGACGCGCTCGACTGGCCCGCGAGCCTGATCTTTCGACCGTTGTTTCAAGACGCGCGATTCGTTTATTGCCGCGACCCCGATTCGCTGGAGTATCTCCGCCAAAACAACCTGCTCTGTCCGCGCACCGGTTGGCGGCCCGACACGACCTTTTTCTTCAACGGGTTTGATGATGCGTGGGCGGATGAATTCATGAAGAAGCACGGTTTGCAAAAGGGCGAGTTCATTACCGTCACGATCCGCAGCGTTGACCAGAAAGGTCCGTTGGCGGGAACGATCAGCGCGGAGCGCGGCGAGCAGATGATCGCGCGCATCCGGCGGTTTATTGAGGACTGGGTTCGCCATACCGGATTGGCCGTGGTGCTCGCGCCGGAAGTCAACACGGAAGTCGAGGCGATGCACAACAACATTTACTTGAAGCTTTCGTCGCACGCGCAGAAGAAATGCATCGAGATGGAGCAGTTCTGGACGACGGAGCAGGCGTACTCGTTGTATCGGCGGGCGCGGATTGTGGTCAGCATGGAAATGCACTCGATCATCATGGCGCTGTGCCTCGGAAGGCCGGTGTTGATGCCGCAGTTCAGCGAGAACGGTCGCAAAGTCTGGATGCTGGAGGAACTCGGTCTGCGTGACTGGATTTTCGACATTGACGAGCCCGATTGCAACGGGCCGTTACTGGAGGCCGCCATGCGGATTCACAAAGACCCTGCTGCCGCGCAACAACGGGTGCGGTCACGGCTGCCGCACATCCGTCAACTGGGCGTCAGTGTCATCAACGAAGTGGAGATGGCGTGGCGGAGGTAATCGGCTTCTCCATCAGGTGAAGTTTTTCCAAGACAGTTTTCGCTCCGGCAATCTGGCGAAGTTTTTCTTTCGACAGCGCGCCTCGTGATTTGAGGTCGGCAACAACGGCATCGCAAAGCGCATCCACGTCCTCTGCCGTGAGAGCGCCTTTCACCCACTTGTAAAGTTTCGCGTAGTAAATGTGCAACTTCGGGTCGCGCCCGAGACGCAGGAAACTGTTGCCGTCGAAATACGTTGTGGCGGGGAATCTCTTCCAATCCAGCCGTAGCGCCGCTTCGAGGTTGGCGAGGTGAACCTGTTGCCATGACCAGACACGTGGATTGAGGTCGGTTTCCCGAACGTTTGGGGTCATCTCGACGCCGTGCATTCCGTATTTGCGGACATCGTCGGTCATCTCCTCGAAGATGCTCAATGGCCGGCCCGGCTCCTGCGGATTCTGGTAGTTGATCTGTTGGGTGACGCAATCGAAACCGATTTCTGCGAGAGGGACCCTCGCAAACACGCGACCGGCGCGGAAACCCGGGATCCAGTGGAACAGGTGGCCTTTCTGGTGAACATAAGCTGCAACGTCTTTCATCAGCCTGAAGTCATTGCGGGGACCGTTTTCCGTTCGCGGAGCCGTCGCGCCTTCGCGTCCCCAATAGAATCCGACGAGCTGGCTCGCATCCAGTTTGCCGTTGGCGGAAAGTTCATTCCATCGCGTCAACGCTGCATCCACGAACCATCGGACTGCGGCAACCCGGTCTTCATGTTGGGAGAAGTCGAACGAATCCAGCTTGGTGATTCTCGAATCGGGGTAGGGGATGGCAAGGATGATTTTCGCTTTCCGAGTCGGATCGCTCAAGGTTTGTCGGACGCTGCGGAAAGCGTCGTTGATCCTGACGGCGGCGCTGGTGTAAGAACGCACTGCGTTCTCCCAATCAGTCTTGATGGCCGGTTTCCCCACGCCGAGCAGGTGGCGGCCATCCGGACAGGCGAAACCGGTGATCAGGAATCCATCGAAGAAGAAGTCCTGCGGTTTGCCATCCAGCCCGCAATAGGCAACGAGCCATTGGAGGTCCTCGGCGTTCAGCCTCTTCGCTTCCGGATCGGAGGGATAGGAAAACACCAAAATCGTGTGTCGGCACCACAAATCAGAATTTGACGAAGCAGGGACCTCGGAGGCGAGTTCGACAGCACCGATCAATGCCAGCAAACACCAAATCCATTCTCGGTTTACCCGAAGCATGGTCTTGCCCTCCATTTTATCGGGACACGGATGCGCACGCAATGGTTTCCAGTGCGCGCGCTGATGACGTTCGTGATGCGGTATGTTCGCCGAAACCGGTGTTGCAACGAGCTACGATATCGTTTTGTCGTCGGGGTCGTTGGTGTGCACGTAGGTATCCAACGGAGCTGAGCGTTTCCAATCGGCGCGCAGGCGGACATCGTGCAGGCCGCTCAACTGGCCGGGCTGGCTTGCCGGCGCGGGGTCGTCGTGGCGACGTAGTTCCCACCAGCATTGGCCGCCGTGATTGTGCTGGTGATCCACAATCCAGCCGCACTCTTTCAGCATCGGACCGATCCAACCCATGCAGTGGTCGCAATAGTCGTGGTATTGCTGGAGACCGTTGCGAAGCAGAAAGCCTTTCGACGGACACTCGTGCATGTCCATGCGGAACACCGCCTCGGTAGATGTGCAAAACCAACCCGCTTTTTCCTCGGTCAGCGTGTGACCCCAGTATTCTTTCATCCCCTCGATGCCCTTCGCGGCGATGAGTGCGGCTGCATGACGTTGCGAATCGCGGTGAATCGCCTCTTCCCAGTACTGGCGCAGCAACGATTCACCTCCCCGTCGGCGGAGCCATTCAAACGTCCACTCGTAATGACCGCAGAAATCGTAGCAGCCTAGCATCGCACAAACCTCTGGCGACAGGAACCGTTGCCGCCTTCGATTTCCAACCTCAGCCCGGCGGGAGCCGCCATCGCATTGCCGATGACCTGACAATGGTCGCAGAAGCACGGCACGATTTCGCGTCCGTGCGCGCGGAGATGTCGGATGGCGGGGCAGACGTTCACCTCTACCGTGACTTCGTTCGGTGATTGGCGGACTTCGACTTGCGCGCCGGGTTCGGCGGCGAAGAATGCGCGCAAGTATTCGGCGACCGCTGCCAGCCCGTCCGCTTTCCATCGCGCCGTGACGGGCGCGAAGTAACGCGCGCCGAGATCGGTCCAATATTGCCGCAAGCCGTCGTGGCCGAGTTGTTTCAGGATGAAACGGAACGTGGCGTTGATGGCGAAATAAAAATCCGCTGCGCCGACTGCTTTGGTGTCTTGATAGGGCAGGGGCGGAGTCTTCATATTGAGGTTTCTCCGGTCGGGTGGGCCGGTTTGACCAGCAACATGAGACCGGCGCAGACCAGGATGGCGGCGGCCGACCAGAGGAAAAGCTGGCTCAGCTGAATCTGCGCGTCGCGCAGCGCGCCGCCGGCGTACAGCGAGAGGCCGCCAACGACACAACTGCAGAGGTTGAGCACGCCGTAGCCGGTCGCGCGGCACCGCGCATCCACCACCATGCACAGGATGGGCATCATGTTGGAACTGATAAACGAGTTGCCGAAACCGTACAGCATCAGCCCGGCAATCGCCAGCGCCAGCACATGGGTTGTGGCCATGATCAACACGGCGGGTGCTGCCACGCACAAACCGATGAACGGCACGAGAATCCGGGCTCGTTCGTTCGAACGGCTCCAGCGATCGGCCCACGCGCCGCCGACCAGAAGCCCGGCCAACGTGGCCGCCTGCAAATAACCGGTGGCAGACAAACCAGCCGCTCCCTGGGTCAGTTGAAAATGTTCTTTCAAATACGTTGGCAACCAACCCACCACCGCCCAGCCGGCCATTCCCAGTAGCCCCCAGTATCCGAGCATGATGAAAAACGCGCCCTGACGAAACAAACTTCGCATCGCCTCAACGAGGCCAGTGTTCGGGGAATTCGCTGCGATGCTGCGCGGCGCGTCGCGCAAGAGGAAAAGCAGCAGCACGGCATACACCATGCCGAAGATTCCAAACAGGCTGAACGCGTAACTCCAGTCCTCCCGTTCCGCCAACCAGCCGCCCAATCCGCCCAGTCCGGCGCCGACACTGATGCCGGTCATGTGGATACCCGTTGCCAGCGAGCGTGTGTGGCCGCGATGATAATCGGCAATCAGGGCGAGTGCGGCCGGAATGTAGGTGGCTTCGCTGATGCCCGTCAGGGCGCGCACGACGAGAAGTTGCTCAAACGTTTTTGCGTGCCCGGTCAGCCAGGTAAGCGCCGACCAAACCAGTAGGCTCCCAACGATCACGCCGCTGCGGCTGAACCGGTCCGCCAGATAACCGGCGAACGGACTCAACAGGGCATACACCCAGAGAAACACCGACGTGAGCAGCCCGAACTGCGCATCGCTCATCGGAACCGCCTGCAGCAACGAGCTGCGCATCGTCGTGATCATGACCCGGTCGAGATAATTCAGCAGCGCCACCACCCACAGCAGGCCGACAACCAACCACGCGCGCATTAGCGAGTTGCTCACGCAAGCATCTCCGTAAAACAGCTCAGGATTTTAGAGGCCGCATCCGGCTCCAGAAAACTCGTTCGCATTCGCCATGTCTCGTAACCACCGAGCGAAAACTGTTCCGGTGGGGGGATATAGCCGAACCAGCCGTTGGCCAATTCGATGTTGAAGTGCGGCGGCCTGCGCCGTTTCAACGCCAGCCCAGTGCGCGCAAAAACCTCACCCGGCCATGCAGCGATGGCCAGTTCGCCGACGCGAAAAACCTGCAGCGGCAGGGAGACCTTTGGCGGGTAATCCGACAACAAAATCTGCTCACGGGCGTAATTCTCCGTCCAACCAGAGAGCTGACTTCGGGACCGACCGGCAAGGACGGCGCGAGCCTCCACGACTTCGGCGGGCGGAGGCCGCCGCGTTGCGACGGGACACTCTCGCCACATGGCACGCAATGGCACGGCGCTGCGATAGTGAATGCCTTGCGTGACGCGGCAGACTTCTTGCGCGACGTCCTCCGCAACCTTGCGCACTTGTGTGTAGGGCGCGCCCGATGGAGGACCGGTTTTCGGGTTGTAGTTGTTGATGTCGCCGCTGGTGCCGTTGGAGAGGATTCCCACGAACGACTCGTCCGCGCCGACCAGCTCGGCGACCCGATTGGCGAACGCGCCGAAATAATCCGCCGATATGTCGCCGGGCGGGACATCGCCGACATAGTGCAGCGAATAATTGGCCAGCAACGCCAACGGTCGGCCATCGGGATGTTGGAGCGATACGACAAATAGTTCCGGGTCCGTCGGGCCGGAAGGTTCCCCGTCGGCGGGGTGCGGAGAATCCCAGTTCATTTTCACGCGGTCCCCGGTCTGGCCGAGCTGGTTGACATAAGTCATGCCCGGCTTGATGAAGAGACGCCGGCAGAAGACATGTTGCGGCACGGCACCGCTTCCCCAACCAATCTGTGCGGGGACAAGGTTGTTGACGGCTTGCCGCACCGCCTCGGCAATCTGCGACGGAACCCAGCGGCGGTAGGTCTCGTCCGCTTCGGTAAGGTGGACGCTGCAAACGGAGCCGCCGGAGTGCGTGTGAACGGCAGCAATCAGCACGTTGGAGGGCAACAGGCCACTGCGTTCTTGAATTAGGCGCCTGGCTTCCTCGCAAACGGGACGGTCCAACACACAGGTATCCACAATCGCAAAGGCGAGTCGGTTGGCGCCGTCATCCAGCGCCAACGCCCGCACGAACAGATCATCGTGTATGCGGGCGGCGACGCGCGGTTCCAGTTCGCCGTTGATGAGGGTGCCCAGTGGCGGTGTGATGCACAGGGTCGCCGCGCCGGCTTGGAAAAGTGTGGGGTTCAACACGAGATGGTTCCGTATGGTTTAGGTGGAAGCAGGCGGGAGGATGGTGATCAGACGTCCGCAGCCGTTACAACGCAGGTGGAGAGCGGTGAACAGCGGGCTGAGTTGAAGGGTGCGGCCGCAGACGCAACGAAAGGATTCCCAATGTTTGCCGGTTCGTTGGTAGTGCAAGGGCGTCGGCTCCGATGCGGAAGTCACTGGCGGCGCAACCGTGGGTATCGGCAGTTCCGTACCGCAGCGGATGCAACGGATGCTGCTTTGTGGGTAACCTTCCGGGACGGAAATGACGAGGCCACAGTTGCATTGCAACCGGAGGTAACGGTTTGCACGGTTGGCGATGAACCGCACGTCCGCGCGCGACAGAATCGGCCCGTCGTCCGATGGCCTTCGAATCGGGAGGGTGCCAGCGCTTTGGAGCGATTGCGGGCTGAGAACGGAACCGCCACGGGTTCTGCGGAAAGCCTCTTCGTAGGCGCTGAGCGATGCCCCACTCATGCTTCGCAGAATGCGGATCCGTTCTTCGGTGGGCGGATGCGTGGAGAACAATCCCGATCCGCCACTGGCTGCCAGAGGATTGATGATGAACATTGGCGCGGTGGCTCTGCTGGCGAAACTCACTGTCAGCGGCGTGCGCGAGATTTTTTCCAGCGCCGATGCCAACCCCTGCGGGTATCGCGTGAACTGTGCGCTGGAAGCGTCGGCCAGATACTCGCGTTTGCGCGAGCAAGCGAAGTAAAGCAATTGCGCCAGCAACGGGCCGAGCACAGCCAGCAGCAGGGCAACCAAAAGAATGAAAAGTTGCGCTTGCCCGCCGCCGCGCGAGGAAGACCGGCTCCGAGCGCGCCCGCCGACCCGCAGCGAGCGCCAGATGATTTCCGATAGAATGACGATCGAGCCAAGCATGACCGCCGCCAGCGTCATAAACTGCACATCACGATTTTTGAGATGGCCAATCTCATGCCCGATCACCCCTTGTAATTCGTCCCGATTCAAACGTTGCAACAGCCCGGTGGTGACAACGACGGCGCTGTTGGACGGGCTGCGTCCGAGAGCGAAAGCGTTTGGCGCGGGGTCGTCCACCAGATACACTTTGGGCATGAACCCCAATCCAGACGCGATGGTCATCTCCTCCACGATGTTGAACAGTTGAGGAGAATCTTCCTTTTGGATTTCTCGTGCGAATGCGCCCTGAAGCAGAAGCGATTGCGGTTGGGCGGCGTAAATGGCCATCTGGATACCCCAAACGATCAAGGCCACACCCAGACCCACAATACCGCCACCGCCGGGCGCGAGGAGCTCGCCCCCTGCATAGCCAAGCAGCATTAGCACCAACGCCATGCTGATAATCAACACGGCACTGCGGCGACGATTGGCCTGAATCTGCTCCCACATCGGCGAAGAGGTCAACCGGGCACTAGAACTTCACTTGAGGCGCTTCGCGTTGGGACTCTTCCTTGACCTCGAAGAACTCCCTCCGGGTGAAGTTGAACATATTGGCTATGATGTTGGTCGGGAAGGTCTCGCAGCGCGTATTGAAGGTCATGACGCTGTCATTGTAAAACTGGCGCGCAAACCCGACTTTGTTTTCGGTGGAGGTCAGTTCCTCTTGAAGGCGAAGGAAGGACTGATCGGCCTTCAGATTGGGGTACGCTTCGGCAACAGCGAACAGCGATTTCAGCGTGCCAGTGAGGAAGTTCTCCGCTTCGGCGCGCTCGCCGACGCCTTTGGCAGCGATGGCCATGTTGCGTGCCTTGATCACATTTTCCAGGGTGGCGCGCTCGTGGGCGGCATAGCCTTTTACCGTTTCGACCAGATTCGGGATCAGGTCGTGGCGGCGTTTGAGCTGAACGTCTATCTGCGACCAGGCATTTTCGACCTGATTGCGGAGCCGTACGAGACTGTTATAGGCGCCAGCGACCCAGAGCAACAGCAAGAGGATCACACCGGCCAGTGCGAGCAGAACGATAACGAGAATACTACTCATGATTGGGATTCCTCCTTTGCGGTTGTTTGTGTTTGTCCTAACAGGTCTTTCAAGAATGCCACAGTTTTTGAAGCTCCGCACACAGAGAGCAATTGCTGTAGCTCGTCGGCGTCGAACCAAAGCCCGTGGCCGCGCGGGCAACGATCCAGTGCCAGTCCTCGAAGGGTAAATTCCTGAAGTCTGGCGTCGCACCGTGGGCAGAGACGGCGCGTGACGTTCGAATATGCCTCGTCTGGGTTCAGCCGGCGGAGGAGTGGATCGGTAGAGTTGGAACCGGTCGTTTGCATCAAGGCTTGAAGCTCGCCGTCATCAAGCCAGATGCCGCCGCAGCGTTCGCAGTAATCCACCTCCACTTCCTTGAAGTGAAGGAGCAGCATGGGCACATCGCACTTGGGACAGACTGCGATCATCGGATGATGATGATGGGCGAGTCTGGCAGCGGCGTCAAGCTCTTCTGGTATTGGGAAACTTTTTGGTGTAGGGAAACGATATGACTTCAAATGTGCATGCGATTGATTGGAGTGAATGGAAGCCGACGGAGAAGGCGAACCTCTGTTTTGTGATTTGTGATGGCCAAGTCCTACTGATTCGGAAGAAGCGAGGACTGGGGGCAGGCAAGATCAACGGACCCGGCGGGCGCATCGAAAGTGGGGAAACCGCCGTCGAATCTGCTGTCCGCGAGATGCAGGAGGAAGTAGGACTGACACCCACAGGGTTGGAGGAGATTGGGGAGCTGTACTTTCAGTTTTTGGACGGCTACAAGCTCCATGTAACCGTCTTTGCCGCATCTGGTTACAAAGGACAGCTCAAGGAGACCAGTGAGGCGATGCCCTTTTGGGTGGATTTGGACAAGATACCTTACGAAGAGATGTGGGAAGATGATCCGCACTGGCTGCCGTTGTTGTTGGAGCGCAAGAAGTTTTGTGGGTATTTCGTATTCGATGGGCAGAGATTGGTAAGTCATAAAATAACCGAGCAATAGAAAATCTACTTTTTATTGAACATTTTCAGGCAAAAATTGTCTGTTTATCTGCACCATGAAGTCACGTCGTAAGAGTATAAAGAACGTCAAAGGGATCCGACGCCCTACCTTGTCGCGTCGGCGTTTGCGTTCCGCTCACCGCGCGAAAGAACCTACAGTTTTGGAGAGAATTTGTCAGGTGACCGAACAGTTGCAGGCATTGCGGAGCCAACTGGCGAATGCTGGAGATGAATTGCCGACGGTAGGTATCCATCGGATCAGCGCCTTGGAAAACGAGTTGGAACGCCTTTGGGATTTACGGCGTCAAGAGCAGGCTGCGCCGCTGCGAGCCACTGCGCTCTCCGAGGAGGAGGAAAAGGATTTGGCGTTTCCGCGAGGACGCGGACGGGGAGTGTAGCGGGGAGACCGCGCTATTTGGAGAGGCCGCTGGCGGCTTGTAATTGTTTCCACTGCTCGAAGCTGAGTTCCTGAGCCACGTCGTAGGTCTTGTAGCCGTCGAAATCCTCTGCGGGTGCCACAAAGAGCTGGGTGAGAGCACCTCTCACGCCATCGGAGCGGTAATTCCGCAGCAGTACCATCGTTCCCGTTCGCTGCCACAAGTTCGGTCGCAAAATCAGCTCGTTGGCGGCGGCGTTCTCGGACTTCCGTTCGGCCAATTCCAAGATGGTGCCACGGATGTTGACCGATTCATTGATGATCCGCACCGGGTTGCCGACAAAGCCGACCAGCACTGTGAGGCTGGAGCGATCCACCAACTTGTTATTCAGCAGCACTTTAATCTTGCGTTGCTGATTGTAAGCTTCCCACGCCGCATCTTGTGCCACTGTGGCGTTGGGAACGCTGGGCGGGGTTGTCTTGGGCGGCTCGACAGGTTCCGACGGCGGTAGTACGGAGGTTACAGCCGACGGAGCGGCCGAGGAGGTAGGCGAAGGTTGGTAACCGAGGAGAGCCTGGTATTCCGGGGGAAGACTGCTCAGCGGGACGGTCAGGTGCCCGCGACTGTGAAACATCACCACCATGCCCTGGTTGACGGGCCCCCACCGCACATCGTGATAGACCTTTCCGTCAATGATGACTTTCGGTATCAACTCAACGGCAGTTGCCGAAGAGGCAAACAGCATCACGATCAAAAACTGTCCGATCCATTTCATGGTTGTTTTGATTCAGCTCATACCGTAGCGTGCTGCCCGTGAAAACTCAAATGAAGAATTTGGTGCGACTGGTGAACCTCGTGCGACAGTTGCGCGGCCCCGACGGTTGCCCGTGGGACCGCAAGCAAACACATCGCTCTCTGCGGCGCGAACTGCTTGAGGAATGTTACGAGGTACTTGAGGCGATGGAATCCGGAACAGTCAGCGAGTTCCGTGACGAGCTGGGCGATCTGCTTCTGCAAATCATCCTGCACGCTCAAATCGCGCGCGAACGGGGCGCCTTTGATTTGGATTCCGTGGCCGCCTCCGTTGCGGATAAATTGGTCCGTAGGCACCCCCACATTTTCGGGAAAACCAGGCTGCGCCATGCCAACGCCGTCCTGCACCAATGGGAGATGATCAAAAAAGCGGAGAAAAATTCCGAAAGCATTTTCTCTTCGCTGCCGCGTTGTCTTCCGGCCTTGTTGAAGGCGGACAAGGTCCAACGAAAAGCGGCGCGCGTGGGTTTCGATTGGCAACGCGCCGAGGACGTCGTAGCGAAGGTCGAAGAAGAACTCCGTGAGTTGAAAAGTGCCTTGGCCGGCACGAACCGGCGTCGCATCGGGGAAGAACTGGGCGACCTGCTGTTCGCCGTGGTGAATCTGGCGCGGTTCAAACACTTCTCGGCGGAAGAGCTGCTCAGCCGCGCCGTGGACAAGTTCGTACGGCGATTTCAGGCGATTGAACAAGCCGTGCGAGCCCAAGGGAAACAACTCGACCAATGTTCGTTGGAACAACTCGACGCGCTTTGGGAATCGGCCAAGCGGCCGCTCAAAGCGCGCAAACGCCACGATAAATCCGCGGCACCCGTGCGGTCTTCGTGATCCCGCACAACACCTCCCACGGGATCGTCTCCTCCCAAAGCGCCACCTCTTGCGCCGTGATTTCCTCGGTAGCCTGGCGGCCGATCAACACCACTTCGTCCCCGCACTGAACCTGCGGCACGCCGGTTACATCCACCATGATCTGGTCCATGGTCACACGACCGACGACGCGACAACGCCGGCCGGCGATGAGAACCTCGGCCCTGTTGGACAAGTGGCGGCTGAATCCGTCCGCGTAGCCCACGGCGATGGTTGCGATTCGCATCGGTTTCGTTGCCACAAACGTTTGTCCGTAGCTGATCGTGCGACCTGGGGCGACGGATTTGACGAGTGCGACACGGGCCTTGAAGGACAGCGCAGGATGAAACTCGCCCGTGGCCGGCCCGATCCCGTAGAGCAGCAGACCCGGTCGCACCATGTCGAGGATCGCTTCCGGCAGATTCAACAACGCGGCGCTGTTGGCCGCGTGGCGCAGCCCCGGACCGGGAACCTTCAGAAACAATTCCAACTGCCGTCGGGTCTCCACCTGATTCTCGTCCGCCGATGGGAAATGCGTGTAGAGCGCTTCGATCTCCAGCGCGGGCAACGATGCGATTCGCCGGATCTGTTCCCCTGCCTCCTCGTGCCAGAACCCAGCACGTCCCATCCCCGTATCCACTTCGATTTGGACGCGCAGCCGCTTGCCCTGTCGGAGGGCTTCGGCAGAAAACGCCTCTGCCTCCTCGAACGTCGAAAGGGTCGGTGTGATGTCTGCCTCGACCATTTTGGGGAGTTCAAAGGGCAGCGCAGCCCCGAACATCAACACCGGCCAGCCGTTGCCGCCCAGTTCTCGCAACGCTAGTGCCTCTTCGAGATTGGCCACGGCGAAAGCGTCCACGTTACAACGCATCAGTTCGCGAGCTACGGGCAGCAGTCCGTGGCCATAGGCGTCGGCCTTGACCACGGCCATCAGTTTCACGCGCGAACCGATGCGACGACGGATGGCGGCGACGTTGTTCCGAACGGCATCCAAATCCACCTCAACCCAGCAACGGTAGTGTGACTGCGGAAGCATGACGGAACAATCTAGCAGAAACTCGCGCTTCGCGCACAAGTCATCTTGGTGTCAGCACGATGTCGTAGGCACCAACCGAGGGTGCTTGGGGAGAACGCGGTACCCCTTGGATGTCGTGAGCCGGTGCGGATTGTTGTTCGAACGAGGCTTTTCCTGCATGGGAGGCGCGACTGTTGTAGGCGAGGCGGAAATCAAATCCTTCCGCGTCCACCACATAGTCCGCGGCTCGGTCACTGTGAAGGTTGCTTTCCGCGTCAATTTCATTGTCGGGTACCTCGTTGGCAATCCCGCGTCCCAGCAAAAGATTGTTGAAGATGATGTTCTTGGACGCGCCATCGCTGAGGCGGATGGCAGCAATGCCCGGCTCGCAGATGGTGTTGTTGACGACGGTATTGTAGCGGCTGGGTTTGCCGCAGTGGGGTTCGTCGGTCAAATGGATGCCGCCAGCGCTTCCTTTGCGACCATTGTGGTAGATGACGTTGTTCTGGATCCGGGAACCTTCGATGGAGATGAGGCTGAGGCCTTTCAGGTCGTTGTGATGGACGATGTTGCCCTCGATCAGCGCGGCATTGATGATCCCGTCGCCGCCCATCTGACAGTCGCCGTTCAGTTGGATGCCGCTGCCGGCGTTGTGATAACATTCGTTGCCCCGAATCACGGGGTGATCATCGGGGACATTGCTGTTGGAGACGTAGATGCCGTGTTGCTGGCGGGAGCCGAACGCCTTGTTGTGCAGGATTTGGATGCGCGGGGCAAAGCCGGTGAAGATGCCCCACTTCTCGTTCGGGCCGCAGACGTTGTTGGAGATGACCACATCGCTGGAGTTGAGGATGGCGATGCCAGCGCGTCCGGCCTCGCGGCAGACAAATCCCTCAATCACGATCCAGTCGGTTCCGCGCACCAGGATGTGATCCGCAGGCGTATTGTGGTTGGAGAGGATCAGCACTTCGCCGTCCGCCTTGAACCGGATGGGTTGTTGAGGTTTTCCGCCGCGTCTGGTTGCGAATCCTTCATAGCTGCCGGGCGCCACCAGGACGGTGTCGCCCGGTTGCGCAACGTCGGCGGCTTTTTGAATCGTGCGGAACGGTTTTTCCTTGGTCCCGTCATTCTCATCGGTTCCATCGGGCGCAACATAAAACGTTCGATTCGTCTCCAACACGGCCGGTTTGGGAGTAACCGGTTGCGGATACGCGACCGCCTGCGTGGCAGCGATCGAAACGGGGGTTGGAGGCGCTGGACGGTATTGCAGGCTTTCCCGCATAATGTCCGTGGGCAATGGAAACCCGCTCGGCGGCGGAATCGCTTTGGGGCGGGCCAGCGCGTTGGTCAGCGGCAACACATAAGGACTGGCCGGCATCGGCAGCAAGGGAGCTTCAGGGACATTGATGCCGGGCCGCGCGGGGGCAGGCACTGGGTTCGGTTCAATGGGGCGTGGCGGCACCGGCCAGTTGGTCGGCGCGGCAACGCCTTGCGCGGCCAGCAATATCCAAAACACAAACTTCACAGCGCCAACATACTCGCAAGGGGTCACGCTGTCGAGCCGGCGCAGTGCCGGAACTGCGCGGGGCGCAAATAAATCGGTTCCAGCCGTTCATCACCGCGACCTCCGTCCGCAAGAAATCGCGCACGAGCCAGCCGTCCCAACACCGCTGCGCTCGGCGTGACATCTGCGCCGACAATCCACGCGTCGGCTTCGACCTCCTCGCGCGTGCTGATGCGGTACTCGCGCAACGGGCGTCCATCCCTTCCATAAAGTGCGCTATAGACTTCGCCTCGTCGCGCGTTGGCCAATACGCACAACGTTTTGGCTTCGGCAGGCATCAACGGCAGCGCCGTCAGGGCCAGCGCGTCGAAACTACTAACGCCTTTGATGGGTGTATTGCGGGGCAGAGCCAGTCCGCGCGCCGCTGCGATTCCAGCGCGAATGCCCGTAAATGAGCCGGGACCCAACCCGACGGCAATGAGGTCGGGAATCAGTCCGCGGGACACGGAGGCGATGGCCTCAAAAAGGTGATCCACCGTGTTCTCGCGCGTGAAGATTTGCTCGGCGAGCGTTTCATCGTCACGGAGCAGCGCCACGGAACCCCGTGGGGTCGAAGTATCCAGTGCCAACGTGATCATGTCACCTCGATGCGGCGCGACGTTTCGCTCAGCGCCGTGAAATGGATGCGTGATGTGCGCGGCGGCAACAGGGATTCGATTTTTTCGGCCCACTCGATCACCGTGACACCATCGGGTCGGGGGAGGTATTCCTCGATGCCGATCGCCAGCGCCTGCTCGACGGCGTCCAGCCGATACAGGTCCACATGATACAACGGCAATCGTCCGCTCCGATACTCGTGGATCAACGTGAACGTCGGGCTGGTCACCTCCTGTGCGATGCCAAGCCCGCGCGCGATGCCTTTGACCAGCGCAGTTTTCCCCGCGCCCAGCTCGCCGATCAATGCCAGCACACTGCCCGCTCGCAAATCCTGCGCGATGCGGCGTCCAAACTCGATGGTTTGCTCCGGGCTATGCGAAATGATCATAACCTCTCGCCGTGAGCGGCCGCCCATCCAGCAGCACCACAGGTCTGCGGATGACCCGCCCGATCTCGTAAAACTTTCGCCCCACAACAGCCGCGTCGCGAGGCGGAACGGTGAAAAGCAGCTCAAAATCTTCACCGTCCGTTAGCGCCCCCGGTAATTCGCCGGGAATTTGCGCCGAGGCCAGCGCGAAGCCGACACGACTGGCTTCGGCCAGCCGCTGCACATCGCTGGCCAGACCGTCGCTGATGTCAATCATCGCATGCACGCGAACGTGTTCGACGAGCCAGCGGGCTTCAGCGATTCGCGGAATAAAGCGCAGATGTTTCCCCGAACGCAACGATCCGCCCAGTTTGCCGGTCACGAAAACGACATCGCCGGGGCGGGCACCGGACCGGAGCACCGGCCGGTCGGCGTGCCCCAGCACCGTTACGACCACGAATGGCTCGCGGTGCACGTGCGCGGTGTCGCCACCAACGATTTCGCAGCCGAAACGTCGCGCAGCGGCGTGGAGGCCCTGATAGAGTTCGCGCACCCAGCAGACGGGCGTGTCGGGACGCAGACCGAGGCTGACGAGCGCATAGCGTGGCAGGCCGCCCATCGCGGCGATATCGCTGAGGTTGCGCGCCATTGCCTTCCAGCCGATGCGGCGCGGCGGTGTGTCCGGCAGAAAATGAATTCCCTCGATCACCGGGTCGCACGTCAACAATTCGCCGCCAGGCAACACCGCGCAGTCGTCACCGGCCAACGGGATGCGTCGTTGAAGTTGCCGGATGAGCCTGAACTCACCAATGTCGCGAATCGTTTTCATGGGTTGGCTCGATACAGGAGGATGGCGACGACATTGAGCAGGTTGAACAACGCATGCATGGTGATCGGGGTCAGGAGCGAGCCGGTATATTCATAGGCGAGTGCCAGCGCGACAGCCAGCGCCAGCAGCAAGGGAAAGGACGGCAGATGAAAATGAATCACGGCAAACAGCACCGACGTGATTGTGAGCGCCACGGCGGCGCCCCACCGTTGTTTGATCGCCGGATAAGCGAGGCCGCGAAAGAACGTCTCCTCGCACAGCGGTGCCACAACCACGGCAAACACGATCACGACGGCCATCAACGGGCGCGAGTCCGCGTTCAGAAGCTGCAGCACGAGGTCCTGAACTGTAATTTTGATCGAGAAGAGATGACAAAACCAGTCGCGCAACGTGGCTAGCGCCAGCAACGGCGGCTGCACCGCAAGAAAAAACGCCGCCCCCATCAGCAGTGCGTGCGTCAGCGACGACTCGTGCAGACCGAAAGCTTCCTGCCAAGAGATGTTTTCCAGACGCAAACAGAACAGTAGCACAGCCAGCAACAACACTTCGGTGCTCGCCAGCAAGATCAGCGTCGCGGTCAGCCGAAGGCACAACACCAAGCCGATGATGCCGACCGACAGAAACACGGCCACACAAATGCCAACGGCAGCTAGCAGCGCCGACAATCCCCACGGTTTGGCCGACACGGTTCGTCGTTGTCGCCAACGCAGCAGCAGATACACATCGGCGACTAACCCGAGCAGAAGCAGTCCCAGCCCCGCCAACGGCCACTGCGTCATCAGATCGGGTTCGCCGGTTGCCGCAACACGCTGCGTCGCGGCAGCAGCGCAGTTGTTCCATAGGGCGATCATGCGGACGCACTTTCCGATATTGCAAGGCGCATTGCAACCCCATTTACATGCCGCTGGGGGTATGTGTCGTGCCGGAGCGGGGCGGCTTGTTGCCGGATTCGCCTGCATCTGTGGCCAAACAAGGGGTTGTCGGCTAGGGATTTGCCTTGACGCCACCGGTGAGTGGGCACTAGATTGCGGCTCTGTCAGGCGGGAAACTACCATGCGCGACATCAAGCTGGAGAAAAATATCAAGCAATTGGAAGGGCTCATTGAACGATGGAAGCAATTGGGCCAGTTGCTGGATCGTGGTTTTCAGCCGCAACCCGTCGAACCGCAAGAAGAGGCGGCGTTTTTGGACCTCAAAAGCGGGATCGCCAGGGATTATGAAATGTTCATGACGACTTTGGGAACGGGCGAGGATCGGGACGAAAAAGTGCTGCGTCTGCTGAATCTCACGCCCAGTTTGCAGTCCCTCCGAGAACTGGAAGAGGGCATGGACAAAAAGATTGTCAGCGACTGGCATTCGGCGTTTATCGCCATGCAAGCTTTGCTGGGGCGATTGAAGGGGCGGCAGGCCACGCTGGCAGGGGTCAGTTCGTTGCGCATCGGCATGGCGCGGGTCTTTGGCAACCCGTTGGTGTTGCTCATGGTCGCCCTCGCCGCCTGTTACGGCGTCTATCGTTTTGTGGATGAATGGGCGCCGCGGCTGCAATACCTTATGGAGCAAACACACAAATGAATGTGACAAAACGCGATCTGGTTGTTCGCATCAGCAACGACACGGGCCTCATCCAACAGGATGTCATGGCCGTAGTCCAAAAAACCCTTGACTATATCACCGAGGCGCTCGTCCACGGCAACAGCGTCGAGCTGCGCAACTTCGGCGTCTTCGAAGTCAAACTCCGCCGCCCGCGCGTTGGCCGCAACCCGAACGCGCCCGATGCCGACATCGCCATACCGGCCCGCGCCGTGGTGAAATTCAAACCCGGCAAGGAAATGCGCGAACAGGTGCTTCGTTTGACCGAAAAGCTGGCCCAACCCAAAACCTGATGCAACCACTCCCCGGCTTTCGCGATTTCTACCCGGAAACGCTCGCCGTCCGACGCCACATCTTTGCCGTGTGGCGGGACATGGCGCGCCGTTACGGCTTCCGCGAATACGACGGCCCGCCGCTGGAGCCGCTCGAACTGTACACGCTGAAGTCCGGCGAGGAAATCGTCCATCAACTTTTCAACTTCGTGGACAAGGGCGATCGCGCAGTGGCTTTGCGTCCGGAAATGACTCCCACGCTGGCGCGCATGGCTGGCGCCCGGCACCGCGACTACAAGAAACCACTCAAGTGGTTCGCCATACCGCAACTGTTTCGTTACGAAAAACAGCAGCGCGGCCGGCTTCGGGAACATTTCCAGTTCAATGCCGATATCATCGGCGAAAGCGATTCGGGAGCCGACGCCGAGCTGATCGCACTGGCGATTGATTCCCTGCGCGCTTTTGGCCTGACGCAACGCGATTTCGTCGTGCGCATCTCCGACCGCCAGGCCTGGCAGCGGCACCTGAGTGCCCTGGGCATCGCCGAGGACAAACACGGCGCGGTGTTTCAAGCGATTGACAAAATGGAACGCGAACCGCTGGAGAAAACCCGCGAGAAAATCGCTGCCGTAACCTCGCACGTGGACGAGGTGCTGGCTTTCCCCAGGGAAGACCTGCACGAGCTGTTGGACCGACTCGGTGAGTTGGCGTCGTTTTGCGAGGTGGACTTTCGGATCGTCCGCGGACTGGCTTACTACACGGGAATTGTCTGGGAAATTCACGACCGTCAAGGCCAACTGCGAGCGATCGCGGGCGGTGGCCGATATGACAATCTGCTCAAGCTGGTGTCTGGCGTGGACCTGCCTGCGCTCGGTTTCGGCATGGGCGATGTCGTCCTCGGCGAGCTGCTCAAAGAACGCGGTCTTCTTCCCCAACCCGACTGGCGGCTGGACGCCTACGTGGTCATCGCCGAGGAGTCCCTGCGCCCGGCGGCGCTGCGATTGATTCGACAACTCCGCGAGGGCGGTGCCAGTGTGGACTACGCGCTCGCGCCAGCCAAGGTCAGCAAACAATTCCAGAACGCCGCCGCACTTGGCGCGCGCTTCGCCGTGGTGATCGGCTCGGAGGAGTGGACCGCCGGCGAGGTCATGCTCAAGAACCTCGCCACGGGCGAGCAGGTTCGGGTGCGACGCGACGAAGTCGCCCGGAGAATTTCATGAAACGAACTCATCATTGCAACGAGCTGCGAACCACTCACATTGGCCAGAAGGTTGCGCTGGCCGGTTGGGTCAATGTCCGACGCGACCACGGGGGCATTATCTTCGTGGACCTCCGCGACCGAGAAGGGCTAACCCAAATTGTGTTCGACCCCGAGCACAACCGCCCTTCGTGGGAACTGGCGCAATCCTTGCGCAGCGAATACGTCGTGGCGGTTGAAGGCATGGTGCGGGCGCGGCCCGCTGGCACGGAAAATCCGAAGCTGGCCACCGGCGAGATCGAGGTGCTTGCGCATCGGCTGGAAGTGTTGAATCCTGCGGACACGCCGCCGTTCCCGATTGACGAGAGCGGGGGGGGGCTGGCGGGCGAAGACCTGCGGCTGCAGTATCGCTACCTGGACTTGCGGCGGCCCAGCATGGCGAGGAACCTGCGAGTCCGGCACAAAATCGCGAAGGCGACGCGCGATTATTTCGACCAACTCGGGTTCCTCGAAATCGAAACGCCCATCTTGTTCAAGAGCACGCCGGAAGGCGCGCGCGAGTATCTTGTCCCGTCACGGGTGAATCCGGGGAAGTTTTACGCTCTGCCGCAATCGCCCCAGCAGTTCAAGCAAATGCTCATGGTCGCCGGCGTGGAACGCTATTTTCAACTGGCCAAATGTTTCCGAGATGAAGACCTGCGCGCCGACCGGCAGCCGGAGTTCACGCAGATTGACGTGGAAATGAGTTTCATCACGCGAGAGGACATGTACGAAGTGATCGAGGGGTTGCTCGCTCACATCTGGCAGGTCGCGCGCGGTGAAACAATTGGCAGGCCGTTTCCCCGCATGACGTTTCAGGAGGCGATGGAACGGTTCGGCAGCGACAAGCCGGACACGCGATTCGGCATGGAACTGGTGGATGTGACTCGGGAGTTCGCGCAGAGCCAGTTCAAGGTCTTCCGCAATGCCGTTGAGAGTGGAGGCGTCGTCAAAGCCATCAACGCCAAGGGGCTGGCCGGCGCCACGCAGGGCCAGATTGACCAGCTCACGGAAACCGCCAAGAGTTTCGGCGCCAAAGGACTGGCCTTCATCAAGGTTGAAGGCGGCCAGTGGAAATCGCCCATTGTGAAATTCTTCACCGAAGCCGAGAAAGCCGCTTTGGCCGCGAAGCTGAAAGTCGAGGAGGGCGACTTGATTTTGTTCGGCGCGGACAAACGCGAGGTCGTCTGGCAAGTGCTCGGTCGCATCCGACTGCTTGCCGCCGAGATGCTTCAACTCCAACGCGAAGGCTGGCATTTTCTCTGGGTCGTGGATTTTCCCCTGATGACGTTCGATCCCGAAACCCAACGATACGTCTCGACCCACCATCCGTTCACCGCGCCTGTTCCCGAAGACATTCCCCTGCTGGATACCGAACCGCACAAGGTACGGGGACAACACTACGACATTGTTCTCAACGGCGTCGAGTTGGGCGGCGGCTCCATCCGCATTCACCGGCCCGATGTCCAGAAAAAGGTCTTCGAGGATGTTCTACAGATCCCGAAGGAGATCGCGCAGTCGAGATTTGGTTACATGCTCACGGCATTCCGTTACGGCGCGCCGCCGCACGGCGGTATCGCGTTGGGGTTTGACCGACTCTGCGCCATCCTCTGCGGCTCAACCAACATCCGCGATGTCATCGCGTTTCCAAAGACGGCGAAAGCCGTTGACCTGATGACCAACTCTCCGGGGGAAGTGGAACCGAGGCAACTGCGGGAGCTGCACATCAAACTGGACGTGGAAACCTAGCGTTGTGTCGCGCTCGCGGCGGAGCTGGGCCGTGAACGCGAATGCCCCCAACGGGGGGGGCTGCCCGAGTGTCTGCCAAACCCCTCGTTACAACGGCGCACGATAACTTGCGCAAGAGCTGGGCGTTTCCCACAAACGCACCTCGGTGACCGGCAGGCCGCGTCCGCGCGCGTAATCGAAGACCATCCGCGCCAAATTTTCCGCAGTCGGGTTGACCTCCAGCGCCACAAACACTTCCCCCCGTTCCCGCAACACCGGCACCATCGGGTCATCCTTCCACAGTAACATCCGATGATCGAAGGTTGCATCAATCCATTCTTTCAATGCCCGTTTGACCTCGGAGAAATCCTGAACCATGCCGCGATTGTCGAGCGTGGGTAACGCGATGTCCACCTCCAAGCGCCCGTTGTGCCCGTGCAAGTGACGGCATTTTCCCTCGTAGTCGAGCAACCGATGGCCGTAACAAAAATCAATCGTCTTCGTCACCGTAAACATGATTCACTCTCCTGCCAGCAATCGTCCGCCGTCCACGACCAGCACTTGACCAGTGATGAAATCGCTGCCCTCCAGCAAGAACAACACGGCCGCGACGACATCCGCCGGCGAACCGAGCCGCCGCAGCAACGTCGCGTTTCGCACCGCCCGTTTCTCCGTCGCGGTGAACTTTGGCGGTAACAGCACCGGACCCGGCGCAACGGCGTTGACTTGAATGTGCGGGGCCAATTCCTTCGCCAGCACCTGCGTCAGGCAGACAACACCAGCTTTCGAGACCAGATAGGGCAGATAGTTCCGATACGGACGCCACACGGCCCAGTCGGCGAAGTTGACGATTTTCCCCCGCCGCATGTGTCGGCTCGCCTCCCGCGCAAACAGAAACGGGCCCTTCAAATTGGCGTTCAGATGAAAATCCCAATCCTGCTCTGTCACGTCTGGCCACGGTGTTTTCTGGAACACGGCGGCGCAATTGACCAGCACATCAATCCCGCCAAACCGTGTTGCGGCCTTCTGCACCGCCGCGCGCACTTCGCGCGCACTGGATTGATCTGCCCGCACGGCGAGCGCCTCCACGCCCATCCCCTTGATCTCCGCGACGACACGGCGGGCGTCTGCTGCTGACGTGTTGTAGTGAACAACGATCTTCGCGCCGCGACGGGCCAACCCCAGCGCAATCTCGCGTCCAACCCGTTTCGCCGCCCCCGTGACCAGTGCCGTCTTGCCGGAAAGATTCATGCGTCACACTCTAACCTCTCGCTTCCAGCCGCGCAACCCGCAAGGAGAACGGCATTGGCCGGGCGTGATTTCCCGGCCGATCATCGTTAGTATGATGATCGAATGGTGAAACGATGGATTCTTTTGCTGGCAGCCACTGCGCTCGGCGCTGAGCCGTCGCTGTAGGACTTGATCCGCGACCTGCGAACGGGTGCGCCGCAACAACAAGTGGCCGCCGCCGATCAACTGGCGCGCATGGGCGCTGCCGCCCAGCCGGCGATTCCGGCATTGCTCGATGCGATGAACTGCCCGTCGCCGTGGGTGGGTCTGGCCATGATGGATGCGCTGGCGGAGTTGCATTCGGTCTCGCTTCCCATTCTGGCGGAAATGTTCACCGACGCCGACACCGCCAAACGGCTCCAGATCCTCCGCGCATTTTGGTGCATGGGCGCCCGAGCCAAAGAGGTGAGGCCGCTGATGGTCAAACTGCTCAATGACGAGAATCCCGAAGTGCGGCGGCGCGGCCAGATGACCATCACGAAAATGGATGCCGAACTGGCGGAGGCGAGCGCCACGGCGCCGGTGCGCGCAGGCGAGCGGATTGTTGCGCGGTTGCCGACGCTAGCGCGCGACTGGCCCGGTTTTCGAGGCCCGCGCCGCGACGGGCTGTGCGCGGAAACCGGGCTGCTGTCGCAGTGGCCCGCCGACGGCCCGAAGTTGCTGTGGGAATTGGATTCGCTCGGCAACGGGCATTCCACGGTGGCGATTGCCGACGGCAAGCTTTTCAGCACCGGCGACCGGGACAAATCGCAGTGGACGCTGGCTTACGATTTGCGCACGCGCGCGCCGTTGTGGGCGACGCGGATCGGGGAAGCGTATCCCGAATACGGGGCGCTTTCGACGCCGACGATTGAAGGTGATGCGCTGTATGTTCTCAGCACGGATGGCGTCCTCTACTGTATGGAAGTTGCCACGGGCAAGGTTCGCTGGCAGCACGATCTGGTTCGGGAGTTCGGCGGCAAAATGATGTCGGCATGGAAATACAGCGAATCACCCTTGGTGGATGGCGATCGGGTGGTGGTCACGCCCGGTGGCAAAGACGCGATGATGGATGCCTTCCACAAACGCAGCGGTGCGCTTCTTTGGAAATGCGCCATTCCCGCGCTGGGCGAGCGTGGTTCTGACGGCGCGGCCTACTCGTCGGCGATCGTCGCGGACATCGCTGGGCTGCGCCAATACGTTCAGGTCGTTGGTCGCGGCATCATCGGCGTGGCGGCGGAGAGCGGACAGTTACTGTGGGGCTACAATCGCTTGGCCAACACCATCGCCAGCATCACCAGCCCGATTGCGTGTAGTCGGTACGTGTTCGCCGCCAACAGCTACAACACCGGCAGCGCGCTGCTGGAAATCAAACGGTCGGGCAACGTCTGGCAGGCAGTGGAAGGTTACGTGTTGCCGGCGAAGACATTTGAAAACCATCACGGCGGAGTCCTCCTGGTGGGTGAACATCTCTACGGCGACAGTGGCTTGAACAAAGGAGAGCCGACCTGCATCGAGTTCGCCACGGGCAGGGTGTTGTGGAAACAGAAAGCGCTGTCGCCCGGCTCCGCCTGCGTGCTGTATGCGGACGGGCATTTGATTTTCCGGTACGATCGCGGACTGGTGATCTGGGTGGAAGCCAATCCGAGCGAATTTCGCGTCAAATCGCAATTCGTTCCGCCGCGCACCAACAGCCCCGCGTGGGCCTACCCGGTCATTCACCAGCGGCGGCTCTATCTGCGCGACCAGCATCGGTTGATGTGTTACGACCTGGCGCGGTAGCCGATTTATTTCTGGCAGCGAATTTCCTCCAGCAAGCGCGCGGCGTCGGCGTGTTGAGGATGGCGCTGCAACAACGCGCGCAAAACGCGCTCGGCGCCGTCGAGATCGCCCCGTTGACGGCGGTAGAACGCCTCGGTGTAGGCGTAGCGCGGTTCTTGCGGTTGCGCGGCGGCTGCCCGCGCGCAAAGCGTGATGGCTTCGTCGAGGTTTTCCCGCGAGACGATGACGGCCAAATTGTAGGCGGCCTGGGCGAACTGCGGCTCGGCCTTGAGCGCGGCGCGCAAGTGGGTCTCGGCGGCTTTGAGGTCGCCTTTCTCGCCGAGGAGCAGGCCGAGGTTGAAATGGATTTCCGCGCTGGTGGGGTCCAGCGACAACGCTTTGCGCAAGGCGGCTTCCGCTTCGGCGGTGCGTCCTTGCCGGGCGTAGATGAGCGCGGAGTTGACCAGCGGCGGGACAAAACTCGGTTCCAGTTTGATCGCGGTGGCAAAGGCGGCGAGCGCTTCGTCGGGTCGTCCCATGTTGAGGTAGTGGTTGCCGAGGTTGTAGTGGGCTGCGTGACTGTCGGGCTGGCTGCGGAGCGAGTCTTCGTATTCCCGCGTGGCGCGTCGCAACCGCGCCGCATCCGTCGGTTCCAGCATCGCTGGCGGATAGGCGTCCAACGCAGCCGCCGCGCTGATTCGCACGAGGCGGAACCCGTCGCCGAGCAGCGGCAACAGAGCCGCGACATTTTCGGGCGTCAGATGGTGTCCGAGAGCCGTGGCGGCGGCGCTGCGCACGAGCGGGGATGGGTCTTTCAACGCTTGGCGAAGAACGGGCCATTTCGAGTCGTGAGGACAGGGTTCCAGCAGGCGAATGAGCGCGGTGGCGAAAATCTCGTCGCGATGGGGGCGCGCGATGTAAGCGAGCATTTCGCCGAGGCGCGACCAATCGCGTTTGCGGGCGGCGTCCACGAGGGCGGCGCGTTCGAGCGCGGGCGCCTGATAATCGCGTTGGTGCCAGGAGCGTACCTGCTGGTCGGCCCACGCGGCGGTTTGGTTGGTGTGGCAAAGGGTGCATGCGAGAGGAGATTTGTAGAGCATCGCCGTGGCGGGCGTGGGCGGCAGGAAACTGTGATCGCTGCGGCGCATCCGACCGAACTCGGTCATCGGCAGGTGACAGGAATTGCAGGTGGGAGCGTTCGCGCCGGGTTTGTGGTGGGAGTGAGCGCCGATGTCGCGGACGCGGGCGTCGTGGCAGGGACGGCAGGAGTCGTTCGGATTTTTCTCGAAACGGTAGCGACCGCTGGAGGTGTGGCAATGAACACAATCGAGCTTGTCGTTTTTCGCGCAGGGGTTCATGCGCCAGCCCGTGTAGGTGTAGTTCTCGCCGAGGTCGCGTCCGTCGGGGTAAAAGTCAATGTGTTCGACTCCGACCAGTCCGTAGTGGTCGAAGTAACGGTCGCCGGGCATGAACGTGGTGGTCAGTGTGTTCATTTTGGCGTGACACGGGGCGCAGAGATCGTTGCGCTGGGCGGGCGTCATTTGGGCGGTGCTGATGATTTTGAGGTCGGCGGGCGGCGGTTTGCCTTTGGCGGCGAGACAGATGCGGACGTGCTCGGCAGCGGGGCCGTGGCAGGTTTCGCAATTGATGCCCGGCTCGGTCCATGTCGTCCGGTAGCTGTCGGTGGCGAGGTCGTAGTTTTTGGAGAGCTGGCTGACGTGGCAGTTGTAGCAGGAGGTGTTGAAGGTGAAGGGGCGTTCGGTCCAGTGGAGCAGTTCGTTGGTTACGCCGCTGAAGTGACGCAGCGCGCTGGCGGCGGTGTCATACCATTCGTTGCGCCGCACGTCGAAGGCCACGGGCAAGGTCTGCAGCCAGCCGCGCTCCAGTTGTGTGAGGAAATAGAAGACATTTTTTCCGCCGAGCGCATGGAGCATGGGATAACGTTTTTCCCCCTGCGGTCCGCGCTCCACCACGAACGGCACTTCGGCGCGATAGCGGGACTCGCCGATCACGATGTCGTTGGTGTGCGGCGGAAACCGGGCCGCCAGATGGGTGGTGAACGGTTGCATGGCCAAACCGTGGTGCGACGTGGCCCATTTTTTGTAAAACTCCTCGTGGCAATCGCGACAGGTCGAGGAGCCAACCCACTCGGATTTCGGCGGCTGCGTTTTCGAGCAGGCAACGGCCAGCATCACGAATCCGATGAGGGCAACCGTCCGCATTTCAGGCGGTCAGGCGGCGCAGGGCTTCGAGGTATTTCTCCGTTGTCTTGCGCACCACCTCATCGGGAAGCGACGGGCCGGGATACTGCTTGTTCCAGTCGAGCGTTTCCAGATAGTCGCGGACGTATTGTTTGTCGAAACTCGGCTGTGGACCGCCCGGCCGATACTGGTCGGCGGGCCAGAACCGCGAGCTGTCGGGAGTCAAGGCTTCATCAATCAGAATCACACGGTCGTCCCACAGCCCAAACTCGAACTTGGTGTCAGCGATGATGATGCCGCGACCGGCGGCGTAGTCGCGCGCAAACCTGTACAGCGCCAATGTCAGGTCGCGCACCTTGCGGGCAAGCGGCGCGCCGAGAATCTCCGAGGCGCGCTCGAAGCTGATGTTCTCGTCGTGGCCGGTTGCCGCCTTGGTGGACGGCGTGAAAATCGGTTCGGGCAACGGGGAGGACTCCAGAAGTCCGTCGGGCAGCCGAACACCGCACACGGATTGGGTTTTTTTGTATTCCTTCCAGCCGGAGCCGCTGAGGTACCCGCGCACGATGCACTCGACAGACAGCGGCTGGCATTTGCGGACGAGCATGGAACGGCCCCGCAACGACTCGTGGCGCCCGACCCGCTCGGCAATGGCGTCAAAGTCCGATGTGATGAAATGGTTTTCCACAATGTGACGGGTTTTGGCGAACCAGAACTCGCTGAGCGCGGTGAGCACGCGCCCTTTTTCGGGGATGGGCGTGGGCAACACAACATCGAAGGCGCTGAGGCGGTCGCTGGCAACGAAGAGCAGGACATCGCCGAGGTCGTAAATCTCGCGCACTTTGCCGCTGCGGGTTTTCTTGAGTCCGGGAATTTCAATCTGGGAGAGCGCAGGGGGCATGGTAGGGGCCTTCTATTTCCAATGTTGCAAAAGGTCAAGCACCAGACGCACGCCGAAACCGGTGGCGCCTTTGGCCAGGTAGGGGCGTTCTTCGGTGATCCAAGCGGTGCCGGCAATGTCCAGATGCGCCCACGGAACGTCGCCCACAAACCGCTCCAGAAACACGGCCGCGGTGATGGCGCCGCCTTCGCGGCCACCGATGTTTTTGATGTCGGCGACGTCGCTTTTGATTTTGTCCTTGTATTCCGGCCACAGGGGCAATGGCCAGAGCCGCTCGCCGGTGCGTTCGCCGGCGGCGCGAAGTTGTTCCAGCAATCGGTCGTTGTTGGCGAACAGACCGGCGGCGAACGGTCCCAGCGCAACCACGCAAGCGCCGGTAAGCGTCGCCAGATCAATGATGGCTTGCGGATGGCGCTGGCGAGCGTAGGCCAGCGCGTCGCCGAGCAGGATGCGGCCTTCGGCATCGGTGTTGAGCACTTCGATGGTCACAGCTCGTTTGTCGGTCCCTTGGTAGCTGGTGATGATGTCGCCGGGCCGATAACTGGTGGCGCTCGGAATGTTCTCGGCGGCGGCAATCACTCCGAGCACGCGCAGGGGCAATCCGAGCGCAGCGACGGCGCGCATGGCGCCGAGCACCGTGACGCCGCCCGATTTGTCGAACTTCATTTCGTCGAGTTTTTCCGCCGGTTTGATGGAGAGACCGCCGGAATCGAAGGTGAGCGCCTTGCCCACAAGCGCAATGAGCGGAGCGGGCGTGCTCCCCGGCGTAGTTTCCGCTTGCGGTTGGTATTCGAGAACGATCAAACGCGGTTCGTGCGCGCTGCCCGCGCCGACAGCGAGCAAACCACCGAAACGGCCCCCTTCGAGCGCCGGTTTGTCGAGGATGGTGCAACCCAGCCGGAACCGGTCGGCCAGCCGTCGCGCCTCCTCCGCCAGTGTTTCGGGGTAAATGATGTTGGCCGGCTGATTGCCAAGGTCGCGCGCGTAGTTGGCGGATTCCGCAATGGTTTGGACGCGCGTGACGAGAAGCTTGGCAGCAGTAAGGTCCGCTTCTTTGGGAAGACACAGCGTGAGCGATTTCAGCGGGTGGTGATTGTCGTCAGAAGATTTGAACTTGGTGAATTTGTAGGAAGCCAGCAGGGCCGCTTCGACCACGGGTGCAAGCTGCTCGGGTAGCACTTGGATCGCTGCCGTGTCGAGGCCGATGGCAGAGAGCCGTTTCACGGCGGCCCCTGTGGCTCGGCGGACGGTTTCGGCAGTCAGTTCCGCGCGTTTACCGAGACCGACCAAAAGCAGGTGTCGAGTGCCGCTGTGAAGGAGCAGAAGTTGTTTCTCCTCGCCGTTGAATTCTTTTCGAGAGATTGGCTGAAACAGGTTGCGGAACGGCGTGGGAAGTCCAGGTTTTTCCCTTTCATGGCAAAACAGAATCAGGGCAGGAAGCCTTTGCGCGAACAACGGCGTGTTGACGAGATGGAATTTCATGCGCGAATTATAGAGGGGTGGGGGAACAACGTCAACGACCGGGCATCGCGCCGGTCGTGGCGGGGTCGCAACAAACGTTGACGACTGCGCGGGAACCGCCTACACTGTCGGCTGTGGAAAGGAACGCATCATGTCGGAAATACTCTTCATTCTTGTAATCATACTGCTGGCGGCGGCGGTAGTTCTTGAAGTGATGCAATACCGGCGCAACCTCACCGTGGACCTGCCTCGCCTCCAACAATCGTTCGAGTCGCTGGAACAATCCCTCCAAAACTTGGAGCGTATCCTCAAAGACGAGCTGCTGAAAGGACGCGAAGACGCCCGACAATCTCTTGCCGATCTCCGACGGACCATGGAAACGATCGGCGATTCGGTTCAGCAAAACATGAGTCAGTTGCAGGAGACGCTTCAGAAGAAGTTCCAAGCCGCGCAACAGGACCTGGCGACAAAGCTGGAGCAAGCGCGTCAGGAGTTGCTCGATGGCCACCAATCTCTCCGCGCCGAAATCGCCTCCACTGTGGCGTCGGCCAACGAATCCACGCAAAAAGCAATCGCGGAAGCCGGTCGGGCACAGCATGCTGAACTGGACGCGCTCAGCGCGCGTCTGGACCAGCGGACGGTCGAGACCACGAAAAAAATTGACGGCGTGAAAACGGCTCTCGAAGCAGACCTCCGAAGCGCGCAGGATGAATGGGCCAGACAGATCGAGCAGCTCCGTGCAACGACGGATCAGAGATTGCAAGCCAGCGAGGAGCGGCTATCGGACTCCCTGCAACAAACGGGCAAGAGCCTCGATCAACTCACCAAGAGATTGACGGACTTGCAAGCGACGATAGGGCGCGCTGCCGAACAGAAGACCTCGTGAGAATTCTTTCTGGCCGGGCTGCAAACTGCTGCTATAGTGACCCACCATGAATCGCGTCGGCGTTGGCATTGACGTGCATCGGTTCGCTGCCGGGCGCAAACTCATCCTCGGCGGGGTCGAAATTCCGCACCCGCGCGGTCTCGAAGGACACAGCGACGCTGATGCCGTGGCTCACGCGATCGCCGATGCGCTGCTGGGCGCGGCAGCGTTGGGCGACATTGGCCGGTACTATCCGCCCAGCGATGTGAAGCTCAAAAACATGGATAGTATGATCATTGTGCGCGAATGCGCGGACCGCGTCCGATCGGCGGGCGGTCGCATTCAAAATGTGGACGCCATGATCGTCGCCGAACAACCCCGGCTGGCGCCCTACATCGAAGCGATGAGAGAAACGCTGGCTCGACACATGGGCGTTTCGCTCAAGCAGGTCAGCGTCAAGGCCACCACCAGTGAGCACATGGGGTTCACCGGACGCGAAGAAGGAATTGTTGTCGTTGCCATCGCCTCCATCGAGCTATGAAATTCTACAACACCCTTTCCCGGCGAAAGGAAGAGTTCGTTCCCATCTCGCCGCCGCGCGTCGGAATCTACACCTGCGGACCGACGGTCTATAACTTCGCCCACATCGGCAACCTGCGGGCGTTCACTTTCGAGGACCTGTTGCGCCGCTATCTCGAGTACAAGGGGTACCAGGTCACCCACGTCATGAACATCACCGACGTGGAGGACAAAATCATCCGCACCGTTCGCGAAACCGGCAAAACCCTCCGCGAAATCACCGACTTCTATACGTCCGAGTTCTTCCGCGATCTCGACACCCTCAACATCAAACGGGCTCACATCACGCCGCGCGCCACCGATTCCATTCCCGACATCATCCGCTTGATCGAGACGTTGATCGAGCGACGGCACGCGTACGTCGCGGAGGACGGGTCAGTGTATTACTCGATCCGATCGTTTCCCGAATACGGCAAGCTCTCGCACCGGCGACTCGACGAGCAACTCGCGGGTGCTCGCGTCAAACAGGACGAATACGCCAAGGAACAAATGGCCGACTTCGCGCTCTGGAAATCATGGACCGAGGCCGATGGCCCTGTGAAATGGCCGTCGCCGTGGGGGGATGGCCGCCCCGGCTGGCACATCGAGTGCAGCGTGATGAGCATGAAATATCTCGGCGAGAGTTTTGACATTCATTGCGGCGGCGAAGACCTCGTCTTCCCGCACCACGAGGACGAAATCGCCCAAAGCGAAGCCGCCACCGGCAAACCGTTCGTCAAATACTGGCTCCATAACGCACACCTCCTCGTTGAGGGAAAGAAAATGAGCAAATCCGCCGGCAACTTCCTCACCCTCCGCGACCTCCTTGCCAAGGGATGGACCGGCCGTGAAATCCGCTACGCCCTCATCAGCACTCACTACCGCGACCCGCTCAACTTCACTCTCGACGGCCTTCAGGCCGCCCGCTCCGCCTTGCAACGCATGGACGAGTTTCTGCTGAAACTGCAGGAAATCGCCCGACCAACAAACTTCGGTTGCGCCGAGGTGGAAGCAAGAATCAGTCAATTTGAGTCCGCACTCGACGACGACCTGAACATCAGCAGCGCCCTGGGGACGCTCTTTGATTTCGTGCGCGACCAAAACAAACGTCTCGCCGACCGATCCCTTGCGCCGCAGGAAGCCTATCGGATGCTCGAAGCTTGGAAGAAATTCGACCGGGTGCTCGGCTTTGGCATTCCCGTTCGTTCCGAAGTGCCCGCCGCGATACAGGCGTTGGTCGAGGAGCGTCAAACCGCCCGCCGGGCCAGAAACTTCAAGCGTGCCGACGAAATCCGCGATCAACTTGCCGCCGAAGGATGGCTGATCGAAGACACTCCCCAGGGTCCTCGCGTAAAACGAAAATAAATGGTCCGACCACTCTCAGGCTTCCTTTCGCTCCGGATGATGGCTGGTGTTCTCGGCGCCGTAATCGCCCACGGCTCACTGAGCGCCGCTGACCAAGACCTGATCCCCGGTTTTCTGTCGCTGATCTCCGAGCAACATCTGCGCCGCGATCTGTTTCACATCGCCAAAGACCCGATCCCATTGCGCAAGGCCAACTACACCGTTCCGGGACACCGCAAGAGTTCCTTGGACGAGACCGATGAGTGGCTGGAAGCCCAACTGCGGGCAGCCGGTTACACCGTGGAACGCGAAGCGTGCGAAGTGCAGGCGTTCAGTTGCGATTTGACCAAACCCCGACACCGCACGTGGGCGTCGCCACTGCCAGGCTCGCCCTTTTACAAAGTCCACAACCTCTACGCCAAGAAGACCGGGCACCGTCGCCCACAGGAAATCATCCTGCTACTCGCGCACAAGGACTCGCAAAGCTGGATTGACTCGCCGGGCGCTTACGACAACGCGGTCGGCACGGTCGCCATCCTGGAAATCGCGCGCGTCCTCGCACGTTACCACAGCCACCGCTCCATCTGGTGGCTCTGGTGCAACGAGGAACACAAACCGTGGACGAGCATCACCGCCGCCAGCAACTGCTGGCAGCGGGGCGACAACCTGATCGCCATTTTCAATACCGACAGCATCGGCGGCAAGGCCGAGGAAGACATTGCCGCAGGTCGAAAAACGAACGTAACACTTTACACCACGCCCGAAGGCAAACGTCTCGCTGACCTGATGGCTGAATTGAACGACACTTACAGAATCGGTCTGGCGCAGTCTTCACGGCAACGAAAACAACCCGGCGACGATGACGGTTCTTTCATCAAGGCAGGCTATCCCTGTGCAATTGCCAACCTCGGTTCCTATCCGTACGCTGATCCCAACTACCACGAACCGGGGGACAGGCCGGAACGCGTGGACATTGTCAACGTTCGCATGGCCACGCAAGCCATCCTGGCGGCGGTCTTGCGACTGGACCGCGCCGCGTCAGTGAAACCCTAGCAGCTCGCGCAGTTCCCGGTCCGCTTCTCCCCAGGAGCAATGCCGCCCCGCCACTTACTTGCCATTCGGATGTAACAGGTGTAACACTCAAATGGCAAGAGGAGTGATTCCGCAGGACGGAAATCTTCGCGTAGGGGGCACGGCTCCTGGGAAGGCCGAGTTGCGGCGCGTAGTGTTGGGTCATTCACATTTTCCACTGGACTTCTCGAAGCCAGTGCGCTGAAAAACCGACTACGGGGCAGGGGATGGATGCAGGGCGCCCAGGGTCTCCACGGCATCGCGCTTTTCTCGAGGAGGAAGAGCGCATTCCAACGCGCGGCGCAAAGATTCTTCCGCTTCCTGCGTGCGGCGTTGGGCAAGGAGCGTTTGGGCCAACTGATAGTGTAGCAGACCTTGGTTCGGCGCCAGTTGAACAGCTTCGCAGAAATGTTGGGCGGCGTCGGCGTATCGTTTCAATTGTTGGCAGATCCGAGCGGCTTGGAGATGTCCTGCAAGCCAGTTCGGCCGCAACTTCACGGCGCTCAGAAACTCTCCGAGCGCCGCTTCCCACCGGTTCTGCGCGAACGCGATTCGGCCTGCCAGATAATGGGCCGTGGGCATGTCCGGATGCTCTCGCAACAATGGTTCGCATTCCGCGGCTGCCTTTTCCGTTTCGCCCTGTTGGAGGTAGAGGTTTGCCAGCAGCAGACGCGGCGGAAACGCTTGGGGCAGCAGTTTGCCCAGTTGGCCGTAGCAGGTCTCGACGGTTTTCCACTGGCCGAGGCGGGATCGGCACAGGATCAGATTCAATAGCAGCCACGGGTCGTCGGGTCGCTGGGCTGTGAGTTGCTCGAAATGCGCCGCCGCCTGTTCGAGCAACGGCTTGGAGCGCGGATCTTGCGGATGACACTGGGTAGCGAGTTGTGAGAGTCGGAGAGTGCCGTCGGAATGAGTCAATTGCGCCATCGTTTGCCACAAACCGATCAGAGATTCGACATGGTAGGGGTCGAGCCGGCTGGCTTCTTGAAACTCATGGTGAGCTTCGCGCAGCCGTCCCAACGCGAGATACGCAAACGCGACTTGCGCGTGCGCTTCCGCCGACTGCGGATTGTGGCGGACGATTTGTTCCCAACGATCCAATCCATCGGTTGGCGACGAGGCGACCAACGGTGTCTGGGGCAACCGCAACAGTTCGTGCCGCGGATGATTCACAACCGCAGCCGTGCCCCGATACACTCCGCGCGGGCTGGCCATCCACATCCACCAGTCGGCCATCTCGTGAGGTGACCATCTCGCCAGTTGCGGACTGAAGTAGATGCCCGCCACCGGCCCGAGGCGTTTCTCCAGGAGGAGCCAGTCGGTCTCCTGTTGGGACAGCCACAAGGCCGGGCGGTTCAAGTGCCACGCCACAAACGCGGGCGCATCGGTCAACAGCAGACCCTTTTGCGGCAAATGTTGTCGGAGGATTGCCACAGTGGCAGAGGTATCCTGCCGATTCGGCGCCACGCTGCGGCCGAGTTGAATCAGCGGCGGAAATGCGACCAGCAGAAGCACTCCGGCATACAGCAGAGCGCGCGCACCGCTCGCGCTCACTCGCAGACGCGCGTTCCGTGTGCTGAAGGCGCCTACGTTGGCTTGTGTCCACGCGACCAGTTGCGCCGCCGCTACGCCGCTCAACAGCGGTGTCCACGCCAGCAACAACCGCGCATCGGGCCGGGTCAGACACGAGAGCAGCACCGTCAACGCCGCGCTGCTGGTCACGATGACCGCCAGCCGACGGCGCGAACTGTTGGCCGGCGCCCCAAACAGCGCAAAAGCGCACAGCAACATCGCCACCGGCTCCAAGACGTGGAGGGTTTCCGTTCGATAATGAGCGAGGCCCAGCGCGAGTTTGCGGGCCAGCTCCGATGGATGACCGAGGAGGTGAAACAGCGGATGCTGCGGGGCGGTCGTCAGTCGCCAGATGGATTGGCCCGGAAACAGCCGCGTATTTTCCAACGCGCCGTAGCCGTAAAGCCCGAAGAGTCCTCCGCCCACCGTCAGATTGCGAATCCACCACGGCAGCAGCGTCAACATCACTGCTCCCACGAAAAGCCAGACCACCCCTGCAGCTTGCCCCTGCGTCTTGGCCAGATACAGCCCGATGACCAGCGCCAGTGGCAAGAGCCGATAATCCGTCAATGCGGCCAACCCGCAGAACACACCGGCCAAGACCGCTTGCCAGATTGCCAGCCGAACATCACCTCCGCGCGCCTTTTCGGGCTTGGGAAACACTGCCGCCACTGCTGCCAACACCCACAACGCCATCAGCGGTTCCGACAAACCCGTCGTCGCGGCCTTCCAGCCAGCCACATGACACGCGCAAAACGCCGTCGCCACTCCCGCCACCCGCCAATCCCACCAATACCGGCCAATCCAAAACAGCAGCCAGACAATCAACAACCAGAAACTCACACCGACCGCTATAACCACCGGTTCCGAAGCGCCTCCGAGACGAAATGCTGCAGCCAATAACCACGGATACAGGGGCGGATTCACCCGATCCGGGTGCCTCCGATCAGCACCCTCGTTCGTGCGACCTGCCGCCTGGCTCCGACCAGCGACCTGAGGCTCTTGCGGTTCCAGCGCCACCGCCAGCGGACGCAGTGTGCTGGTGGGGAACCCGTGACCGGCCGCGATGTGCCGCGCCAGTTGCGCCTGCTCCAAGGCCGCCGGGTCGGTGACACCCTCCGACTTGGCGACAGCCAGCAACGCTATCAACGGCGGCCCCACCACCAACAAGAGCAATCCCAATACGGAACGCAGATGCTGCTCCCTGCGAATCAGGTCCGGGGTGAATTGGAATGAATGGCTATTCAAGATTCAACGGGTCGGTCGTTTCGACATTTACCGTTGCGCGGGCCACCTGGCAAGCACGGACATTTCCTGTGTGACTTCTTAGCCGTTCGCCGCTCGTTGTTTTCTCCACCAGCCGTAGCGCGCCAGCACCAGTGCGCCTGCCAGCCACAACCCCACCACCGTCGGCTCCGGCACCGACGCCGACTGATACTGGCTCAGCAGAAGCTCATCGCCCACCACGCTCCACGCAAACGACCCCATCCTGTCCACCGTGTAAATCCGTCGCGCCACCACATTGGTAAACATCCCACTGATCCCGCCCTCCGCATGTATCACCGTGAAGGTGTCCGTCGCCGACGGCACAAACCCGTTGATGAAGTGTAGTTGCAACGTCCCGTTCAGCGCCGCATGGCCCGTCACATCCATGAAATCATACTCGCTGCCTTGCAGCAGGCCGCCAATCTCCAGGTCCAGAATCGCCGAGGCCAGTTGCGTCCAGTTGCCCTCAATCCGAATCACTCCGGGCGACTCTCCGGGCGCGATGGTGCCAGATTGCGTCACGTCGCCAACCACCGTTCCCGATCCCATGATCTTGGCGGCGGTGGCCACAATCAGGTCGTCGCCGAACTCGTGGGTGCCGCCGATCATCCGATAGACGGCGGCGTCCACGCCGTTGCCGACGGTGAACGGCTGGGTGTTGGCGATGTGCGTTCCACGGGTGGCGAGAGTGCCGGAGTTGAAGGCGATGGCGCTGCTGGTGCCGTTGGTGGCGTAGAGACGGTCGGCCACGATCGAGCCGCCGTTGAAGGTCAACGTGCCGCGACGAATATCGAGCGCACCCGTGCCAGCGGCGTTGGTGACGATGAGGTTGCCGTCGGTGACGTTGATCCGGTTGGCGTTGGCGGAGGCTCCCACGATAGCGTTGTTGGCAATGACGGTGCCGCGGTTAGTGATTGTCAACGTGTTGCCGGCACCAAAGAGGCCGACGTAGAGCGTGTCGCGGTTGTGCCAGACCGCGCCGGTTCCCGTAACGGTGACCGAGTTATTACTGGCCCTGGACGTCTGACCGATGTAGCCGGAGTTGTTGAGCACTGATCCGCCGTTGGCAATGGTCAGACTGTTGCCGATCCCGTAGTAGCCCACATAAAAAGTGCCATTCGACCACAACGAACCGCTGTCGGTCACGATGGCCGTGTTGTAGTCGCCGCCAGACTCAGACCCGATATATCCTGAACCGCTTCTTACCACGCCACCTGAGGCAATGATCAAAGTGTTGGACCTGTCGTAGCCGCCCACGCGCAGAGCCTCGTTTTGCCAGACCGAGCCACTCCCCGTGACGGTGGCCCCGTTGTACATGGCGTTGCTGAAATTGCCGACACACGCCCAGCGGTTGCTGACATAGCCGCCATCGGCAACGATGAGTCGGTTGGATGAACCATAACGGCCGACGTTGAGGTCGAGGGTGTTGATCCACCGCGAGCCAGCGCCGCTCACCAACACTTGGTTGGCATTAGCGACAGTGTTGCTGCCAAGGTTGCCTTCGGTATCATACACGGTCGCGCCGGCGGTAATGATCAGTTGATTGGAGCCGCCTTGATTCCCGATGAACAACGGGCCGGCGTTGGTCCAGACCGAGCCGGGTCCGATGACGGTGACAGCATTATTGCTGGCGCTGGTATTGTAGCCGATGTAGCTGGCGGTGCTGAACACCGTGGCGGCATTGGTGATGGTCAGCGTGTTGCCAGAGCTAGAGTAGCCGACGTTGAGCGAGCCGGTGTTGTTCCACACCGAGCCTGAGCCGCTGACTGTCACCACGTTATTGCTGGCACTGGCATTGTAGCCGAGGTAGCAGAGATAGTCGAAGACTGTACCGCCGCTCGTAATCGTCAGCATGTTGCTAGCCGTATTGACGCCGATATAGAGGTAGGAAGTATTGGTCCAGACCGAGCCAGGGCCAGTCACGGTGACCGCATTGTTCCTCCCATTGAAGCCAACGAAGCCGTCCTGGTTGTACACACTGCCGCCATTGCTAACGGTCAACGTGTTGCCACCGCCAACGTTGCCGATGTAAAGGTTATTGAGGTTTCTCCACACTGAGCCAGAGCCGGTGACGGTGACGGTGTTGTTGCTGGCGCTGGAACTGCCGCCGACGTAAGCGGAGTAGTTGAACACTTTGCCGGCATTGGCGATAACCAACGTCTTGCCACCACTACTGTCGCCGAAGAGCAGGGAGCCGGTGTTGGTCCAAACGGAACCGACCCCGGTGACGGTCACTGCGTTATTGCTGGCGCTGGTATTGTAGCCGACGTAAGCGGCGGTGTTGAACACTTTGCCGGCATTGGCGATAACCAACGTGTTGCCACCACCATTGTAGCCGACGTACAGGGAGCCGGTGTTGGTCCAAACGGAACCAACCCCGGTGACGGTCACTGCGTTATTGCTGGCGCTGGTATTGCGGCCGACGTAAGCGGCGGTGTTGAACACTTTGCCGGCATTGGTGATGGTTAGCGTGTTGCCAGCACCCGAGTAACCGACAATGAGGTCGTTGCTGTTGCTCCAGACCGCGCCGGTCCCGGTGACAATGGCCGCGTTGTTGTTCGCACCAGATGCGTAGCCCAAATACCCAGTGGTGCTGTTCAGTTGGCCTGCAGATTCAATCCGCAACACATCGCTCACCCAGTTGCTCCCCACAATGTAGGCCCCCGGCCAGTTGCTGACGACGCCGCTGATGATGTTGGTCTGATACGGCCCCGAATACTGTGCATGGCTCACGCCGGCGAGCGCCAGCAAGATACCGAGCACGCCCGCCGCTTGTTGCAGCCCGCGCCGAGAACCCGTGACCGCACAGCGGCCCGGTCCCCTGCACAAAAACGGCTCAAGATTTTCCTCGTCAACCGACACGGAATCGCTCTCCGATGGAAAGGGTAAACCATATCCAGACGCAGCCGGACCTCTCCTAACGCAACAAAATTCTATGCAGTGCTCCTCTGCCGTCAAGCAGAAATCACCGAACGCACCGCGCCAGCGGCGGGCGCTACCCGTTCCGCAGGATTGGAGAGTCTTGCCGCGCCGCATCCCCTGACGCAGTTTGGGCGGGCGAAGCAGACACTGGGCGTGCGCGTGCAATGCGCCCATTCGCCCCAAGCCAAAGGGCTGGTGGCACGTCGTCATCAACAGATACAAGATCGGCAGGTGAACGACCTGCGCGTGGCCGGCAACGCCACGAAAGCGGCTGACAACGACAACGTGGCGCGCCAAAACCTGCCCGAAAGGACCGCGCGCAACACGGTGCTGGCCGCCGCCGCGAGCGATCTGCATCGGAAACTGCCGCGCGGGCTGCGCCTGGAAGAAGTGCTGTGTTGGAAAGAGCAACGGGTGGTGGCGCGCGACTGGACGCTGAGTTGGGGCGGGCGCGTCTGCCAGATTGACAAACGCCACGCGGCTCTGTCGCTGGTGGGGCAGCGGGTGGTGGTGCGCGAAACCAAGGACGGGTGGCGGCAGATACAGCAACGCGGAGACAAACTGCCGTGGCGCGAACTGGCGGTGAGGCCGGCGCCGCCGCCTGCGGCTCCGGCCTTGCCGGAGAAAGCCGTGCCTGCGGCGGCTGGAACGAAGCCGCTGCATCCGTGGCGGCGGTGGGGCATCGCGGCCGGAGAGAACGCGCGCCGCGCCGGTCCGTCCGCGCCCGCCACCGACCGCGTTTCGCTCAAGGAAGGCTCGCCTCAGGACGTTGGAGGTGAAAGCGAGCGTCCCCCGGGACGGCTCGCCATACGGGTGCGCAACAAAAAGCGGGGGCGAAACGCGGTCAACGTGGGTGGCTGTGGCGGGCGCGGACGGAGGCGCGGCTCAACCAGGGGACATTCTCACTGTGGTAAGAAAGGGGACATTCTCATCGAGGTTTGACATTTGCGAGAGGATGATGTTGACAAAGCGCATGGTGCTTGGATAGTCTGCGCACCGTCTGAAGAGGACAACTGATGATGAACGCGGTAAACAATAATAGTATCGGGTAACACTCGCTCCTCCGCACCATCTTCAGCAACCGAGCGGAGTGAGGTTACCCTTGAAACCATGAGCACACCTACGCAATATCGTTTCTCGTTTGGCCCGTGGAACATCAGCGAAGGCGCCGACCCCTTCGGGCCAGAAACCCGCAAACCCATCGCCTTCGCCAAAAAACTTACCCTTTACAAGAAGCTCGGCTTCGACGGCGTGCAGTTTCACGACGACGACGCGGTGCCGGGTTTGGATCGGTTGACGCCCGCCCAGATCACCGCCAAAGCGCGCGCCGTCAAACGCTTGCTTGACGACCACGGACTGGTCGCCGAGTTTGTCGCGCCCCGGCTCTGGTTCAGCCCGCACACCGTGGACGGCGCGTTCACTTCCAACTCCGCCCGCGACCGTCAATACGCCCTCGACCGCGGCTACCGCACGATTGACATTATGCGCGCGCTCGGCACCGACCTGATGGTGTTGTGGCTGGCCCGCGAAGGCACCTACATCCGCGAAGCGAAAAACGCGCGCGTGGCCATGGGCTGGTTGCTGGAGGCCATCAATAAGCTGCTGGCCTACGACAAGGGCATCCGCATCGCCATCGAGCCGAAGCCGAACGAGCCCATGGATCACGCCTATATTCCGACCATCGGCCATGCCATCGCGCTGGCGTATCGCACTGACGACCCGTCGCGCGTGGGCGGTCTGATTGAAAGCGCGCACGCGATTCTTGCCGGGCTGGACCCTTCCGACGAGATGGCGTATGCGCTACTGCACGGCAAACTCTGGAGCGTCCATCTGAACGATCAGAATGGCCTGAAGTTCGATGAAGACAAATCCTTTGGCGCCGTTGACCTCCGTCGCGCCTTCAATCAGGTGCGGGTGTTGGAAGAAGGGGGATATGGACGGAACGGAGAGTTCGTCGGTCTGGATGTGAAAGCGATGCGGACAACGAAGCCGGAGGATGCGACGAAGCACCTTGCGAACAGTCGCGCATTTTTCCTGGCGCTGCTGGAGAAAGTCCGGACGCTGGATCGAAAGCAGGAGGCGGCCTTGATGGAAGCGCGGGATTACGAAGGTTTGGAGCGCTACATCGTCAGCCATCTGCTGGGGCAACGCTAGAGTGGGCGGCGGCGGGTAACCGAGAACCGTGCACGGACAGGCAACTTGAAGTGCTCAGCCGTTGCGATGGAGAATGACCCGATGAAGGCACTCTTCACACTTTGGCTGGCGGTTTTGGCGCCGTTTTGCGGTTATGGTGCGGCGTCGCTGGAAGCGCGCGTCGAGAAGTTGCTCAGCCAGTTGACGCTCGAGGAGAAGGCCAATCTGTGCCACGGCGCGTTTCTTTCTGGCGGCGTGCCGCGGCTCGGCGTCCCGCAACTGGCCATGCTCGACGGTCGTCAAGGGGTGCGCCCGCTTGGCGAACTGAAAGGCACAAAAACCACGCTGTTGCCCTGTGCGCTCGCTCTCGCATGCACGTGGGACGAGGACGCAGCGGAAGAATTCGGTCGGGTGCTGGCGCAAGAGATGCTCGCGCTGAAGCAACACGTGCTGCTGGCGCCGATGATCAATGTGATTCGTTCTCCGCTCGGAGGACGGAACTTTGAGAACTTTTCCGAAGACCCGTTTCTCGCCGGGAAAATCGCCGCCGCCTACGTGCGCGGCGTCCAATCTCGAAAGGTCGGCGCCTGTTCCTGTTTGGTCGTGGCCAACGACTGCGAACATCGCCGTCACTTCACCAGCTCCAACATGGACGAACGCACGCTGCGCGAAGTGCATCTGTTGCCGGCGGAATTATCCTTTCGTGACGGTGGCGTGTGGGTGATGATGTCCGCGAACAACCTCCTCAACGGCATCCACTGCGCCCAGCATCGCCGGTTGCTTCAGGAGATTGTCAAAGGCCAGATCGGCTTCGATGGCGTGATGATCACCGATTGGCGGGCCGCTTACGACACCGTTGCCACGGCGCTGGCCGGTACGGACATGACCACCGGTGTCTGCGGTTATGTTTTCGGCGATGGCAACCTGTTGGCTGCGGTCAAATCCGGCCAGGTGCCGATGAGCTTGCTCGACGAGAAGGCGCGGCGCATCCTGCGGCTTTACATTCGTTGCGGCCTCCTCGATCCAAAAACGCGGGGCACGGGCGAGCTGGATTCCCCAGCGCATCGTGAAGCCGCCCGCCGACTGGGGGCACAGGCCATGGTGCTGCTGAAAAACCACAACAACCTGCTTCCACTCAATCCCCGCCACGTTCGCAATCTCCTCGTGACCGGTCCGGCTGCGGAGGTCGTGTTGCAAGGAGGCGGTTCTGGTCATGTGCCGGCGGCGGTCCAGGTGACACCCCTGCAAGGATTGCAGGCCGTCTTCTCGGTCACGCATTTACCCTACCGCATCCCGCTGCAACCGAAGCTGCGCAAAGCGGCCATCGAATGGGAGCAGGCCGCCGGGGGGAAACGACCCGCCGACGAGACGATCATTCCGGAAACCAGCATACTGAGAAAAGCGGCGCAATCGGCTGATGCGGTCATCTTCGTTGCTGCCGGCACGCTGGCCAGCGAAGGGCGTGACCTGCCGGACATGGAATTGCCGGGGAAACAAGCGGAAGCCATCACCGCGTTGGCGGACGCCAATCCGAACATCGTGGTGGTGCTGGTCGCCAACGGTGCGGTCACGCTCGACCCGTGGCTCGCCAAAGTTCCGGCGCTTCTCGCCGCGCACTACGCCGGACAAGCCACCGGTGATGCGCTGGCCGACGTGCTCACCGGCAAGGTGAACCCTGCGGGCAAACTCAGTTACACCTTCGCGAAGCGACTCGACGATTACCCCTGCCACGCGCTCGGCGAGTGGCCCGCAAAACTTCTGCTCGATAAAGATCCGGTCGATCCCGGTCGCAAACCTGAAGAACGCAAAGCGATCCACGCATTCGATACCGACTACAAAGAAGGCGTATTTGTCGGTTACCGGTGGTTCGACGAGAACGGGATCGAACCGCATTTCCCATTTGGCCACGGTTTGAGCTACACAACATTTGAGTTCAGCAGCCTGCGGGTTGACGCGCGGCGCATCTCGTGCGTTGTGAGAAACACCGGCAAGCGCCCCGGCGCGGAAGTCGTGCAGGTGTATGTCGCCCCGCCGAAATCCTCCGTGCCGCGTCCGCCCAAAGAACTCAGAGGCTTTGCCAAGGTCTCGCTTCGTCCCGGCGAAAGCCAACGCGTGGAAATCGCGCTGCGCCCCAGTGCGTTCGCGTTCTACGACGTGCCGACCCAGAAATGGAAGGCGGACGCTGGCGACTACGAAATTCTGGTGGGCGCATCCAGCCGCGACATTCGCCTTCGAGGCAGGGTTTCGCTGGAGGCGGATCGTATTGTCGAGAGTTACTAGGGCCGGCGGAAAAAAACTTTCGCGCTTCGCTTGACAGAAGGGCGTTTTGTTAGTAAGTGCTTACTTATATGAAAGCGCGCTCCTTTCGCGTTCCCGCCTCGCAGCGGCGCCAGCAGATTCTGGCTGCCGCCACCGAGCTATTTGCCCGACAGGGGTTCCATGGCACCACCACCCGACAGATCGCAGAAAAGGTCGGCGTCAAGGAAATCATTCTCTTCCGCCTTTTCCCCACCAAACAGGACCTTTACTGGGCGGTGATCGAGGCCACGATGCAAGCAGGACGAAAGGCCCCCGACATCGAGGAACTGCTCGCCTCCGGGATGGATGATGAGACGTTGTTTCGCAAGCTGGCCGCCGATTTGTTGGAACGCAACGCGCGCGACCAAACGCTGATTCGTTTGCTCTTTTTTAGCGCGCTGGAGGCCCACGAGCTTTCGCACCGCTTCGCGCAGACCTACGTGGCGGTGTTCTATGAAAAGGTCACCGACTACATTCGCCAACGCATCCGCGACGGTGTATTTCGCGAGGTGGACCCGTTGTTCGCGGCGCGCGCGTTTTTTGGCGCCGTGTTCCAGTATTCGATCGCATGTCAGTGGTTCGGCACCAAACCGGAGCCGAAAAAGGCCGCTGCCGCGTTCACCGATATCTGGTTGAAAGGAATGAAACCATGAATCTGTCCCGACAAACCGTTGTTGTTTCGCTGCTGACGACGCTGGCACTCTCCTGTTCGCGTCCACCGCAGGTCCCGCCGATGATGAAGATGGGGCCACCCGAAGTGGCGACCGTCACCGTCGCGCCACAGCGGGTTATGTTGACCACGGAGTTGCCGGGGCGGACGTCGCCATATCTGATCGCCGAGATTCGGCCGCAGGTGAGCGGGCTGTTATTGCGACGGTTGTTCACCGAGGGCAGCGACGTGAAAGCAGGCGATTTGCTTTATGAGATTGACCCGGCTCCGTTCCAAGCGGCGCTCGACAACGCGCTGGCGGCGCTCGGTCGTTCGGAGGCCAATCTGCCGGCCTTGCAGGCGCGCGAAGAACGGCTCCGCAAGGCGCTGGCCGACAAAGCCGTCAGCCAACAGGATTACGATGACGCAGCGGCGGCGTTGCGTCAAGTGCAGGCCGATATTCAATACTGGAAGGCAACCGTCCAGACCGCCCGCATCAATCTCGGTTACACGAAAATCACTGCGCCGATCAGTGGTCGCATCGGCAAATCGAGCGTGACCGATGGCGCGATTGTGACGGCGTATCAGCCGGTACCGCTTGCGACGATTCAACAGCTCGACCCGATTTACGTGGACGTGCCGCAGTCCACCGCCGAGTTGTTGCGGCTGCAAAAACGGTTGGCCAGCGGCCAGCTCAAAGCCGACGGTGACAGCCAGCAGGCGGTGCAACTGGTTCTGGAGGATGGCACGAAATATCCGTTGGAAGGGACGTTGCAGTTTCGGGATGTAACCGTGGACCCGACGACCGGTACGGTGACGCTGCGGATGGTCTTCCCGAACCCGAAAGCCGTCTTGTTGCCACAAATGTTCGTGCGGGCTGTGCTCAAGGAAGGTGTTCACGAAAACGCGATTCTGATTCCTCAAGCGTCGGTGATCCGCGATCCCAAAGGCAATCCGATGGTGATGCTCGTCAACGCGGAAGGCAAAGCGGAACCGCGCCCGGTGGTGTTGGAGCGCGCCATTGGCGATCAATGGCTGGTGACTGCCGGGTTGGCGCCCGGCAATCGGGTCATTGTCGAGGGCCTGATGAAAGTGCGTCCCGGTGTTCCGGTCAAGGAAGCGTCGCCTTCGGCCGTCACCGCCCCCACCCCAAGGTAAGGAAGGTATCTCATGCTGTCGAAATTCTTTCTGGACCGGCCTGTATTCGCGTGGGTGATCGCCATCCTGATCATGGTGTTGGGCGGTTTGGCCATTCATCTGTTGCCCATCGCTCAATATCCGCCGATTGCGCCGCCTTCGATTGCGATTACGGCCTTTTATCCGGGCGCCTCGGCGGAAACCGTCGAGAACAGCGTCACGCAGATCATCGAGCAGAAGATGACCGGGTTGGACGACATGATTTACCTGTCGGCCACTAGTGATTCGTCCGGTTCTTCGCGCATCGAGCTCACGTTCAAGCCCGGCACCGATCCGGACATCGCGTGGGCCAAAGTCCAAAACAAACTGCAACTGGCCATGTCGTCTCTGCCCGACGCCGTGCAGCGCACCGGTATTTCGGTCAACAAATCCACGCGCAACTTCCTGTTGGTCATCGCGCTGATCTCCGAAGACGGCAGCATGGACAGCAACGACCTGCAGGACTACGCGCAGTCCACGCTGGAAAAAGTGCTCGCCCGCATTCCCGGCGTCGGCGAAGTCATGCAATTTGGCACGCAGTACGCGATGCGCATCTGGTTGAATCCCGACAAGCTGACCCAATTCGGCCTGACCGTGGAGGATGTGATCCAGGCGTTGCGCGCCTACAACGTCGAGGTTTCGGCAGGCCAGTTGGGTGGCGCGCCCGCGTTGAAAGGACAACGGTTGAATGTGCCCATCGTGGTGCAGAACCTTCTGAAAACGCCCGATGAATTTGCCGCCATTCCCATTTGCACCAACCCCGACGGCTCGATCGTCCGCATCCGCGATGTCGGACGCACCGAGTTGGGGACGGAAATGTATGACATGTTGCGCCAATACAATGGCAAGCCCGCTGCTGCGATGGCCATTCGACAAGAACCCGGCGCGAACGCGGTCGAGACAGCCGACCGGATCAAAGCGAAGCTGGTTGAGATGAGCCGCTATTTCCCGAAAGGGATGAAAGTAACCTATCCGTATGACACGACACCGTTCGTGAAAGTGGCCATTTATGAGGTGGTGAAGACGTTGTTCGAGGCGGTGTTACTGGTCTTCTTGGTGATGTGGCTGTTCATGGGCAACATTCGCGCCACGCTGATCCCGACCATTGCCGTGCCGGTGGTGTTGCTGGGCACGTTTGCGGTGCTCGGCGCGGCGGGTTTTTCCATCAACATGCTCACCATGTTCGCCATGGTTCTGGCCATCGGTCTGCTGGTGGACGACGCGATTGTCGTGGTCGAAAACGTGGAGCGGATCATGAGCGAGGAGGGTTTGCCGGCGCGCGAGGCCACGATCAAATCCATGGAACAGATCACGCCGGCGCTGATCGGCATCGGGCTGGTCTTGTCGGCGGTGTTCGGTCCGATGGCGTTTTTCCCCGGCTCGACCGGCATTATTTACCGGCAATTCTCCATCACCATCATCTCGGCGATGTTGTTGTCGGTGGTGGTGGCGTTGATTCTGACGCCGGTGCTCTGCGCCGGGCTGCTCAAACCAGTGCCGAAAGGCCACGAGCCGGCCGAGAACGCCGTCTGGTTTTTGCGGCCGTTGCTCACCCGGTTTGACCGGATGTTTTTCTGGGTGCGCGACCGCTACGTGGCCGTTGTCAGACACTCGCTGGCCAGAAAAATCCGATACGTCGTGATCTATGTGATCATCGTCGGCATCATTGGCTGGCTGTTCCTGCGATTGCCGACGGCTTATCTGCCCGACGAGGATCAAGGACGATTGATGGCGCAAATCTTTTTGCCCAGCGGTGCCACGTTGGAACAAACCCAGGCGGTGGCCGACCAAGTACAACAATATTTCATGGACCACGAGAAGGAGGCGGTCGGAGGGTGTTTGACGATTGCGGGACGCAGTTTTTCCGGACAGGCGCAAAACCTCGGCATGGTCTTCGTGGAACTGCGCGAGTGGAACCAACGCAATCGCCTTGACCTGCGCGCGAAAGCCGTCGCGGGACGCGCGATGCGGGTCTTCTCGCAGTGGCGCAATGCGATGGTATTCTGTTTCCCGCCGCCGCCGGTGATGGAGTTGGGATTCGCGCGCGGCGTGGATTTCCAATTACTGGATCGCGGCGGCCTCGGACACACCGCCTTGATGGCGGCTCGCAACCAGCTTCTGATGATGGCCATGCAGGACCCGCGTCTTGTCAACGTCCGCCCCAACGGTCTCGACGACGTGACAGAAGCGCGTCTGGATGTGGATTGGGAAAAAGCCGGGACGCTCGGCGTGCCGATCACGACCGTTCACAACACCGTCTCGGCGGCTATTGGCAGCGCCTATGTCAACAACTTCATCCACGGCGGACTGGTCAAGCGCGTCTATGTGCAGGCCGACGCGCCCTATCGGATGTTGCCCCAAGACCTCGATAAACTTTACGTCCGCAACACCACCGGCAAAATGGTGCCGTTCAGTTCACTGGTGCAATCGCGTTGGCGCACGGCATCGCCCAAACTGGAACGCTACAACGGATTTCCCTCGCTGAACATCTGGGGCGAACCGGCGCCGGGCCGCAGCACGGGGGAAGCCATGCGCGCCTTCGAGGAAATCGTCGCCAAACTCCCCCAAGGACTCGGTTACGAATTCACCGGTGTCTCCTATCAGGAGCGGATGGCGACGGGTCAGGCGCCGTTGTTGTATGCCTTCTCGATTCTGGTCATCTTCTTGTGCGTGGCGGCGTTGTACGAAAGCTGGACGATCCCGTTTGTGAACCTGTTGATGTTGCCGCTCGGCGTGTTTGGCGCGCTGGCGGCCACCTCGTTGCGCGGCCTGCACAACGACGTTTACTTCCAAATCGGTTTTCTGACCACGATGGGGTTGTCCACCAAGAACGCCATCCTCATCATTCAGTTCATCAAACACCAACGCGAACAAGGCCTCGGCCTGATCGAAGCCACGCTGGCGGCGGTGCGCATCCGGTTCCGCCCGGTGATCATGACCTCGCTGGCGTTTTTCTTCGGCACCTTGCCGCTGGCCATTGCCACCGGTGCGGGTGCCGGCGCGATGAACGCCATCGGCACCGCCGTCACGGGCGGCATGCTCTCCGCGACGTTCATTGACCTCATCTTCATCCCGTTGTTCTACGTGCTCATCGTGCAAGTCTTCGGGCGCAAAGAAAGGAAGAGCGCATGAAACCGTTCCGACACTTTTCCGTTCTACTGTTGCTGCTGACGGGTTGTTCGTTGGCGCCCAAGTACACTCGCCCCGCCGCGCCGGTACCGTCGGCCTGGCCCACCGGTCCGGCCTACGAACCGAGCCGCGGTACGGCAGGGACCGACCTGCAATGGCAGGCATTCCTCACCGATCCCAAACTCCAACAGGTCGTCAGCCTCGCCCTGACCAACAACCGCGACCTGCGCGTGGCGGCCCTCAACGTCGAACGCGCCCGTGCCATTTACGGCATCCAACGCGACGCTCTCTACCCGTCATTGTACGCCTCCGCCGGCGCCAACAACCAGCGTGCTTCCCGCGATTTGACGCAACCCGGTCAGCCGCGCGACACCGAACGGTACAGCGTCAACCTCGGTGTCGTCGAATGGGAACTGGACTTCTTCGGGCGCATCCGCAGCCTCAAAGACGAAGCGCTCGAAACCTACTTCGCCTCCGAACAAGCCCGACGCGCCGCCCAATTGTCGCTGGTCTCCGCCGTCGCGCAGGCCTATCTCGCGCTCGCTGCCGACAAACAAAACCACCGTCTGGGCGAGGAGACTCTGAAAAACCAACAAGCCGCTTTTGACCTCGTCAAACGACGGTTCGACCTCGGTCTTGCCACCGAGCTGGACCTTCACCGCGCCAAAACTCTCGTGGACACCGCCCGAGGCGATTGTGCCCGTTACACCCAACAGGTCGCGCAGGACGAAAACGCCCTGCAACTTCTCGTCGGCGCTCCCGTTCCCGCCGACCTCCTGCCGTCCGACCTCGAACAGGTCCGTCCGCCGCGCGAAGTTACTGCCGGGTTGCCGTCGGAGGTTTTGCTGCGGCGTCCCGACGTGTTGGGGGCCGAGCACCAACTGAAGGCCGCCAATGCCGACATCGGGGCGGCGCGTGCGGCGTTTTTCCCACGGATCACGTTGACGGCGGCCATCGGCAGGGCCAGCAGCGATCTGGCTGCGTTGTTCCGCAACGGCACTGAGACGTGGAGTTACGCGCCGCAGATTGTGATGCCGATTTTTGATGCCCGCACCTGGTCGGCCCACAAAGCCGCCAAAGTCCAGCGCGAAATCGCCGTTACCCAATACGAAAAAACCATTCAAACCGCCTTCCGTGAAGTCGCTGATGCATTGGCCGAACGCGGCCCGCTCCGCCAACGAGTTGCCGCGCAACAAAGTCTTGTCCAATCGCTGGCCGAGACCTGTCGCCTTGCGCAATCTCGTTACGAAAAAGGACTCGACAGTTATCTCAGTGTCCTCGACGCACAGCGTTCGCTCTACGCCGCCCAACAAGGGCTGGTCCTCCTGCGTCTGGCGGAACTTGCCAGCCAGGTGCGTCTCTACGCCGTCCTCGGCGGCGGCTGGGATCAGGCGCAATAATCTGCTTGCGCCGGAGCGCGCACTGCATACTATCGCTGCCGTTATGAAAAAAATGCTTTTCGCTTTCGTCGTTTTGTTCATTGCCATCGCCTCGCTCACTGCGCAGGAGTTCAAGCAACCGCTGGCCGCCATGGACCTCAAGGAGGGCGACACGCTCGTCTTTCTCGGCGACAGTATCACCCATCAATGCCTCTACACCCAGTATGTCGAGGATTACTTTTACACGCGCTATCCCGATCGCCGCATTCGTTTCCACAACGCCGGCATCGGCGGCGACCGCGCCTGGGATGCGCTGGCCCGCTTCGATGACGACGTCGCCGCCTACAAGCCGAAATACGTCACCATCCTGCTTGGCATGAACGACGGCAGTTACACCAACTTCAGCCCGGAAATTTTTGGCACCTACGAGAGAGACATGACCCAGTTGCTCGACAAACTCGCCGCGATCGGCGCTCACGCGATTCTCATGACCCCAACCATGTACGACGCGCGCGCCGCCTCCCTGCGCGAGCAGAAACGTTGGCGTTATCCCTACTACAACGCCGTGCTCGCCTTCTACGGCACGTGGCTGCGCGAAATCGCCATCGAACGCGGACTCGGTTTTGTGAACATGTGGGCGCCGCTGAACGACATCACCCTTCAAGAACGCAAGAAAGACCCGAAGTTCACGTTGATCGCCGACGCCGTTCATCCCGACCCGCCCGGACAGGTCATCATGGCCACGGCGATCATTGCCGACATGGTGCCACGCAGCATCGTCTCCAGCATCATACTTTCGCAGCAGCCCAAGACCGGCAAATACACCGTCAGCGCCGTCAACGGCAAGGCCACCGACTTGCAGGCCAGCGACGACAAAATCAGCTTCACCTTCAAAGCCAACGCGCTTCCGTGGGTGTTGCCGCCTGAAGCTGCGCTCGGTTGCACCCTCACGCATCTCGGTCATCGGTACAGCAACGAGAAAATCACCGTCCGCAACCTCAAGCCCGGCAAATACGAACTGCGCATTGACGGTCAACAGGTCGGCGCGTACACCGACGGTCAACTGGCGTTTGGCGTCGAACTGGAGAACAACCCCAAGACGCCGCAATATCAACAGGCGTTGAAAGTGGCCATGCTCAACAAGGAGCGCAACGAGAAAGCCGTCAAACCGTTGCGCGACCTCTGGCGCGGCCCGAAGACCAAGCGGCGCGAAATCGCAGCGTTGGAAGCCAGCGGCAACAAAGCCGCTGCCGACGCCAAGCGCGCCGAGTTGGAGAAGACGATGCCCACCTTCAAGGCGGCTGCCGCCGAGAAGATCGCGCTGGCCAAACAATACGAAGACCAGATTTATCAGGCCAACCAACCCGTCGCCCGCAAATACGAGATCATCCGCGTGCAGTAACAGCGCGGTTCTACGCACATCGCTCGTTCGTGTCCCCCCGCACGTTCCTCACGGGGCGATAACCAACGGATGTGTTGGGGTTTCCGAAGAAACTACCCGGTCCAGCGGCGCAGAGCGGTTTCGACGGCTTCGTGGATTTCGGTCAGATGGATTCCGGTTTTCAGCAGCTTGCTGGAGTCCAGCACGCAATTGGCGCGCGGTGTTTTGGCGGCTTTCTGGAGGAACTCGGCTTCGCTTTCGAAGAACTGGAACGACTTGTTGCAGACGCCGGTTTTTTGCATGAGGGCGACGATTTCGCGCGTGGTGATGCTGCCCGGATTGGTCATATTGTAAGTGCCGAACGGAACACGTCGTTCCCAACATTCGAGGCAGGCGCGAACGAACTCATCGAGCTGTGAGATGGAATTCCGCACGTCCACGAGCTTCTCGTAGCGCATCA
>Ga0272448_1000531_pt1 | contig 59300 bp, 45 predicted proteins | sample YNPCB0191_FD_202220 | JGI IMG/M metagenome (GOLD analysis project Ga0272448, IMG submission 202220) | Hot spring sediment microbial communities from Yellowstone National Park, WY, United States - YNP-CB-019-1 | ecosystem: Environmental > Aquatic > Thermal springs > Hot (42-90C) > Sediment... | reverse complement strand
GGTCTCCTCCGGTGCTATCGGGGGCGGCATGGGAGCGTTGAATATGTCCGTTCGTCCGCGCCGGATTAGTGAACTTCAGGCGGCCGCGGCGGTTGGACAGGGCCTACTTATCAGTGCTTATGAGACTGGTTTCTCGCGCCACGGATACCATGCCGCGCAAATCCTGCTCACACGGGACGACTTTGATCACCGTCAACGTTACCTCAATGCCGCCAACACGATGCGCGCGCTTCTGGCGTTGGGTTGCGTGCCCGTTGTCAACGAGAATGATACCGTTGGCGTTGAGGAGATCCGTTTCGGCGACAACGATGTACTCTCAGCATTGGTGGCACTCCTTATTCACGCTGACCTGCTCATCATCCTTTCCATTGTGGCCGGTCTTTATCGGGATCCAGCGCGCGGCGAAGGGGTAGTCAGCGTTGTCCAGAATGTTGATGGCGACATCCGGCGTCTGGCCAGCGGCGCAAAATCCCGTCGCGGAACGGGCGGCATGAGGGCGAAACTGGAGGCAATACGAGTGGCGACAGCGGCGGGTGTGCCGGTGGTTCTTGCGGCTGGGCGTGAGCCTGACGTGCTCCCGCGCCTTCTTAGTGGAGAACCGCTGGGCACCCTCTTTCTGCCGCAGGCGCGCGCGATGCGGAGCCGCAAATGTTGGCTTGGCTATGGGCGGCGGCCGCGCGGTGGCATCGTTGTGGATGAAGGAGCGCGGCGTGCCCTGACTGAAGGGGGCAAGAGTCTCCTGCCCGGCGGTATCGTTGGTGTGTGCGGCAACTTCGTAGCTGGTGACCTGGTGTCGGTCCTTGACTCCGAGGGGCACGAGTTCGCACGCGGTTTGGTCAATTACTCCGCTGCCGACCTGGAACGCATTAAGGGCCTGCGTACCGACGCTGCTGCCAGGGTCATCGGCGGCGGCCCTGCCGAGGTTATTCACCGCGATAACCTAGCACTATTGCAATCCTGATCCGCGGGGCGCGTTCCTTCTCCGTGCAGAGCCGGCGTTCCTGACCGGAACCATCGCGTCCGGCACCAGATAAATAGCGCGGCGAGCACCAGTGCGGCCAGCGTTCCAAAGCTTACTCTCCACCCCACGTGGTAACTCCGCGGCCGGAACCTCATGTGCACGATACTTTTTCCCGCTGGCACTCGTATCCCGCGTAGCGCGTAATTGACGCGCATGAGGCGCTCGGGCGCGTCGTTCACAGTCGCTTCCCATCCGGGGTAGTGCGTGTCGCTCACCACCAGGAGGGCTGGCCTGTCGCTTTCCACGGTCACCCGCAGCGTGTTCACGCCGTATGCGACGTCTAGGATGCGGTGACGCACTCGTCCAGCCGTCAGGTCCCTGAAGGTGTCACCGCCAGCCTCCTTTTCGCTCACTAGAGCAATGGCTGTGGGGTCGAACTCCCGGCGCACGAGGGCTTCGCGTACTTCGTCTTCTGTGGGCAGAACCTGTAAACCTCCAACCACCCACGCCCGTGGCAGTGCTTCGCCCAGCCAGTTGATCTGGATGCTGAGGTCGCTCGTTCCGGCAAAGTAGGCACGCATGTTTGGCCACGTTACGAGTGTTTCGCAGTTCAGCAGCGCTAGGATACGTCGCCGCCTATCTGGTGGCAGGTCTGGGTCTTGCGCCAGACCTAGGAGCGAGCACAATCGTGCCACTGGAAAGTTGCCTGTTGGCTCGATGTTGAAGGCGTGGTCTGCCAGCGACCAGCCACCCAGCAGCGTGTCGCGTGCGGCGCCGAAGAGCGTGGGTGAACTCTCTCCGTAGAGCAGTTGTGTGGGGCCGACCGGCGCACAGAAGCGCACCAGGCTGCCATCCGGACGCGTCGGCCGCAAAGTCAGGCTACGAGGACGGAGCATCTCTGCGTCGCCGGCGGGCAGGAGCGGCATGGCCGTGATCATGAGGTCCACGAATGCTAGTCCGAGCAAGGCCCACAGGGCGACCTGACGCCAGCGGTTGCGGTAAAGGTGCAGATGAATGAGCAGTGCTGCCACTGGCGCTCCGAGAGCAAGCCGTAGGCAATCGCGGCCCAGCACCTGCCATGGTATTCGCTGCATCGCATCCGCCTCAACGGCGTCTAGGTTGAAGAAGCGTCGCAGGATGTTTGTGCCGATGCCGCCGGCATCTGCAAGGCAGATGAAGGCGAATAGCGATAAGATTGCGGCGACTGCCAGCGCACCCCATTGTGCGAGCCAGGCGCGCCTGTCTGCGCCGCCCTTGAATCCATCCGCCTTGTCACGGAGAGCATCAAGGGTGATGGCGGTGAGGCACGAGAGCGATAGGACCACCGCCGCCAGGGCCTTGGCTGGCCAGCGAAATTTCTGCACTAGTGGCACCAGGTGCCAGATCATGTCGAAGAAGGGCGTGTACCGGCCCATGGCGTAAAGCCCGGCGAGTGCTAGGAGTGCAAAGAGAAAATGATGGTGGACCCGGTTTTGTGGTTCGGTTGCCTTGTTGGAGTGCCTCGCTCCCATACGGGCGAGGTGCACGCTGGCGGATGTTGCCAGGATCGCTATGGGCACGATACCGATGTAGAACGTCCCCAACCAGAACTCAAAACACGAAGGTGCCCAGTAACGCCCCAGGTATCCTGGTACACCGTAGAGAGAAGGAATAAAGAGTGTGAAGACGGCCAGGGGGTGGACGGAGCCCTCACTCAGCCCGGGGTTCACAGGCATGCTTCCGACAGTGGACAGGCGGATGAGTTCCCATGTGGGGAGAATCTGCGCCATGCCCAGAAGCGTGGCAAGTGTTCCCATGCCCACTGTGCCCAGAAGCGGCGTCAGACCGGAGAGCCAGTTGCGCTTCTCGCGCCAGGCGTGGAGACCAGCGAAGACGGCGTAAAGCGCTATCGTTCCCGCCGACATGGCCGTTGCTTCCGGGTAGCCCGCGAGGAGTTGCACGCAGAGGACCAAAGGCACTGCGAAGAAGGGCCATGGCGTGCGCCGGCGTAACCATAGTGCGAACAAGGCGACGGCTACCGGGTACCAGGCGAGGCTGCACAGGAAAGGGTAGAACTCAATTCGCGTGATCGTGGTGCTGCTGAAGGTGAAGGCTATCGCCGCGAGGAGCGCACTGCCCCGCGATATCCTCCAGACACGCGCAAGCGCATAGACACCGGCGCCAGCCAGGACAAGGTGCAGCATGGTGGAGACGAGAACGGCCTGTGTGGGTGAGACGCAGAGAAAGATGAGATTTGGCGGATACAGGACAGCCATTTCCGGGTTGGCCAGGTGTGGCTCGCCGCAGCCGGTGTAGGGATTCCAAAGCGGCAGGCTGTGGCCCTGCAGGCTCTCGCGGTAGAATTCGTAGCGCGGGTACCAGAAACAAAAGAGGTCACGGAGCAGGAGAATCCTCCCGCGCACAAGAAAGCGCGCGAACAGGATGGCGACCATGGTGACGAGGACAATCAGTTCCGCGGAAAACCCACGCCGGCGTGCAGGTTCCGTTCGCAGGCCTTTCATGTTGCTGCCATCTCAGAGTGTGGCTTGCGTGGCGTCTTGCGGTATACGTGGCCGGCGTGCGCGCCACCAAACCACCACGCACGTGATCACGGTCAATCCCGCTCCGGCAAGCGAGCACCATGTGCCAAGGCGCAGGCTCTGGGGTCGGAAAACAAACTCCACCTCATGTTGACCGGCATCAATCAGGCAGGCCAAGAAGTCACCGTAAACGGGCATGACCCGTACCGGCATACCGTCGCTGCATGCCCTCCAGCCGGGATGGTAACTCTCTGACAGAACGAGAAGTTGAGCGGTATTTGTGGAGGTGGCCACGCGGATATGCCCCGGCCGGTAGGTCAGGATGGTGGCCTGGCCGGGTTCCCCATCAGCCAGTTCCAGATTCTCGAATACCAGTGCCATGGTGCGGATGTCAACGGTTTTCGTCGCCAGGCGCTCTGCAGGTCTCTCACAGGCGATGGCGCGCGTCACCAGCCGCACACGGGGTACAGGATTGGGAATATGGTGCCATCGCGGCACACTCCCGCTCTCATCGTAAATCCACTCGGCGCAAGCCAGTTGCACAAAGGCCTCTGACTCCACATCAAGTTGACGCGCGGGTTGCAGACTGGCGAACCCAAATGGCATGCGCATCCCAATCAGGAGCGGGCGGTTGCCCCACCCGGCCGGATAGACGACCCGGCCCTGAACAGGCCCGGGCGGCTTTGGCACCTGTGCGGCCAATTCTGCCACTGTCGTTGCTGGCAGCCGTTTCACCCAAGTCAGTCCGTAGGCCGCTTGGTCAAACGTGGAGAAGAGGATAAGCGCCACGGCCCACCGCGGGTTGACACAAGTTAATGCAAGGAGGCAGGCGGAAATCACGACAACGGCAGAGCCGGCTATAAGGTAACGCACCGGGCCGACCACCTCGGCCGCGGTAGGCCAGGCGACGCCAGACATCTTCACACAGATTGCCCCGCCGGCGATGAAGACGCTTGCCACAGCTGTTGCCCAAAGCGGCCGCAGTTCACGCCAGCTTGGCCAGGCCCCTGCCAGCCTCTTCCGTAGGATAACGTCAAGCGCGACCGCTGCCGTGATCCCCGTTGCGAAGTGGACGAAGAGGATGTGGCGACATGCGCAGCGGAACCAGCCTAGCAGCGGCAGTCGCGCCAGGATGCGATAGGCGTAACCGTATTTCCCCAGCGCTAAGACGAGTGCTGCGACGCCGATCATCACTGCCCATAGCGCGAGAGAGCGATGAGTCTGCAGCCGCCGCCAACGCCACAAAACCAGCAGGAAAAGGAGCCAGGCAGCAGCCCCATTGTAGAGGGCGAACTCTTCGTTGTTACCCTCGCCGTAGTAACGGGTTCGCTCGCCAAAGAGGTATGGTGCCACCGGTTGGAGGAGGTTCACCGGGTGCAGAGAGAAAAGGTACCGGAAGGCGAGTTCTGGGTCATGGCGCACCGAGTGTGAGAGCATGTCCAACGTCGGCACCAGTTGGATGCCGCCGAGGAGCACACCAGCGCACTTGGCGGCTGCCAGTTCGGGCAGCCGCCCCAGCCGGTCCCGCTGCGTGACCAGAAGGAGAAGCAGGTAGAGTCCCTCCAGGAGCAGCGAATACCAGATAAACTGCGGATGGCTGAGAATGACCTCGGAGGCAGTGAGAAGCGCGATCCCTAGTAGGGCAAAGGCCCGGCGCCTCGCCGCCTCTTCCCGCCAGGCACAGTCAATAGCCAGGAGGAGCCAGGGGTAATGCGCGATGCCGGCGATGACGTTCAGGTGCATGTAGTGCATCAGGTTGAAGCCAGAAAAGGCGAAGACCAGCGCCCCGAAGGTCGCCGCGGCTCGCGACAACTGCCAGCGCCGCAGCAGGAGGTACATTCCAGCGAGCAGCGCTGGGTAACTCAGGAGCATTTCCAGGTTGAATCCCACCTCCAGCGGCAGCGCGCCATAGAGCCAGAGGTGAAGGGGGTGGTACATGCCCACCTGGCCCTCGCCGTGCAGAAAGAAGCCGCAGAAGATGTCGGGAATCCAGATGAAACTGTCTCCGCGGGCGAGACAACGGGCGTAGAACTGGCGCAGGGGCAGGTGCAGATCGGCCAAGTCACCCCACGCATAAATCTTGCCGCAGAGAAGCGGCCAGGCGAGTACGATGAGGACGACAACCGCCGCGGCCAGGCCTGCGCCGAAGGACCAATCATGCCCGCGCCGGTCAGGAGATCCTTCGTCGGTAATGTGTGCTGTCATGCGGATCTCAAGAGCGATAGCCTGCGCGCAACTTGGCTAGGTTCATCGTTCATCTGTTCGGTTAATCCCCGCTCCCCCTTTTGCGGTTCGCGTTAACTCACTGTCGTTCGTAATAGTGTTGTGTGTCAGGGGAAGTCGCCGCGCAGGCTTTTTATCGGAAACTGGTGCTCCTGCCAGCCCTCGCCACGCAACTCAAACTCGGTCATGTCAACCTGCCGCCCCCCAATCAGGCAAAGTGCCTTGTATACTCCAGGTCCACCGCTGACCAGCAACTCGGCGACACGCAGGTAGAAGCAAGTGAAGCGATTCCGCGCCTCCCACACCGTGGCGAATTCCTGTATCACACGATCCTCCTTGCGCACCTCAACCATTGTGAAGACCCGGTCGTAGGCAGCCGGGAGGGCAAGGATTAGCGGCACGCGCGCGGAGCCGGCAGTGAACTCGCGCCGGCGACCCACCGGGACGCCCTGGAAATAGTCCGCCGCCGTGAAGAGAGCCTGACGCGGCAAGGGGAGTTTCAGGAGGATAGGAATGAAGGAACGGCACAGGCGGCGCACAATGATTTCCTCCGCTCGTACGGTTAGCTCAGCCGCAGATGAGGGGTCACTGGTGGGTGGGGAATACCACTCCACTTCCTCTTCGCGGTTAAGAACGACTTCGCCGCTGGCCGCGTCGGTGACGCGTACACCCACCGTGAGTGTTGTGCGACAGATCTTACTGCTCGGTTCGCGGCTCGTCCGGCATTCTGCCACGAAGCCCGTCAGGGCGCCCACGGCGCCCACACGGGCGGCGGCCCTCGCCGCTACGTCCGGGCGAAAATAGGCCAGGCGCAGCGACTCTTCCTCCTTCTCCTCGGCGGCTACACCAACGATCTCGTAACCCCCTTCGCGGTGCAGGCGCTCGGTCAACGCTTCTGCCAAACGCTGGGCTACGGCAGGATCACTGACCTCGGCGGCGCTTACGAAGGGCAGGAGGGCGAGTCGGGACATAGTTGCCACGCTCACCTCCGGCGATGTGCGCACCAGTATCGGCTTGGGCGCGCAGCCGGCAACTACCAGCGCCAGGCCGCCCGTCAGCGCACAGGCTGCCACCCACAGCCGCTGCCTGAGACTCATCATCCACCCCCTTCTTTTCTTTTATGTGGAGGCCGGTAATCTCAGGCCTTGTTTGTCTGGGTCTCGGCTTGCAACCAGGCCAGGTAAGACTCATCGCCGGCGGCGATCGGCAGGGCAATGATTTCGGGAACCTCATAAGAGTGCAGTTGTCGCGTTCGATCCCGCAAACGGGCGAAGAGCGCGGCGCGGGTCTTCAGCAGAAGCAGCACCTCTGACTCACGGTTTACTTGTCCCTGCCAGCGGAAGATTGAACGTGCGTTCGGCACTGTTGTGCCACACGCTGCCAGCCGCTCCGCCACCAACTGCTCGGCGATGTGCTCGGCTTCCGCTGGCGAGGCGCAGGTTACAATAACAACTATGAATTCGGTCATCGCCAATGTGCTCCTGCCCCAGGGCGTTCCGCGGATGCCACTATAATAGACGCAGGTGTGCTAGCGCGCAACGTTCTGCCAAAGTATGCTTTCCCACCGGACCGGTACTTGTAATATAATAGATAATGTGGGGGCCTTGGGAAGTGGTTGCGCAGCGCGGCGATAACTGGTGGCCACAGCCGCGTCTCCTTGCCAGTCTCAATTTCGGGCGTGGGAAGAGAGCATTGATGCCAGCTCGGGTTCAGGACTCCACAGAAGGATGCGTGCCGCGTTTGTGCGGCTCCGCGGAGACAAAGGGGCGTCGCAGTCCGCGTGTGCACTGGTGCCGTTGCGTCTTCCTCTTTGCGTTTCTTATCGTTGTCGGCTGCGGCGCTCAGCACTATCGGGAAAGTGCCGACCGCGAGGCCTACCGCATTATTGAGCGCAAGCAGAAGGAGGCATTCGGAGAGGCGCGTCCTTTCTCTGTAGAGCCGCCGACGCAGGACAGGCTCACGGAGGCGTATCGGCAGGCAGCAGAGGGCCGCGGTGGTGAGGAGAAGTCGCTGCTTCTCACGTTGCCTCTGGCCCTAGAAATAGCTGCCAAATACAGCCGCAGTTACCAGACGCAAAAGGAGGTGCTCTATCTGGCAGCGCTGGACTTATCCTTGACCCGCTTTCAGTACCGGCCCCACCTCGCGGAGACGCTCAAGGGACAATACAGACGCACCGATGCTGACGAAGAGGTAGAAGGCGATAGTGCCTTCAGCATCAGCCAGCTCTTGGCCACTGGTGGTACAATTGGTCTTTCGCTGACGACCGATCTGCTGCGCTTCCTGACCGGGGACCCGCGCCAGGTGGCCTCGTCGCAACTGGCGGTGAGTCTGACGCAGCCGCTGTGGCGGGGGGCAGGGTGGCGCATAGCGCAGGAAAACCTCACCCAGGCAGAGCGCGACGCGATTTATGCCCTGCGGTCGTTTGAACGTTTTCGCCAGAGTTTCGCCGTAAATGTTGCTAGCAGTTTTTACCGGGCACTGCAGCAGAGGGACGCTGTCCGCAACGCGGAGAATCACTACCGCACGCTGGCACGTTCACGCGAGCGGGCAGAGGCCCTGGCAGAGGCCGGGCGGTTGCCATCCTTTCAGGTAGACCAGGCCAAGCAGGATGAGCTGAGTGCACGCGACCGCTGGCAGCGGACCCGCGAACGCTACGCGGACATTCTTGATGACCTGAAGATACAGTTGGGAATACCCGTGGACGTGCCCATCGCATTAGATGAGGACGAGATCTCCCGGTTGCGACAGGCTCGCCTGAAGGCACCCAAGATGACGCTGGAAGAAGCTCTGGAACTGGCGCCACACCACCGTTTGGACTTCCTGACGGTGGTGGATCGCGTGGCGGACGCAGAGCGGAAGGTGGAAGTCGCACGTAACGGCCTCAGCCCGGACCTTGACCTCAATTTGGGCGCGACCGTGGCCACGGAGGCCAACAAGCCCTTTCGCTTCCGCTCTGATACGGCCGTCCGCACCGCCGGACTGGGGTTGAACCTGCCGATCAACCGCAAAGCCGAACGCAATGCCTATCGGGCCGCCCTTATCCGTCTGGAGCAGTCGCGTCGCGAGCAGGCACAGGCACAGGATGAACTGAAGCGCGACGTGCGCCGTGCCTGGCGACGGCTGGACGAGGCGCGCGAGAGTTACCGCATACAGGAGCAAAGTGTGGCACTGGCGCAGCGGCGGGTTGAGAGTGTGAGCCTTCTCCTGGAGGCCGGCCGGGCCAGCACCCGCGACCTCTTGGAGGCACAGAACGCGTTGCTCAGTGCCCAAGATGCCCTGACGGCTGCGTTAGTGGATTACCGCTTGGCGCTGCTGGAGTTGTGGCGGGATACGGGCCTCCTGCGCGTGGACGAACGTGGAATCTGGCAAGGGGAAGTGCAAGATGAGTAGCACTGTGGAGGCAGCGCGGCGGCGGCCGCGTTCGCTCTATTATGTTGGCGGCATGCTGGTTGTGGCTGCCGCGGTTATTGTCCTAGCGGGGTCGCGCTCTGCTCCGGTGGCAAAGCCCGACCTGGAGTCAACTTACCTGGTGCAGCGCGGCGACTTGACCATCAGTGTCACCGAGAGCGGCAGCCTCCGAGCCATGCGTGAGGAGAACATCAAATCTGAAGTTGAGGGTACCACACGAATCATCAGCATTGTGCCGGAAGGCATCTACATCACCCCGGAGGATGTGGCTGTGGGCAAAGTGCTCGTGGAACTGGATTCCTCAAACCTGCGTGAGCGTCTGGCGCAGCAGGAGATGAACTTGGCGGCAGCCACCGCTGCCTATGCGCAAGCTCGCGAGGCCTACGATATTCAGGTCAACCAGAACGAGAGCAATATCCAGGCCGCCGAATTGAAGGTGCGGTTCGCGCGCATGGACCTGGAACGCTACCTGGGCGAGAGACTTACCGCCCAGCTCGGCCACGGTGAGGTCAATTGTGCTGCCCTTGTCGCCAGCCCTGATCTGGCGGGCGCTGCCTTGCAGGAGAAGCGAAAACTGGAGTCGGCGATTGACCTAGCGCGCGAAGAGGTCTCCCGCGCCGAGGTCAAACTCGCCTTCACCGAAAAACTCCACCAGTCCGGCTACGTCAGCAAGGAGGAACGGGACGCCGACGCATTGGCCCTGACGCGGCGTCGTGTGGAACTGGAACAGGCGCAGACGGCACTTGACCTCTTCCTGCGCTACGAATTTCCCAAGCAGGTGCTCAAGTTGCTCTCCGACCTCACGGAGGCCACGCGCGAACTTGAGCGCGTCAAGGCTCGTGCACGTTCGGAATTGGCGAAGGCTGAGGCCGACCGCCAGTCTAGACAGGCTCACTACATGCTGCAAAAGGACCTCACCGAGAAGGTGCGCAACCAAGTGGAGAAGTGCGTCATTCGCGCCACCCGACCGGGCCTGGTGGTATACGCCAACCCGCGCGACTGGCGCGGAGCTCGCACTCGCATTGAGGAAGGGGCAGAGGTGCGCGAGCGACAGGCCATTATCAACCTGCCCGACCTGTCCGACATGGTGTGCGAGGTCAAGATTCACGAGTCCGCCATTGAGCGCATACGGCGAGGCCAGCGCTGTTATGTTACTGTGGACGCGCTGCCGGATCAGCGGCTTGAGGGCGAGGTGACGAAGGTGAGCGTGCTGCCCGACAGCACCAACTGGCTCAACCCCAACCTTAAGACCTACGCCACGGAGATTGCACTCAAACAGACCAACGGCAACCTCAAGCCGGGCATGTCCGCGCGCGCTGAAATCATCGTTGCCGATCTGCGTGGGGTGATCTATGTGCCAGTGCAGGCAGTCTTCGTGCGTGGCGGTCGGCATTACTGCTACGTGCAGGGCAGCGGTCGGTTGGAGGTGCGGCCGGTTAAGGTCGGGCAGAGCAACGACAAGTTCGTGGTCATTGAGACCGGATTGAAGGAGGGGGAGCGCGTGCTCTTGTATTCCCCCACGCCGCCGCCACCTCTGCCACCGGGCGAGGATGAGCCTGCCCGCCCGGCAGCCATGGAGACGGCGGCTCCAGGTCCAGTGCCCCCGGAGATACTGCGGCCGGCCCGGACGGAAACACGCGAAGGCGAAGCTGCCCCGTCATCGCCAGCAAAAGAGGTTCGCCGTGGTCATCGCCGAAACGCGCAGCCTTGAAAAGGTCTATCGCATGGGCGAGGTAGAGGTGCACGCTCTGCGCGGCATCACCCTATCCTTCACCGCCGGTGAGTTTGTCGCTATCATGGGGCCTTCCGGCTCGGGCAAGTCTACTCTTCTCAATCTTCTCGGTTGCCTTGACCGCCCGACGGCGGGTCAGTATTTCCTCGGCGGCGAAGATGTCAGCTGTATGGACGATGACGCACTGAGCGCCATCCGCAGCCGCCGCATCGGCTTCATCTTTCAGTCGTACAACCTCATCCCGCAAATGACTGTGGTGGAAAATATTGAGGTGCCGCTCGTCTATCAGGGGCTTTCCGAACGGGAGAGTTATCGCCGCGCTGTAGAGCAGGCGCGGCTCGTGGGCCTAGCCGACCGCCTCCAGCACCGCCCCACGGAACTCTCCGGCGGGCAGCAGCAGCGCGTGGCTATTGCTCGTGCCCTGGTCAGCGAGCCACTCATTCTCCTCGCTGATGAGCCGACTGGCAACCTTGACTCCAAGACGGGTGAGGAAATCCTCCTCCTCCTCGAGCAGCTCAACCGTGCAGGTCGTACCATCATCATGGTTACGCACGACCCGGACATTGGAGCGCGGGCGCATCGGATCGTGCACATGCGCGATGGCCAAGTTGCAAATGTGCACACCTCCGGCGTCGGATGAGCGGACAAATCCCAATGTGGACTGTTTTCACTGCCGCCTTTCGCTTCCGCCTGCGCCGCCTGCTGCGGCTGGGCTTGCAGAGCCTGTGGCGTCACCGTTTGCGTTCCGTGCTGACCGTCCTCGGTATCGTCTTTGGTGTCTGCTCTGTGATAGCCATGCTGGCCATTGGCGAAGGGGCCAGTTATGAGGCGCAGGAACAGATCAAGCGCCTCGGCAGCCAGAACATCATCTTGCGCTCGGTGAAGCCGCCGCAGGACGAGCGCGCCTCGGCCGAGACCACGCGCATGATTGAGTACGGCCTGACGTACGACGATGCCGAGCGCATCGCCACCACCGTGCCCGCCGTGGAGGTTGTGGTGCCCGTCCGCATCATCCGCGAGGATGCTCGCCACCGCACCCGGCGCCTCGATGTTCGCCTTAAGGGTACGGTGCCATGGTACGATGAGGTGGCCAAGCTTGAGATTGAGCCGGGAGGACGCTTTATCCGCAGCACTGACATGCATAACCGTCTGTCGGTGTGTGTCCTTGGCAGCGCAGTCGCGCGTACGCTTTTTCCTAACCACGATCCTATCGGCGAATACGTGACCGTTGGCGCTGAGTATTACCGCGTGGTGGGTGTCGTCGCGGAGCGCGGCCGGGGAAGCCGGGATGACCCTGCCAGTGATACCAGTCGCGACATCTATGTGCCGCTGACCACGATGCAGGAACGTTATGGCGAAATCGTCCAGCGCCAGATCTCCGGCAGCATGGAGATGGAGCGCGTAGAGTTGCATCAGGTCAGCGTGCGTGTCAAGGATACGGCCTACGTTGAGAAAACCGCAGCCATTATCCGGCAACTCCTTGAGCGCTACCACAGGAAACAGGATTTTGAGGTTGTTGTGCCGCTGGAACTGCTGCGTCAGGCGGAGCGCACCAAGCGCATCTTCAATATCGTCCTTGGCTCCATCGCCGCCATCTCGCTCGTGGTGGGGGGCATAGGCATCATGAACATCATGTTGGCAAGCGTCACAGAGCGCACGCGCGAGATCGGCATCCGCCGTGCCCTTGGTGCCAAGCGCCGCGATATCGTCAGTCAGTTCCTCACTGAAACCATTCTCCTCTCCGGCAGCGGCGGTATCCTCGGTTTAATCCTCGGTGTCGTCATTCCGGTCCTTGTGCGTGTCTTTTCCGGCATGCCTACCATCATCACCGCCTGGTCACTTGTCCTGGCCTTCGCTATCTCGGTGGCGGTGGGCATCGTCTTCGGCATCTACCCAGCCTATCGCGCGGCCCACATGGATCCCATTGAGGCCCTCCGCCACGAATAGAGCTCGGTGCTTCATTCGTTTCTGGTGTGGGTGGTGTGGGAGCGAGGAGGTCGGCAGGGCAGGCAATATGCAGACTGCGCCAGCATCACGGCAATCAGCGATGCAGGGGTGAGGAGTTATGCCAGCTCGTGGGGGAACGGCATGACCTCGCGAAGTGAGGAAGCGCCGGCGGCTATCATTACTAGACGGTCAAAGCCCAGGGCTACGCCGCTACACGCCGGCAGGCCAGCTTCCATCGCCGCGAGAAGGCGGCTTGATTCTGGCAATGCGCGCCGGCGGGCCTTAACCCGCAGAGTGTTTTGTCGGCAAACCCGTTCCCGTAATTCGCGTGCGTCAGTCAGTTCCCCGTAACCGTTGCAGATCTCCACGCCGCGAATATAAAGTTCAAAGCGTTCTGCCACTTCCGGGTTATCGGGGCGGGTGCGCGCGAGCGCCGCTTGAGAGACCGGATAGTCGTAGAGAAATTCCGGCGACTCCTGTCCCAGTCGCGGCTCCACCAGTTCGGCGAGCAGAAGATTGAGCAACGTATCCTTGTCCTCGTCGGCGGAGGCCTGCCAAGCATGCGACAATCCACGCACTGTGATCGCAGTGCGCAGGGCGGCCATATCGCTCGCAAAAGGGTCCAGGCCAATGTGGCGAAGAAAAGCCTCGCGGTAGGAGAGCCGCGGGAACCCCCCCCACTTGTTGCCGAGTATTCGCCGAATAAGCGCCTCTACCTCGTCCATCTGCTGGTGGTAGGTGGCCCCAACGCGGTACCACTCCACTATGGTGAATTCTGGGTTATGGAGCCGCCCGCTCTCGCCGTTACGGAAAGCCCGCGCGACTTGGTAAATCGCCTTGGCGCCCGCCGCAAGGAGGCGTTTCATGGCGAATTCCGGCGATGTCTGGAGGTAGAGTGTCTCGCTGCCTGTATCCGATGCGTCCTCGGGCATCCACTGGGTGACAAACGGTTCTAGGTGAGCGTCAACTGAGACGTCGTGTGAGAGGACGGGTGTCTCGACTTCCAGGTAACCCCGCTCGGAGAAGAAGTCGCGCACCACCTTTAGGAGCCGTGCCCGCAACTCCAGGACAGAGAGCGGGCAGGCAGGGAGGAAGTCGCCACATGTGGAAATCACTGGTTGGCGCGCTCTATGTACTCACCGGTGCGCGTGTCAACACGCACAAGGTCGCCCACCTGCACGAAGGCAGGCACTTGGATGGTAGCCCCGGTCTCCAGCGTTGCTGGCTTCATCACGTTGCCAGCGGTATTGCCGCGAACTGCCGGCTCCGTGTAGGTCACCTTCAGCACCACGTGATAGGGTAGCGTCACCGTGATCGGCGTATTATTCCAATACACCATTCGCACCGGCATCTCCTCCTTGAGAAACTTTGCCGGTTCACCAATCTGCTCGGCGGTAAGGTGGTACTGTTCATAGGTCTCTGTGTCCATGAACACGTAGCCGGACTTGTCGCGGTAGAGGTAGGTGGCGTCGCCCTCGCGCACGTCGGCGGACTGCACGCTGTCGCCGCTTTTGTAAGTGCGGTCAATGATGGCGCCAGTCAGGAGGTTGCGCAGCTTCGTGCGATAGATGGCCTGGCCCTTGCCCGGTTTGACAAATTCGCACTCAAGCATCAGGTAAGGCTGGCCATCAATCTCAACTTTGATACCCTTGCGAAAATCGCTGGTGGTAACAATGCCCATCGGCAGACTCCGAACCCCTGCTGCAAGAGACAAGGTCTTTATAGGTAACAGGATAGCGCAAACCGTTCGGGTGCGCAAGCGCATCGCTGCTGTGGTCGGGGCTACACCTCCAGCCGTTCAAAGGCACGCAGGCCGAGGCGCAGTGGAACGAGCACCGCCGCTATCCCGAGGCTCGCCACAACGGCCATCGCTGCCGCTAGGATGCTGCGGAAATGCTCCGGACTCCACAATTGCCGCACTTGATGCAGGTGTATCGGCACCGCGAGGAGTGCCACCACCAAGCCAACGAAGACCATGCTGAGCACTAGATTTAGGGCGCCGCCAAAGCCGCTCACAATCTTAGAAGGATTGTCCTCATTGAGCATGGGATAGATTGCTCCCAGACCCACCGACAGCGCACTCAGCCCGCAGCAGATGACCAGCACTGCGAAGAGGTGCACGATGACCATGTCCAGGGGCACCTGTAACATCGTGTCTGAGAGCACCATGAGGCTGCCGGCAACGAAGAAGCTGCCCAAAAGCGCGAAATAGAACTTGCCGAGGAGTATGGCGCGGCGTTCCAGTGGCACCATGCCGAGCACCCAGAAACGGCGCCCCTCTAGGCTGAGGAGCGGGAACACGAATCGGCTGGTGAAGGTGCTCAGCGTCAGGCTAGTGGCGGTGAGGTTGAGGAAGGAGACCAAATTCTTCCAGTAGGGCTCAAGGAGGTGATAGCCGAAAATGCGGCTGCGCATATTGAGAAGGTACACGCCGAGCAGGCCGAAGAAAATGAGTGCCTGTGACCACTGCACTGGGTCACGGCAGAAGGTTCTAATGTCCTTGATGACGAGGTAACGTTGCCGCTCGGGAAAGGGCCACAGGAGCGCCGCGGAGAGTCTATCCAGCCAGCCTTGGCTCCTCCTCCGGCGCGAGCGACAGACGCCGTGATAGTGATGATAGGCTTGCTCGTAGAGCCGCCCCGCAGATAGTTGTGCAACCATAGTGAGGAAGAGGGCATTGGCGAGGACGACCAGAAAATAGAGCCCCGCCTCGCCGGCCCTGCCGGCTGCCGCTGACAGGATGCCCCGGCTCATCCACCACGAAGGCAGCAGTGGCATTCGCGTCCAACTGAACCTGCCCACCGCGTTCAAAACCCAGCGCTCGTCGGCGTAGGCTCCCGTGCGAAATACAGGCAGCGACAGGCCGAACCAGATGCCGCCGCCGAGTAGTGCCAGGAAGAGGGCGAAGGCCAGCACGCGTACCGGACGATGCGCGAAATAACGCCCTACCAGGAGCGCCGTCAGCGACCCGAGCGCTGCCGGGATGAAGACAAAGGCGACAAAGTAGAGCAGGGCCACCGGGTAGAAATACCAGGCCACTCCCATGCTCACTCCGTGCGCGATCAGCAGCGGCAGGCCCATAAAGAGGAACGCCCAGGAACTGAAAACCAAGCCGTCAAATAGCCGGTAGGTGAAATGATCCCGCGGGCACACTGGACTGCTGAAAAGGAACCGCGCCTCCTCTGAGCGAAAAAGCGAAGTAAAGGCGATGATACCATTGCTGAAAAAGAGCATCAGCGTCAGCGAAAAGAAAAAGAGCGAGAAGATGACGTCCACCACCACAGGGCGCAGGTCAGGCACGCTCTGAAAAAGGAACTCAAACCCGCGATAAAAGAACAGCAGCAGTCCTACCCAGAAGCCGACGGCAAAGCAAGCAATGACGACGATTTTGAAGAGCGAGTGATGACGCAGTTCGGCGATGCGGTTGCGCGCCATGCGCAGCCGTGCGCCCACGAGAACGCCCAGTTGGCTCATGTTTCACCCGCTTGGGCGGTGCCGGTCCTGTCTCCCGCCGCCGTTATTCCTCGCCGGTCAATTCGAGGAAGACGTCTTCCAGACTGTTTCCAGAGCGACTTAGCGCGGAGAGGTGCTGGACGTTGCCCCGCGCGATGAGACGCCCGCAGTGAATGATACCTATGTCGTCCGCCACCTCCTCGGCCACCGCCAGGGTGTGCGTGGACATGAAGACAGTACCTCCCCGTGCGACGCAGCGGCGCAGGATGTTCTTAACCAAGCGGGCGCCGCGCGGGTCCAGCCCTACCATCGGCTCGTCCAACACCATCACCTCAGGCTCGTGCAGCAGCGCTGCAGCGATGACAACGCGCTGTTTCATACCGTGTGAGTAGGTGTCGCAGAGGTCGTCGAGGCATCCCGCCAGATCAAAAGTTGCCACCAGTTCGTCCAACCGCCGCTCAAAGGTGGTGCGGTCCAGTCCATACATGCGCCCGACAAAGGCAAGAAACTCGCGTCCGCTGAGTTTGTCGTAGAGGTAGGGTTGGTCTGGAATGTATGACATCCTCGCTTTGGCTTCCAGGGGTTGCGTGCGCACATCATATCCGCAGACGCGAATGTGCCCAGCATCGGGACGAAGGAGGCCGCAGAGCAATTTGATGGTCGTCGTCTTGCCGGCCCCGTTAGGGCCGAGGAAAGCGAAGAGTGTCCCGCGTGGCACAGTGAGCGTCAGGTCTGCCACCGCCGTCTTGTCGCCGAATCGTTTGGTCAAGCCCTCAATCTCTATCATCCGTCGGACCCAACGGAACACTCTGCCTGCGATTGATTTTCCGACGTCTGCTCCCGGACGAAGGTCATAACGCCCGCCTTTTGCTGTAGCACCTCGCCGGCTTCATTTACCCAGGCGGTGGCGGCCAGATTTGGCCAAGACAACTCAACGACGTAGCATGGGATGTACTCCCCCGCCCAGAGAAGTTCCTCCTGGCGCACCACGCGGGCGGTTCCTTCCTGCAGCCTTATCTGCCCCAGCGCCAGTGCGGGAATGTCCAGGGCACGGACCCGCCACTGTCTGCCCACATAGAGGTCGGGCATGCGAAGACCTGTGGCAAGTGAGTCGGAAATCAGGTAACGGGCGTCCACAGGGACAACGCGCGCCTCCTCTCGCTCGCCCAAGGATAGGATCAGATGCAGTTCATTTCCTACCACCTTCCCGGTGATACGCGCTATTTGAGTGCCACTGCTGAGGAGATGTGCGTCAAATGAAACCAGTTTCCGGTCGGGTCCGACGTGCGCTTCATACTGGGCGGTGGTGTCAAATGGTAGCCCCATTGCCCCCAGCACCAGGTTGGTACGCGAAACAATGTCGCATGAGCCATCGCGGCGGGGACGGATTTCTGTGGTGGTCTGGCCGATGCGTCTTTCCCCCAAGTAGATGCCCATGCGGACGGTTTCAGCTTTGCGCACCGCCTCCACGATGCTTTCATAGGCTAGGCCACGCGCTGCCTCACGCGCCTCCACGAACGTTGGCACGACGTCGCGTATGACGAGGAGCGCCATCATGACTAGCCAGAATGTTGTGATAGTGATAAGGCCTGCAGTCCGCAAATCAGCCTCCGCCAGTGTCCAGAGTCGCACGTTCCCTGTGCTCTGGGTGGCAACTTCTCCTGCTAATTATCCTAGCATCAAGGTGTGCCGGGCGAAAGCCGGCCGCTTTTCCGGCAGCAGGTTGCTTGTCCGGGGTGTCGATGCAGCCTATAATGCAACCTTCCGGTGACCGATGGCGGGCAGGTATGGGGTGCGATGGCTGATTCCGAATCTTCGGTAGTCCGTACGCGCGGCACGGTCTTGGGACTTCTGGCCATTCTCTTCTGGTCAACCACCATCGCCTTTTCCCGCCTCACAACCGAGGCCTTTGGCTTTCTGACCGCCGCTGCGATTACTTATGCGGTTGCAGGCTTGATTTCTTGCGCGGTAGCCGCCTTGCGCCGACGTTTTTGGCTTATGCTGCAAGCGCCGCGCCGTTATCTCTTTGGCTGCGGTGCGCTGATGGTCGCCTACACCGTCAGTCTCTACGCGGCTCTTGGCCTGGCACCAAGTGAGCAAGAGACCGTGCTTGTCGGCCTCGTCAATTACCTGTGGCCGGTCCTGGTGCTTGTTCTTTCGGTGCCCATCCTTGGAAACAAATGGCGTTGGGCGCTGGTGCCGGGAGCGCTCGCGGGGGTGGCGGGGACTGTGCTGGCGGTGGTTGAGGTGCGCGGTCTTGCGCTCACGGACGTCGGGAAGGGCGCGCTGGCGCACCCTTTGCCATTACTCTTTGCACTGGTGTGTGCGGTTACCTGGGGCCTTTTTTCCAACCTCAGCCGCCGATGGGGCGACCCGCGCGCACCGAGCGCCATGCCGCTTTTCATGCTGGCCACAGGCGCGGTCCTCTGGGCTCTGCGCCCGTTGCGTGCAGAGACCCCGCACTGGCAGCCTGGCGCGGTCCTGGCGCTCGCCTATGTCTGCCTCTTTCCCACCATCCTCGCTTATGTCTTCTGGGATATTGCCATGCGCACCGGCCATTTCGTCATCGTCGGCTCGGCTTCCTACCTGACCCCGCTTCTCTCAACGGGCATTACCTGTCTGGTCTTGGGGGCAATGCCTGGGCCGCTCCTGTGGATAGGCGCGGGGCTGGTCGTTATTGGTGCAGCGACCTGTCGTCTGTCGCTGGTGGAGTGTCCCGGCAGTCCAAGCGAGATACCCAGCCGTGGCCCCCTGCGTAGTTGAAATCGCTGCATGGCCGGGCGGAAGTGGGAGATGTACGGCTTCCCCGCTTGCGTTGACAGTGCAACGCGCAACACCTATAATGCGCGACATCTCGCACGAACACATTTAGCGGGGGTATATTCCTCACGGGAGCCTAGAATGACAACGGGACCTGACACGGGTCATCCGGCACCGAGCCCAGTGCCGGCGGAGCCCGTCATGCCGGTGGGCGCGGCAGCCTCGTCCCCGGCACCGGCAGCGGCGCGTAAGCGTGGGGCGCTATTCTGGGTTGTCACCAGTCTGGCTGTGGTATTTTTCTTCTCCACGCTGGTTCTGCTGGTGTTGTGTGCGGTCCTTTTTGCGGCCATCAGTGCACGCGAAGGCCGCGGCAGATTCATCAAGCAGACTGTGTGTGGTGAAGGCCCCGACGAGGTGCTCCTGTTGCCGGTGGAGGGGGTCATTACCACCATGGGCAGCAGCGACCTCTTCGGCAGTTATCCGGGGACGGTTGAGTGGGTGCAGGAGCAACTCAGGCAGGCCCGTGAGGATGAGAATATCTCCGCCCTCATCTTGGCGGTGGACAGCCCTGGGGGCGAGATCAGTGCCTGTGATGCCATCTACCAGGAAATTCTGAAGTATCGTCAGGAAACCGACCAGAAAGTGGTGACATTGATGCGCGACACGGCCGCCTCGGGCGGCTATTATATCGCCTGCGCATCTGACCGCATCGTCGCTCACCCGACCACTATCACCGGGAGTATAGGTGTTATCCTCCCGTGGATTGGCTTTCACGGCCTGATGGACAAAATCGGGGTGGAGATGCGGCCGATTGCCTCTGGGCCACACAAGGAACTGGGGGCAGGATATCGCCCGATGCGGGAGGAGGAACGTCAACTACTGCAGGGCATTGTCAACGAACTGCACGCTCAGTTTGTCAGCGTCGTAGAGCAGGGCTTTGCCCGGCGCGGCGCGGCGCTTGCCCCGGAACGCATCCGCACCTTGGCCGATGGCATGGTTTACACGGGGCGTCGGGCGAAAGAACTGGGCCTGGTGGATGAGGTCGGTTATCTGGACGACGCTGTGCGCGAGGCGTGCCGCCTGGCGGGGGTGACAGAGGCGAAGGTAGTGCGCTACCGTCCGCGCCCGGGATTGTTATCGTTGCTTTTCGGGGGTGGAATGGAGGCGCGTCGCGCCGCGCTGGATTACAGTGCCGGATACGCGGCGCGAGCTGATACGCCGCGGTTCATGTATCTCTGGACGGCAGGCCAGGGGATTATCCTTTCTTCGGCGCGGATGGCGGTGCCCTAGCAGGATGCGTGATGTGGCTTCCGGTATAGGGGCCAGCGGTCACATCGCGCGGCGCGGCGCTTGCTTGCTCTGCCGCCCATGGCCGTGTTCAGGCCATACCCGTTTATTGTCCCCGGATTAACTGGCGTGATGTCAGAGACGGCAAGTGTTGTTGCGGTTTTCGGTTCCAGTCGTGCACGGCCCGGCGATGGCACGTACGAATTAGCCGAACGTGTGGGCCGCCTCATTGCTGAGCGCGGCAAAATCCTGCTCAACGGCGGCTACGGTGGGGTGATGGAGGCCTCGGCGCGGGCGGCCAAGGCAGCTGGCGGGCGGACGATCGGCGTGACGCTCGCGCTCTACCGCTCCCGACCGAATCCCTGGATTGACGAGGAGGTGCCCGCCGAGACGCTCTGCCAGCGCTTGGAGGCCATGATTGCCCGGAGTGGGGCGTTCCTGGTGCTGCCGGGTGGCACAGGCACATTGGCGGAAATCGGCTTTATTTGGGAGGCGATAGCTAAGGGCCTGGCACCGCCGCGACCATTCATTTTTGTGGGTGCTTTCTGGCGTCCCCTGGTGGAGTTGGTAGGCCCGGAGTCGGCACGAAGCCTGGTGCGCGTGGCACGTGATGCGGAAGAGGCAATGCGCCTTATTGAGGCATGATTTCCCGCCGGTGGGTGTGCTCACCCGGAGTGAGGCGTAGCTAGAACAGGAGACAGGGCGTGCGCGATAGGTTTGCCGAGGAGATTGCCGCCCATCTGGCGGCGGTTACCGGTCGGGAGGCCGAGGCAGTTCGCACCCAGTTGAGCGCGCCTCCCAACCCGGCCCTCGGTGACTACGCCTTCCCTTGCTTTCAGTTGGCCAAAGAACGTCAACGCCCGCCCGCGGCAGTGGCGGCGGAGGTGCAGGCCCAGTTGGCAGTACGCCTCGCAACCGCCGGCGAGCGCATCCGTGCGGTGCGGGCGGTCGGTCCTTACGTCAACTTCTTCGTCCATCCGGAGACCTTTATGCGCGAGGCGTTATCTGCGGTAGCCGCAGAGGGAGCGGCCTATGGCACTTCGCGGGAAGGCGCAGACAAGGTCGTCTGTCTTGACTTCTCACACCCGAACATTGCCAAGCACCTTGGCGTTCATCATCTGCGCTCCACGATGATAGGCCACGCCCTGCGCAACATCCACGCCGCACTCGGTTATCGTACAGTGGCCATCAATCACCTCGGCGACTGGGGCACGCAATTCGGCCAACTGATCGTGGCCTATGAGCGCTGGGGCGAGAATGACCCGCTTGAGTCGGAGGCGGTGGAGAAACTGAATCGTCTCTATGTCAGATTTCATGCCGAAGCGGAAAAGGACGCTTCGCTCTACGATGCGGCGCGGGAGGCGTTCCGCCGGCTGGAGGCCGGGGACGCGCGGGCGCGGGAACTGTGGGAAAAATTCCGTGCGGTCAGCCTGCGCGAGTTTGAGCGCATCTATCGCCTCCTCGGCGTGACCTTTGATTCCTACCTCGGGGAGGCGCACTACGCCCCCAAGTGCCGCGAGAGCATCGCTCGCCTGGAAGCGCGGGGCCTGACGAAGATTTCGGAGGATGCCCTTATCGTTGACCTGGAGCCATATGGCATGCCGCCTGCGCTCCTGCTCAAGCGCGATGAGTCCACCCTCTACCTGACGCGCGACCTTGCCGCTGTTGAGGACCGCTGGAACACCTACCATTTTGCCAAGATGCTGTATGTCGTGGACCTCGGCCAGAGCCTGCATTTCCAGCAACTTTTCAAGATCTTGGAACTGATGGGCTATGAATGGGCGGGGCGTTGCCAGCATGTTGCCTTCGGCCTGATGCGTTTCAAAAATGCCAAAATGTCCACGCGCAAGGGCCAGGTGCTGATGCTAGAGGACGTGCTCCGGGAAGGCATTGAACGCGCGCGCGCGATCATGGCCGCAAAGAACCCCGACCTGCCCAACGCCGACCAGGTGGCCCACCAGGTGGGGATAGCTGCCGTAGTCTTCGCCGACCTGAAGAGCAAGCGCATCAAGGAAGTGGTTTTTGACTGGGAAGAAGCGCTCAGTTTTGAGGGAGAGACGGGTCCTTATCTGCAATACACCCACGCACGCCTGTGCAGTATCCTGCGCAAGCACGGGCGGCCGGTTGCCACACAGGTAAATTTCGCCCGCCTGGCCGAGCCGGAGGAGATGCAATTGGCCAAATGTGTGGCCCGGTTCGGTGCCGTTCTCCACGCCGCCGCCGCAGAATGCGAGCCGGCGATCCTCTGCAGCTACCTGCTGGACCTGGGGGCAGCTGCCAACCACTACTACCACCAGCATCGAGTTCTGAGTGATGATGCAGAACTGACCGCGGCGCGCGTCCTGCTGGTGGACGCTGTGCGCCAGACTCTCGCCAACGGCCTGCGCATCCTCGGCCTCGGTGCGCCGGAGGAAATGTGAAACTCCCGGCGCAGGAAGGGGAGTACGGCTGTTGCCCTGCCCAGCGGGCGGAGGCACTCCCAGTCCGCTCCTGTTCATGAACGTTGACTTCCCACACTTGGTCGCCTTGGTAGTCGTCATCGTACTGGGCGGCGTGATTCAGAGCGCCGTCGGCTTTGCCTATGCCCTGTTCGCCACGCCGCTGCTACTCTATCTGGGTTTCTCGCTCCCCCACACTATCGCCATCGTCGGGGTATCTTCTTTCGTCCAGGCGGTGTTGGGCACCATCCACCTGCGCGCAGATGTGCCTTGGCGGCTGTCGCTGGCGGCGACCGGCGTGCGGGCGGCGGCCGTGGTGCTGGGTTGGCTCATTCTCCGGCGGCTGGCCGAGTTGCCGCTGGCGGACATCAAGTGGGTGGTGGGCAGTATCCTCTGTATTCTGGTGGGGGTTCAGGCATTGTCTCGTGTGCGCCCCGGCACGCGGGTGCACTGGGCCTGGGGCGCACTCGCCTTCAGCGCCAGCGGGCTTCTTGCCGGGGTCTGCGGCATGGGTGGCCCACCGCTGGTTCTCTGGGCGTTGGCGCACGACTGGTCCGCGGCCAAAACGCGTAGCTTTCTTTTCGCGGTCTTTGCGCTGACCACACCCGTGCCCATTGTTCTGCTATGCGTCGCCTTCGGGCTGGGCATCCTCCGCAGCGTCCTGCTCGGAATAGCGCTTACGCCGGCGGTATTTCTTGGAGCAGCGCTGGGCTTGCCTCTGGGCAATCGCATCCACAAGCCCGTTCTGCGCACTGTCGCCTACCTGATTCTCTTGGCCCTGGGCGCAAGCGCAATAATTCAGGGTCTTCTGGAGCGCGCCGCCTGAAACTCTGCGGTGCGGTTGGTTCTTGACCCAATCGCAGTGCCGTTGGGAGGCAGGCAGGCGCCGGCGTGCCACCGCGAGCTTGCATCTGGTTGACAGTTCCCAGGGGTTCTGGTATTCTCAAGGAAGCTTGCCGGGCGATTAGCTCAGTTGGGTAGAGCGCTTCGTTTACACCGAAGAGGTCACTGGTTCGATTCCAGTATCGCCCACCATGGCGATGCACCTGGCGCGCGGTGGTAGCTCAATTGGTTAGAGTCCCGGACTGTCGATCCGGTGGTTGCGGGTTCGAGTCCCGTCCACCGCGCCAGTAAGAAACAGGGTCTCGGTGCGCATGAGCCGGGCCCCTTTGTCTTTTTCGGCCCTGTCCCCGCGGGGTCACGGGGCATTTGCGAAACGGGAGCTGATGGCATATGGCGGCGGAGCTGCGGACGGCGCTGATTACCGGCGGTGGCACGGGCATTGGCCGCGCGATAGCGCTGGTGCTGGCCTCGCGCCTGGCGGGCATCGGCCTGGCGCTCAACTACTCGAAGTCAAAAGCGGAGGCGGAAGAGACGGCAGCGCAGGCACGGGCGCTGGGAGCGCGGGTGCTGCTGGTCCAGGCCGACGTGGCCGACGATGAGCAGGTGCGCGCCATGGTGCGCGCCGTAGCTGCCGAGTTTGGCGGCGTGGACTACCTGGTCAATAACGCCGGCTGGACGCAATTTGTGCCCGCGGGCGACCTTGAGGCGCTCACCGACGACATCTGGGACCGTTGCTGGGGGGTGAACGTCAAGGGGGCCTTTTACTGCGTGCGGGCGGTGGTGCCGCTCATGCGCGCACGGGGCGGCGGCGCCATCGTCAACATCGCCTCGGCGGCGGGCATCCACGGCCAGGGCAGCAACATGGCCTATTGCGCCTCCAAGGCGGCGCTCATCCTCCTGACGAAGTCGCTGGCGCGCGTGCTCGCTCCGCAGATCCGCGTGAACTGCGTCGCACCTGGCGTCGTGGACACGCGCTGGGTCGCCGGGCAGGAGGCCTTCAAGCGCGGGGCACGCGCCAAGACCCCGATGCGGCGCATCGCTACCCCCGAGGACGTCGCTGCCGCCGTCGTGCCCCTCCTCTTGGACATGCAGTTCGTCACCGGCCAGGTTCTGCCGGTGGATGGCGGCCTGACATATTGATTTCTGCCGGCCGCGCCTGCAGCTTCTGCTGCCCAGGTCGTTTGCCCTCCGCCCGCGCGTTTCGGTAGAATGGCCCGCAGCCCAAGAGGGCATCGCATGGCACAGATGAACCCGCGAGCTGTCTTCGCCGAATATCTGAAGAAACTTGCCGAGGTTGCCAGGCGCGGCGATGCGCGCGAAGAGAGTTTCTACTCCGCACTAGCCGAGATGCTCCGGCAGGTCGCCCTGGGCAGTGCGCGGCCGCACGTCCAGGTGACCGTCCTCCCCAAGCCGACCGAGGCCGGTAATCCCGATTTCCGTCTATGGAACGGCCTGGACCGCATCATCGGCTACGTGGAGGCCAAACACCCCACCGAAGAACGCCTGGATGTCGTTGAAGAGTCAGCCCAGTTGAACGCCTACCGCAAGACCTTCCCCAACCTCATCCTGACGAACTTCCTGGAGTTTCGCCTCTACCGCAACGGCCAGCACACTGCGAGTGCTCTCCTTGCCCGCCCGGTCATCCTCAACCGGGTGCGCGCCACCCCGCCCGCCGAGGGGGTGGATGAACTCTACGACCTTCTTGACCGCTTTCTGGACTTCTCGCTTCCCCGGGCCTTCGATGCCAAATCGCTGGCCAGCGCCCTGGCGCATCGCACGAAGTTCATGCGCGGCGTTGTCAGCCAGCAACTTCAGGAGGAGAAGGAGTCGCGCCGCCCGCTCACCGGCTTCTTCGAGGCCTTTCAGAAATACCTGATGGCGCGCTTGACGCCGGAGGACTTTGCCGACCTCTTTGCCCAGACCATCGCCTACGGCCTCTTCGCCGCGCGCACCCGTGCGGGCAACTGGTTCAGCCGCCGCACGGCCTTCGACAGCATTCCGCACACCGTTGGCGTGTTGCGCGACCTGTTTCGCTTCATCTCGCTGGAGGACCTGCCCCCACAACTGGCCTGGTGCGTGGACGATATTGCCGAAGTGCTCGCCGTGGCCGATGTCCCCGGCATCCTGGACCGTTACTATCACGAGGGCAAGGGCAGCGACCCCATCGTCCACTTCTACGAGACCTTCCTCGCCGAGTACGACCCGCAGGAGCGCGAGCGCCGCGGCGTTTACTACACGCCGGAGCCGGTGGTGCGCTACATCGTCTGCTCGCTGCATGGCCTCCTGAAGGCCGAGTTCGGCAAGCGGGACGGCCTGGCCTCGGAGGGGGTGACGCTCCTTGACCCGGCGGCGGGGACGATGACCTTTGTCGCCCACGCCGCCCAGGAAGCTGTGCGCGAGTTCGAGCGGAAATACGGCAGTGGCGGCCGCGAGGACTTCATCCGCCGCCACATCCTGCCCAACTTCTACGCCTTTGAACTGATGATGGCCCCCTACGCGGTCGGGCACCTGAAGATGGCCTTCTTCCTGGAGGAACTCGGCCACCGCCTGGGCGACGACGAGCGCGTGCGCTTCTACCTGACCAACACCCTGGAGATGGAGGAACTCGCGCAGAGCGAACTGCCCTTCTACCGCTCGCTCGCCGAGGAATCCCGCCAGGCCGGCCAGGTCAAGAAGCAAACCCCCATCCTCGTCATCCTCGGCAATCCGCCCTACTCCGGCCATTCAGCTAACCAGGGCGACTGGATTCGCCGCCTGATTGAGGACTACAAGCAGGTGGATGGCAGGCCGCTCGGCGAGAAGAACCCCAAATGGCTTCAGGACGATTACGTCAAGTTCCTGCGCTTCGCCCAGTGGAAGATCGAGCAAGCTGGACGCGGCGTGGTCGGCATGATTACCAACCACTCCTACCTGGACAACCCGACCTTCCGCGGCATGCGCCAGAGCTTGATGCAGACCTTTGACGATATCTACATCCTCGACCTGCACGGCAACTCCCTGAAGAAGGAGACCTGCCCCGATGGTTCTAAAGACGAGAACGTGTTCGACATCCGGCAAGGCGTGGCGATTGCGTTCTTTGTCAAACGCGGCGGCAAGACGAAGAAGGATGCCGTTGTTCGGCATGCGCACCTCTACGGCCTCCGCGAAGCCAAGTACGACTGGTTGAACAAGCATAACCACAAAAACACCGAATGGCAGGCGCTGCAGCCCACGTCGCCGTTCTATCTTTTTGCGCCGCGAGACAACAGACTGGAGGCCGGCTATCGGCTGTTTCCCGCGGTTCCCGATATTTTCCCCGTCAGCAGCGTCGGCATCGTGACTGCTCGGGACAACCTGGCCATCCAGTGGTCGGCGGAAGACGTCTGGCGCACCGTCACTGTGTTCGCGAAATCCGATCCTGAGCTGGCGCGGCGCGCGTACGACCTGGGAAAAGACGCCAGGGACTGGAAAGTGACGCTCGCGCAGCAGGATCTGCTGGATTCCGGCCCCGCCCGCGAGAACATCGTGCCCGTTCTGTACCGTCCCTTCGACGTGCGGTACACCTACTACACCGGCCGCTCGCGGGGCTTTATCTGCATGCCTCGCCCCGAAGTCATGCGCCACATGCTGGCGGGGGAGAATCTGGCGCTGGTCGCGCCTAAGCAGCATAAAGAAGAGTTCGGTGCTTTGGCAACCCAGTACGTCGGAACCCATAAAACCGTTGCCGCCTACGACATCAATTACTACTTTCCCCTCTACCTCTATCCGGATCCGGAACCCGACCGGTCCGAGAAGACCAGGCGCAGAATCGGCCGATATATGGCCATGATGCTTTTCGAGCCGCGAACTGCCTACGGAGGGAAAAAGCCCAACCTGAACCCGGCCGTCGTAGCGGCGCTGGCGGCGGCTTACGGCAAGGCGCCTACGCCGGAAGATATCTTCCGCTACGTCTACGCCGTGCTTTACGCACCGGCGTACAGGACGAAGTACGCCGAGTTTCTGAGGATAGACTTCCCGCGCATCCCGTTCACGGCGGACGCGGAGTTGTTCGAGAAACTCGCCGCGCTGGGCGGGCGACTCGTCGCTCTCCACCTCTTGAAGTCGCCCGAATTGGACCCGCCGGCCTGCCGGTTTGAAGGCGAGGGCGACAACCGCGTCGAGAAAGGCCGCAAGGCCGGACTGCGTTACGATGCCGGGGAGGAGCGCGTTTACATCAACGCCGCGCAGCACTTCGCGCCCGTGCCGGAGGCGGTCTGGTCCTATCAGATCGGCGGCTATCAGGTCTGCGAAAAATGGCTGAAGGACCGGACGGAACGCCGTCTGGAACTCGATGACATCCGCACCTACTGCCGCATCGTCACCGCGCTGCGGCAGACCATCGCCATTCAGGAAGAGATTGACGAACTCTACAGGGAGGGGGAGCGCCAGATCGTGCCGCTGGCCGAATTGCTGCCGTCCGGCAGCGGAGAGGACGACGCGTAGCGCTGAGGGGGCGTTGGTGGTAGAATAGGGGACGGGAGCGGAGGGGAAAGTTGGGAGTCAACCATGGGGATTTCCGAATCCGAGCGACTTTCGCGGCGTGAGGTGCTGAAGGCGGCGGCGCTTGCGGGGGCGGCAGCGGTGGTCGGTCCGACGATACTTTCGCGCCGGCGCGGCGAGGTCTATGCCGCGGGCGCGCCGACACATCCGGCCATCAATCCGCTGCGCGTGGTCGGCATCCACGACCCGCATATGACCGCCGAGGAAAAGGTGCAGACGCAACTGGCGGAGCAGGACGCAATCGTGCGCGCCGAGGTGGTGCGGGCCAATCTGGACAAACTTGCCTGCGCGCTGGCCGGGGAGAAGGAGCCCAAGGCGGCCTGGGGGCGCATCTTCCTCAAGCCACCGCGCAAGTCGTGGTCGGAGGTGGTGGTAGCCATCAAGACCAACCAGATTGCCCAGCAGCGCACGCGCAGCGCCGTGATGGCCTCGGTGTGCCATGTCCTTGTGGGTCTGGGGGTCAAGCCGACGCAGATCTTTATCTATGACGCCTGCCACGGCAACAGCATGAATCCTTACGCGGGCGTGCCGGAGGGGGTCGTCTTTGCCAAGCAGTGGGGCGGGTCGGTGACGCCGGTGCCGCTGCCGCCGCCCTACAAGGAGGGCAAGGCGGAAGCAAAATGCCTCAAGCACCTCGCCGACGGCACGGTGGACATCCTGGTGAATATTGCGCTCTGCAAGGGGCACAACGACGCCCACGGCAAGTTCACCATGTGTCTGAAGAACCACTACGGGACGTTTGAGCCGCACTGCCGGTGGGGCACGCGCGAGACGCGCGGGCCGGCGGCCGACTACCTCATTTCCATCAACAGGACGCCGCAAATTCTTGGCGAGATTGATGCGGCGAGCGGCAAGGTGCTCTTCCCGCGGCAGCAGTTGTGCCTGATTGACGCGCTATGGGCGAGCCAGCCGGGGCCGGGCGGCCTGCCCACCGCGCAGCCGAACCGCATCTTCATGGGCACCAGCGCCGCCGTGGTGGACTACGTGGTGGCCACTGACTTCCGCCGCGACACGATGGGCTGGCGCATCAACGACGAGGTGGCCGAGCACATCCTGAAGGAATTCGGCCTGACCCCTGGTGACCTGCCGAATCAGGGCAAGGTGATGCAGGTTGCCGCCTGAGCCGTGCCGCCAGGTCCGCACCGGCGGGCGCAGCCGGTCAGGCCATGAGGTCTTCCAGGTTCCGGCGCAGGGCGCGAAGGCGCTCCTCGGTCGCCGCCAGGGCCGCGCGCTCGCGTTCAATGACGTGCGCCGGGGCGCGCTCGCAGAAGCGCGGGTTGTCGAGGTTGGCCTGCGCCCGTGCCTGCAGCAACTCGGCCTCGGCGATGCGCTTTTCGATGCGGGCGCGCTCAGTCTCCAGGTCAATCAGCCCGCGCAGCGGCACATACAACTGCACCCCCCCCACCACTTCTGCTGAAGAGGCGGGGGGTTTTGCCAATCCGACGCCAATGTGCACCTCCGCCAGGCGGGCCAGCGCGCGGAGCGTGGGCGCCTCCTCCTCAAGGCGCTGGCGGGTGACGGCGTCCGGTGCGGACAGGACCGCGTTGACTGGTTTACCCTCCGGGATGCCCATGCGGGCGCGGATGTCGCGCACGCCACGGACCAGACCCTGCACCAGGGCCATGGTCGCTTCCGCCTCTGCCGCATTAGCTACTGGCACCGCCTCCGGCCAGGGCGCCACCATGAGGGCGCGGGCCGGCGCAGCTTGCCCCAGGCGCGCCCACAGGCGCTGCCAGATGGCCTCGGTGATGAACGGCGCGAAGGGGTGGAGGAGCCGCAGGGTCTGGTCAAGTACATGGGCAAGCACGGCGCGGACCGGGCCGCTATGAGGCGCATCGGGCAGCAGCCGCGGCTTGACGATCTCCAGGTACCAGTCGCAGAACTCGTGCCAGGTGAACTCGTAGAGGGCGCGCGCAGCTTCATTGAGCCGATAGGCCGCCAGCGCCCGCGTGCACTGCGTGATGGTGGCGTTGAGGCGGCTGAGAATCCAGCGGTCTTCCCGGCGCAATTCGTCGGGAGCAAAGGTGGTATTGGCGGCAGGGCCGTCCAGGTTCATGAGGACGAAGCGCGAGGCGTTCCAGACCTTGTTCATGAAGTTGCGCCCCATCTCGAACTTGTCCTCGCTGAGGCGGACGTCCTGTCCCTCCACGGTGAGCATGATGAGCGAGAACCGCACCGCGTCGGCCCCGAACTTGGCAATCATGTCCAGCGGGTCAATGCCGTTGCCGAGCGACTTGGACATCTTGCGGCCGAGCGCGTCCAGGATGATGCCGTGGATGTAAACCTCCTTGAACGGCTCGCGCTGGCGCATCTCCAGGCCCATCATCACCATGCGCGCCACCCAGAAGTAGATAATGTCGCGCGCGGTGACGAGGACGGAAGTGGGGTAGTAGTAGTGCAGGTCCTCGGTTTCTTCCGGCCAGCCGAGGGTGCTGAATGGCCATAGGGCGGAACTGAACCACGTGTCAAGGACATCTTCGTCCTGGTGGAGGTGGCGGCCGCCACACTTGGGGCAGTGGTCAGGGTCGTGGCGCGCCACGGTGATTTCCCGGCAATCGGCGCAGGTCCAGGCAGGGATGCGATGTCCCCACCATATCTGCCGGGAGATGCACCAGTCGCGGACATTTTCCAGCCAGTTGCGGTAAATCCTGCCCCAGCGCGGGGGGTGGAAGACGACCAGGCCGGTGTCGTGGGCGCGCAGGGCAGCATCGGCCAGCGGGCGCATCCTGACGAACCATTGCAAGCTGATGCGTGGCTCAATGACGCTGCGACAGCGATAGCAGTGGCCGACGCTGTGCACGTGGTCCTGCACATGGGAGAGGAGTTTCTTCTCCTTGAGTTCCTCAATCAGCGCCTCCCGGCACTCGTAGCGGTCCACGCCGGCATAATCTCCGGCTGCGGCGGTCATCCGGCCGTCGGCGGCGATGACTTCAACCGCCGGCAGGCCGTGGCGCCGGGCGATCTCAAAGTCGTTGGGATCGTGGGCGGGGGTCACCTTTACCGCGCCAGTGCCGAACTTGGGGTCAACTGCCTCGTCGGCGATGATGGGAATCTCCCGCCCGATGATGGGCAACACCAGCGTCTCACCGATGAGGTCGCGGTAGCGCGCGTCCTCCGGGTGCACGGCGACGGCGGTATCGCCCAGCATCGTCTCCGGCCGGGTGGTGGCGACGGTGATGTGCAGGTTGGGCTGGTCGCGAAAAGGGTAACGGATGAACCAGAGGTGGCCCTCGTGCTCCTCGTGCTCAACCTCATCGTCAGAGAGTGCGGTGCCGCAGCGCGGGCACCAGTTAATCATGTACTCGCCCCGGTAGATCAGGCCTTTTTCATAGAGGCGGACAAAGGCCTCCCGCACCGCGCGCGAGAGCCCCGCATCCATGGTAAAGCGCTCGCGGGTCCAGTCGCAGGAGCAGCCGAGTTTCTTGAGTTGTTCAATGATGCGCGAGCCGTACTGCGCGCGCCATTTCCACACCTCGGCGATAAAACGTTCACGCCCCAGCATCTCGCGCGTCAGGCCACGGCTTTCCAGGTCGCGCTCAACGACATTCTGGGTGGCGATGCCGGCATGGTCGGTGCCGGGCAGCCAGAGGGCATTGTCGCCGGACATGCGGCGCCAGCGGATAAGGATGTCCTGGATGGTGTTGTTGTAGGCGTGCCCCATGTGCAGCGCTGAGGTCACGTTGGGTGGGGGGATGACGATGCAGTAGGGCCGCCGGTAGTCGGGCCGCGCGCAGAAGAACCCCCCTTCTTCCCAAAAGCGGTAGCAATTGTCCTCAACTCCGGCAGGGTCGTAGCGCGGACTCAGTTCCTGGTTCGTCTGGTGTGTCATTGGCTCCGTGGCTCTTCTCCTCCTGGGGCAGGATTCTGGATCAGGAAGTGGAACGCTGGCCCGAAGTGCGTCCCTGACGCTCCATTTCCTTGAAGAGTTTGTACTCAATGCTGTCTACAAGTGCGAGCCAACTGGCTTGGATGAGGTTTTCCGAGACACCGACCGTGCCCCAGATCTCTTCCTGGTCACGTGATTCAATCATCACGCGCACGCGGGCTGCGGTGCCGGCGCGGGGGTTGATAACGCGCACCTTGAAATCCACCAGGCGCACTTCCTTGAGACAGGGGTAAAAACGCTCCAGCGCCTTGCGCAGTGCGCCGTCCAGTGCATTGACTGGGCCATCGCCCTCGCTGGCAGTCAACTCCTCCTGGCCGCCGACGCGCACCTTGATGGTCGCCTCGGTAATTGGCTCACCATTCTGCCGCCTCTCCACGATGACGCGGAAGCCCTCCAGTTCAAAAAACGGGCGGTAGGTGCCCAGGAGGCGCTTGACCAGTAGGCCGAAGGAACCCTCCGCCGCCTCAAAGGCATAGCCCTCGTTCTCCAGTCGCCGCACAGCGTCAAGTACCAGGCGGCTCTGCTTGCGATCGCGGGTGAGGTTATATTTCTCCATCTTGGCGAGGATAGTGGCGCCCCCGCTCAGTTCGCTGACCAGGATGCGGCGCTCGTTACCCACCTGTTCTGGCCGGATGTGCTCGTAGGTACGCGGATTCTTGAGCACTGCGTCCACATGCATCCCGCCCTTGTGGGCGAAGACGCTGCGTCCCACAAAGGGCTGATTGTCGCGCAGGGTCATGTTGGCCACCTCGTAGACGTAGCGCGACAGTTCGGTGAGGCGCGGCAGGTTCTCACCGAAGCGACAGGAACGCTTCATTTTCAGGATGAGGTTGGGGATGACGACACAGAAATCAGCGTTGCCGGCCCGCTCGCCGAGGCCGTTGATGGTGCCCTGCACGTGGGTGGCTCCCGCCTCCACTGCCGCGAGGGTGTTGGCCACCGCCAGGCCACCGTCGTTGTGGCCATGGAAGCCAATGGTCGTGCCGGCCTGCACCACGACAGCTCGCGTCGCCCCCAGCACCTCACTCGGCAGGGCGCTGCCATTGGTGTCGCATAAAACCAGGACACTGGCGCCCGCTTCCCGTGCCGCTGCCAGCGTCTTGCAGGCATAGTCGGGGTTGGCGCGATAACCGTCGTAAAAGTGCTCGGCGTCGAAGTAAACCTCCTTGCCCTTTGATTTCAGATAGCGCACAGACTCGGAAATCATGCGCAGATTCTCGTCGAGGCTGACGCGCAGAACCTCGGTGACGTGCAGATCCCAGGACTTGCCAACGACTGTCACGATAGGGGTTTTCGCTGCAAGGAGCGCGGCCATGCCCTCGTCTGCGGCCGCCGTCATGCGAGCTCGTCGGGTCATGCCGAAGGCCGTGATTTGCGCATGGCGCCAGCGGCGCCTGGCCGCTTCCTGGAAGAAGGCCATGTCCTTGGGGTTGCTCAACGGATAGCCGCCCTCAATATAATCAAATCCCAACTCGTCCAACTTCGTGGCGATCGCGAGTTTGTCCTCAAGGGAGAAGGAGACGCCCTCACCCTGCGCGCCGTCGCGAAGTGTGGAATCGTACAGCCAGATGCGGTCCATTGGCCGATGCCGCTAACTGTGGCAAACGCCGCCTAAAAGACAAAACCCCTCCGCCCAGAAGCTGAATCGCAGACCATGCGACACTTTTTGTTATGATACCGAAAACAATCACGCTTGCCAACCGGTTTCAAGGTTTCGGCATCCGCCACCGCGCGGGCATCCCGCCTCGGAGTGGCAACCAGTTATTTATTGTTCACTTGTTGCCGTTGGATTATATTGACGGTTTCTGGCGTTGCTGGAGTAAGAGGGAGATGCTTGTCAAGCGTCCGCTCGCCCCAGAACTGAGTTGGTTTCCGCAGGCCCGATTCGGAATGTTTATACATTTCGGTCTTTATGCGCTCCTCGGGCGGGGGGAATGGGTGATGTATCAGGAACGCATCCCCCGGGAGATATACGAGAAACTAATGCGACGGTTCAACCCTCGCCGGTTTGACGCCGAGACGTGGGTGCGCACAGCGGTGCGCGCCGGTGCCCGCTATATCACCGTCACTGCGAAACATCATGACGGTTTCTGTCTCTTTGACTCAGCGCTCACCGATTACAAGATCACGCGTACACCATTCGGCCGCGACCTTATTGGCGAACTGATTACCGCATGCCACCGCCACGACATGCGCATCATCCTCTACTACTCGCAACCCGACTGGCATCACCCGAACTTCGTCAACCGCCCCGGAGCCTTCAAGGACTGGCCGGAGCCGCGGCCGGGCGACGCCCCGGACTGGCCCCGGTACCTGCGCTACTGTCACGGGCAGGTGGAGGAACTCTGCACCAGGTACGGCCGCATTGACGGCATCTGGTTTGATGGTTCCCACAAGAGCGAGGCGGAATGGCAGGGACGGCGCCTCTACCGCCTCATCAAGCGCCACCAGCCGCACGCGGTGGTCAACGACCGCGCGGGCTACGGCGATTTTTTCACCCCCGAACGCCGCCTCTCAGCTGCGGCAGCTGCCGCAGGCTACATGGTGGAGGCCTGTCAATCCGTTTGTCAGGACGCTTGGGGATATAAGCGCGATGCGCGCCTGTTCTCCGCACACTACCTCATAGAGAGCCTAGTGCGCATGGCCGCTGCCGGCGGCAACTATCTCCTCAACATCGGCCCCGCGCCGGATGGTAGCCTTCCCCCCGAGCAGGTGCGACGGCTTCTGGACGTGGGCGCGTGGCTGCGCGCGCACGGCGACGCCATATATGGCACGGCAGGCTGCCCGCTGCGTGAGGAGTCCGACGATATGCTGTACACGGTGCGCGGGAACCGGCTGTTTCTCCACCTCCTCCGCTGGCCTGTGGGGGATGCGGTGCTCCTGCGGCGGTTGCGGTACAGCCCACGGCGCGCCTTTCTCCTCAAGACGCACGCGCCCCTCCGCGTCGAGGCCCAGAAGGACGGCATACTGTTGCGCGGGCTGCCTTCGCTCCCGCCCGACGCCGCGGTGAACGTGATTGAGATGCGGTTTGACGGCCCCGCCAACAAGGTGCTCCTGTCCGCTCCACGTGCGCCGCGCCGCAGGCCACTCATCTTTGTGCCCGGAGCGCCACTGACGCTTAGCGCCAGCGACGCCACTTGCGCTGGCTTTGGGACCAAGGGCACCCAGATAGTGGTGCGGACCCTGCGCGAAGCGACCGTGCGCCTCGTCCGCGAAGCGGAGACGTACTTGACCAACTGGTCCAAGCCCGAGCAGCGCGCCTTTTGGTGGATTGAGTGTCCAAGGCCGATGCGATGTCAGGTCGCCGTCGAGATGGCCTGCCCCGCCCCATACGCCGGCAGCACCTTCACCGTGCGCGTCGGCGGCCAGACCCTGCGCGGCACCGTGCCCGCCACGCGCGACGAGCGCCACTTCCGCCGCGTGCGACTGGGGGTTATCTCATTGCCTGCGGGGGTTCACCGGTTGTGTCTTGCGCCGGAGCGCTTGCAATATGGCTATGTTTTTGCCAATGTGCGGTGCGTAGTGATGAAACCGTGTCCACAGATGCACCACAAGTTACTCAGGAGATAATGCATGCGCCTCAAAGGACTCGCCGCCGCGCTGTTTGATGAAATCCGCAAGATTCCCGTCGTTGACTGCCACGAGCACCTGCCCACCGAAAAGGAGCGAGTCGCCCAGAAAGTGGATGTGACCACCCTCTTCACTCACTACACCAAGGCCGACCTCTCCTGCGCCGGCCTGCCCATCGGCAAAGCACAGGAGGCCGTCTGCGACACGTCCAAACCCCTGATGCCGCGCTGGCAGCGCCTGAAGCCAGCCTGGGAAGCCATTCGCTTCGGCAGTTACGCCTATCCCCTCCTCGCTTATATTCGGGATGTCCTAGGCTTTGGCGATATCAACGACGCAACCGTGGAAGCTATCTCCGCTCGCCTCCAGGAGGACAATCGCCCCGGCCTCTACCGACGCGTCATGGTGGACCTGTGCGGCATCGAGAAGGCCATCCAGTGCAAGGAGGGCGTCGTCGAGGGCGACCAGGACTTCTTCGTGTATCTCTGCCGCGACCGCGCCTTCGGCGTGCCCATCGCCACCCTGGAGCGCGAAACCAATCGGAACATCCACAGCCTTGACGACTACGTTACCGCCCTGCGCCAGTATGTCGCCGACCAGAAGCAAAAGGGCGCAGTCGGCTACAAGGTCGGCGCTGCCTACGGGCGCAGCCTTGAGTTTCCCGACACTGCAAAGTCCGACGCCGAGCGTGTCTTCGTCAAACTCCGCGCCAAGGTTACCGCCAGCGTCAGCGACGATGAACGCGAACTCCTGGAGAACTACCTCATGCGCCGCGCCATTGAGGCCTGCATTGACAACGGACTCGTCGTCGTCATCCACACCGGCTATCAAGCTGGTGTCCACAACGACATCCGCAACGCCCGCGCCGTCCTTCTCTGGAGCCTCCTGCGCGACTATCCCGAGGCCCGTTTTGATCTCTTCCACGGCTCGTTCCCCTATGTGGAGGACATGGTGGTCCTTGGCAAGTATTTTGAGAACGTCTCGCTCAACATGTGCTGGATGCACATCATGGGGCCGGAGATATCGCGGCGGGCACTGGCCGAGTGGCTTGATGCCGTGCCGGTTACGAAGATATTCGCCTTCGGCGGCGACTATTCGGTGGTGGAGAAGGTTTACGGTCACCTGAAACTCGCGCGGGCCGATGTTGCCATGGTCCTCGCCGACAAGATTGAGCAGGGGCGGATGAGCGAATCCGACGCCCTCCACGTCGCCCGCCTCCTCTTCAACGAAAACCCGAAACGATGGTACAAACTGGGCCCCGGCCCCAAGGTGACGTGAGCAATCCTTCAGCGCACACCTGCGTCGCGAGGGGCGCAGGGTTGCTGTACCCTTCTGCCAGAGTAGTATTCAGGCGCAAGTTGGTGCCGGAGAATTGATCATAACCGCGGCGGCGAGTCAACATCCTACCGCGGCGGGTGGTGTCGCGACTCCCGCCGGGCAGGCGAAGCGGCTTTATGGCTTGCGTCGCACGGGGCGCCGCGCGTAATATCTCCACGAGGGGTTCGGAGTGAAAAGTGAAATGGGAAAACAGACGGTGTCTAGGCTCGCGCTCCTCGGCGGCAGGCCGGTATTCGGGAAGAGCCATCGGTGGCCACAGTGGCCGGCGGCGACGCGAGCCGATGAGCGGCGCCTCCTCGCCGTTGTGCGCTCCGGTCAGTGGGGCATCGGCTGCCCGGCTATCCGGGAGTTCGCCGAGAGATTCGCGCGGAGTCTCCGTGCCAGGTACGTCCTGCCCGTCGCCACCGGCACGGCCGCGCTTGACCTAGCGGTCAAAGCCATCGGCATCGGCCCCGGCGACGAGGTCATCGTCCCCGCCTACACCTTCGTCGCCACCGCCACCTGCGTCCTGCAAATGGAGGCGGTGCCGGTGTTCGCCGATATTGACCCGCTGACCTTCAACATCTCCCCAGCTTCGGTGGCGCGCCTGGTTACCCGGCGGACGCGAGCGATTATCCCGGTGCACTTCGGCGGCAATCCCTGCGACATGGCCGCGCTGGGGAAAATCGCGCGTGGGCGCGGCGTCACCATAATTGAAGACGCCGCCCACGCGCACGGCATGGTCTATCGTGGCCGGGCTGCGGGCGCCATCGGCGATGTCGGCTGCTTCAGTTTCCAGAGTTCCAAGAACATGGCCTCTGGCGAGGGCGGCGCACTCGTCACCAATCATCGGCGTCTCTTTGACCTAGTCCAGTGTTTTCATTCCTTCGGGCGGCTGCCGCGCCGTGGTTGGTACGACCACGCCGCTCTGGCCTGGAACTACCGTATGACCGGCCTCCAGGCAGCGCTTCTCCTCGGCCAACTGGAGCGCCTGGAAGCGCAGACGCGACGTCGCCTCGCCAACGGGCGCTTCCTAGACGTGGCGCTCGCGCAACTGCCCGGCCTGACACCGCAGCGGCTGGGTGAGGACCACCCGCGCACCCGCAGGGCCTGGCACCTGTATATGCTGCGCTATGACGCCGCCTACGTGGGCGTTGGCCGTGACCTCTTTGTCCAGGCGCTGCGGGCGGAGGGCGTGCCCGCCTCATGCGGCTACCCGCGGCCGCTCCAGGAGAATGCGATGTTCCGTGAGCGCCGCTTCTGGCACCGGCAGTTCCTCGGCGACGGGCCGCGGCGCAGAGGTGAGCCGGACTTCGCGGCAATGGAGACCCCGGTGGCCAAGGCCTATTGTGCTCAGGCCATCTGGTTGCCGCAGCAGTGTCTTCTCGCGTCGCGTACCGAGATGCGCGGGATTTTCAACGCCTTCGCCAAGGTCGTGGAGAACGCGGGCGCGCTGCGCGACTGGGCGGCGAAGCGGCCGTCGGAGAGTGGGCCATGAACACGGTAGCGCGGCAGCGCGGAACGGAGCTGCGTGCTGGCTTCGCCCAGGCTGATATCACCCCACGGGGGAAGTGCGACCTCAACGGCTTTGCTGCGCGGATACAGCCGTTGCTTGGTGTGGGCAGGCCGGTGTGCGCGCGCGTGCTCCTCCTCGCGCACGCGCGCCGCAGCGTGCTCGTGGCCTCGTGTGACCTCCTCGGCTTTACGTTGGCGGACTCGCGGCGAATTGAGATGCGGATGGCAGCAGAGGCGGGTATTGCCGCTGAGAGTGTCTTCCTCGCCTGCACGCATACCCACTCCGGGCCGATGTCCATGCCTTTGGGACGGGTGGGCCGGTTTCGCCGGGGCTACGTGGACTTCGTTGGGCAGCGGCTGGTTGCCGCGACGCGCGCGGCTATGGGCAACCTTGCCGAAGTAGCTGCGGCAGTGCTGGGCGACCAGGAGGTGGCACAACTGGGCCGATTCCGTTGCGCACGGGATGAGCCTGGGCGAGACCGGTGGCCGGGCAGAATCACAGCGCTGCGGCTGGATCGCGTCGCTGCCCCTCCCCTCACGCTCGTGCATCTCGGCGTGCATCCTTGTGTCCTAGGGCCGAAGAATCGCCGCCTGCATCCGGACTATCCCGGCGAGGTGTGCGACCTTCTGGCGCGCGCCACGCGCGGCCACGCGCTCTTCCTGCCGGGCTGCGGTGCGGACGTTGAGGCGGTGCCGGCGGGCGGCGCGTCGTTCGCCCAGGTGCGACGCTATGCGCGGCAGGTCGTGACCGCGGCTCTGGCGGCGCTGCGCACGGGGGCACCGATAAACCTGACACCTCTGGGGGTTGGCACAGTGTCTCCACTCGTCAGTTTCGGCTATGGCCTGGCGCAGGGGCGGGAAGTGGCGCCGTTGGTGCGTGATGCTCATGAGCAGGTCCGCGACCGCCTGGTGCGCAACTGGCACGAGTGGCGCGAGGACGTCGCGCAGGGCCGCTGCCCGCGTCGCCTGAACCTGCGCGCGCACCTCCTGCGTCTGGGTGATATAATGCTGATTGGCCTGCCGGCGGAGGTCTTCCACGACACAGGCGCCGACTTGACGCGGGCCCTGGCTGGCTGGCGCATCCTGACCGTTTCACACACGGGAGGCGTCGCCGGCTATCTGCCGCGCTCGTTTGCTTACCGGCGCCGCACCTACGAGGCCGTCAGCGCCCACCAGTGGTATCGCACGGCGGGTGCGATGCTGCCCGGCATGGAGGCCTACGTCCGCCGGCGGATAGTCAGTGTGGCGCGCAGGCTGCTCCGCGACGAGCGAGGTACAGCCACGGTGCGCGCGTGAAGGGGATGAGCATGGCCGCAGCCAGGAAGGCGGTTCGCCTCGGCCTGGTGCTTCTGTTTGTCGCCACGGCACTGGTGATTGCCGGCATCGTGGCGCACGCCGTGTGGATTTCAAGCCGGACCATCTTCGACCTCCTCCAGGAAAACAGGCACCTGCGCGCGGCCATCGCCAACCTCACCGCCGAGAGCCAGATTGGCTACGCCAAGGTCCTCGCCCAAGAGATCCGCGAGGGCCGGATGTTCACTCGCGTCCTCTTCGTTGAGACCGCGCGCGACAACCCCGCGCAGCACATCCTGGAGCGGGAATACGAGGTGGAGGGCGACGTCGTCTACTTCGATGCGCTCATCGTCAAGTTCAGCACGGCGTACGTGATGGACGGCCGCGAACGCGCTCTCTACCTCTGGCGGCGGATCTATGGCGAGAAGATGGCGCCGGAGGCAGGCTACCCCATCGAGTTGCCGGGGACGGAGCCGCGCCGCTATGCCGACCTCTGCCGCAAACTCTCCCTGCGCGAACGGCGGATGTTCTGGTCGGAAATCTGGAACCTGGCCAACGACCCGGAGCGCCTGAAGGCTGCCGGCCTCACTGCCGTCTATGGTGGCGCCGTCTACGCGCAATTGCGACCAGGGCTTATCTACGCCTTCAAAATCGGCAGCACCGGCACCTTCTACGTCGAGCCAGCGCTCGCACCGTGACTGCCTCCGCCACTGGGGGGTAATGAAGAATGAAGGAAGCATGAGCGATCATGTGGGGTAAGGCGGCGGCACCCGCTGTGCATGGCGGGCGCGGCTGATTCCTCATTTCTCATGTTGCGTTCTTCATTCTCCCCTGTGTACCACTGCCCGCCAGGGGTGGCCGGTCGCACCGAGGCGGTTGCGGGTGGCGACGCTGATGCGGTTGACGCCGGGGTGCAGGTGCCAGTCAAAGCGCGCCCCCACGTGGCGCTCTGGTCCATCGTCCACGCGCACCGCATAACCGGCGAGGAACTGCGCCTGGAAGGGCGAGAAGCGCAGGGCGAGGATTTCGCCCCTGCGCTGCCAGGCAGCGGCCACGCGCACGCGGTCGCAGGACCAGTATAGCGGACGCCAGTCATCCAAGAGGTGCTGCATCCGCAGCGGGCTCCAGGGCTCGGCGTGGCTGAGTCGCCGCCCGGCGGGGATATACCAGAATGAGTGCCGCTGGCGCTCCGGCAGGTAGTCGCCCTTGTAGAAGCCGATGTGGGTATAGCAGTGGCGGAACATGTATTCGGGATTCATGCGCCTGGCAGCACCGCCGGGCAACTGCACGCCGAGGAGGACATGCCGCACGCGCCGCTGCAAGGTGCCTGGCTCGCGTAGGTCTTCCTCGTTGATGGCGACCATCTCGCCGATGGAGAGAGGGACGCCCTCAAGGCTCTCCCAATATCCGGGCTGGCCGGCGGGGTCGGCCTCGAGGCAGACCCACTTGTCATGTGTGTGGTCGTAGGCCTCAAACGAGGAGTGGCCATAGACCTGTGTGCGGCGCGCGGGCACGCCCAGCGCCCACAGGATTTCCTCCATGGTGTGGGCATAACCACCGCACATGCCCGCAGTTTCGCCACGCTTGATGTGCGTCAGGAGCGTGTCGCCGCGGCCGGTGAAGATCTCGCGCGGCCAGGGCCAGTAGTCGCAGTGCGCCCAGAGGCCGGCGACGTAGCGCGTGACGTTGACCAACCCGGCGAAGGCGGTGGGTGCACCGAAGTAAAGTTCTTCGAGTTCGGGGTGCATGCGGCGGCAACGGCGAAAATTTCCCAGGCGGTCAGGAATGAGGTCGAAGCGGATGGGGCTGTCCTGAATCGGCGGATTGTGCACTTCAAGGACAGTGATTCCCGAGGCAGGGGGGATGACCGCGCTGCCATGTTTGCCGGTTTCGCCCGCGGACACAGAGATACGCGGCAAACCAGGTGCCCAGCGTGCGATCGTGTAGCATGTGAAGCGCGTGACCCAGCCGTGAAAGGTATTATGCCAGTCGCGCTTGCCTGGCTCTGTGCTGGCCAACTGACCGCCAATGGCAATGGGCATCCAGCGCGATCGGTAGGGCTGCCATGAGAGGTTGCAGGCCACCTGGCGCACCAAGTGGCCTGCCTCATTCAGACGCAGCGCCAGCCCGACGCGGCAGTCCCAGGAGGCCTCAAGAGTGTACTCTACGCCATCGCTGAAGCGCCAGCCCAAGATGAGGTCATGCCCATAGGCGGTCAGGACGACTTCGTGTTCTGCGCGGCGCACAGTGAGATGAAAATAGCGCGTCCAGGTCTCCACCAGTTCACCGCCTTTGTCTTCCCGGTCGAAGGAAAAAGTCACCGAGATGGCGCCGCTTTCGTCCGATAGCTTGCCTCGGCTTTGAAAGACGACGGCGTCGCCGGGAGGAAGCGGAAAATGCAGACCACGGCGTGGGTCGTGTCCCGAGCGCGGCAGGCGGGTTTCAGGAAAAGGTTGGCGCCCACCCACCGCGTGAAGCGGTACGGCACTCTTGCGGAAATCAATCACCATTGCTTCAGCAGTCATCATGCTTCTCCCTTTTGAAGGCGGCACCGCGGCGCACTATACCACTATGTGTCAAGTGAGGGTAGGGGGAAGTTACCGCTGAATGCCACCTCTGCCACCGCTGGGAACGCTTGACCCTCATCCGGCCTTGACTTATTTTATGGGTGGCGGTGTGGGGGACAGGGGAGCGATTAGGGACAGAGTTGGTGCGAAAGTGAAATTGGCCGCGGCGTTGTCGCCATTCGGTGAGATTCTCATGGATGCCACTATCCCCACCAGTTTCGTGGCAAAGGTGCAACTCATCCACCGGATGGTGCGGACGCTGGAGGCGAATGGCTGTATCCGCGGGGACGACCGCTATGTGGCGGAAATCGCTCTGGACGAAGCCCTCAACAATGCAATACAGCATGGCAACCGCGGCGACCCGCGCAAGACAATTCGTGCCCTCCTCTTTGCTGATGGATGCCGCTGGGGGGCGATCATCGAGGATGAGGGCGAGGGCTTCCGGGCGGATGCCGTGCCTGACCCCAAGCGGGAGGAAAACCTCTTGCGTCCCTGTGGTCGTGGCATAGCGCTGATGGAGGAATACCTGGACGAACTTTGGTACAACGAGCGGGGCAACGCTGTCATGCTGGTCAAGAAGCGTAGTTAAACGGCAGGCCGGAGGAACGGTTAACGTATCTGCAAGGCAGGGCAGAACCCCGATCTGGGGGAAATGGGCACGGCGCTCCCGATCAGCCAGCGTCGATTTAGGTCTTGAACCCGGGGCACGACGAGGCAGAGCATATCACTGAAGTGGCTATAGTGGTAGCACCACAGCATTTGTCTTCGTTGGTAGTTGATTGTGGCTGAATCTATTTTGGGTGCTGATTGTGCCCGATCCAGGCTGACGAACACAGCCACGCTCATCCTTTGGGGTATCTCTGTCGTTGCCAGTGCCTAATCGAGCGCACGTGGTGCGTTCGGGTGAATGTCCTTGACGGCGCGGTTACGGCGCACCTATAATTGGCACCATGCTACCGGCGCTACCACGAAAGAAAGTCCTGTTTCTCGCCATTGCCGCGGCAGTAGTGGCTGGGGTTGTTGTCATCTACCTCTATTGGCGGTCCCTAGCGGGTGGCGTGGCCACAATTACCGTCAGCGGGAACGTGGAGGCCACCGAAGCCCACCTGGCCTTCAAACTCTCAGGCCGCATCAAACGCTTCACCGTGGAGGAAGGGGCGCTGGTAGCGGCTGAGCAGGAGGTGGCCTGCCTGGAAGATGATGACCTGCGGGCGAACGAGGCCGAGGCGCAGGCTGCTGTGGAGGTGGCGCGTGCGGCGGTGGCACAGGCGGAAGCGGCAGCTGCAGTGGCTCAGGCACATCTGCGCGAACTGGAGGCCGGGGCGCGCCCGCAGGAGGTGGAGCGTGCTGCCGCCGAGGTGCAACTCGCCGAGGCGGAACTGGAGCGCGCGCGGTCCGAGTGGGAACGCATCCAGAAGTTGTTCAACGAGCGCTCCGCCACGGAATCTCAACGCGATGCGGCTAAGGCCGAGCACGACAAGGCGGCAGCCCGCTGCCGGGCGGCCCGGGAGGCGCTAGCACTCGTCAAGGCGGGGGCGCGGGCGGAAACTATTGAGGCAGCACGGGCAGAGGTGGCGCGGACGCAGGCGGCAGTACGCGCGGCTCAGGCACAGGTGCATTTGGCCGAGGCCCGCTTGGCGCTGGTGCGCGTGCAGATAGGCTACGCCCGCCTCCATTCGCCCCTGGCCGGACGAGTCGTTCGCAAGAATGTGGAAGTGGGAGAGTTGGTCGTCGCGGGCACGCCCGTCCTCACGGTGGCCAACATCCGCCAGCCTTGGGTGCGGGCATTCATCAATGAGCCGGACCTGGGTAGAGTGCGTCTCGGAGCACGGGCCACGGTGCGCATGGATGGCTCATCTCGCACATTTTCCGGACGGGTCGCCTTCATCAGCGACGTTGCCGAATTCACGCCCAAGAACATTGAGACACGCGCCGAGCGTGTGCGCCTGGTGTACCGCGTGAAGATCCTGGTGGAGAACCCGGAGGAGGTCCTCAAGCCGGGCATGCCGGTCGAGGTGGATATTGAGATCGCGCGGGCCGCGGAGGCATCGCAACGGTGACTCCCATCCTGCGGGCCGAGGGGTTGACGAAAACCTTCGGTCAGGTGGTTGCGGTTGAGGACTTCTCGCTGAGCATTGCGCCCGGCGAGATCTTCGGCTTGGTCGGCCCGGACGGCGCGGGCAAGAGCACCACGCTGCGTCTCCTGTGTGGCATTATGGTGCCCGACCGCGGGTGCGTGATGGTTGCGGGGCATGACCTGGTCAATGCCAAGGCAGCCGCCAGCCAAGTAGGTTATGTGCCCCAGCGGTTCGCACTTTCCCCCATGCTGACGGTGGCCGAGAATGCCGCCTTCACGGCCGAGATCTACGGAGTCCCGCCGGCGGTGCAGGCCGAGCGGATTGCGGTACTCCTGGAGTTCACCGGTCTGGCGCCCTTTGCCCGGCGCCGCGCCGGCCAGCTTTCCGGGGGCATGCAGCGCAAACTGGCGTTGGTGTGCGCCCTGCTACATCGCCCACCACTACTCCTTCTAGACGAGCCGACCAGTGGTGTGGACCCGGTCTCGCGGCAACATTTCTGGGAACTGTTGCATCGGTTGGCGTGCGAGGGCATTGCTCTTGTCGTCTCCACGACCTATCTGGAAGAGGCGGAACGCTGCCACCGTGTTGGTATACTTTACCGGGGCCGCATGATGTTGTGCGATACGCCGGAGGCGTTGCGCGCCAGGCGAAGGGCGCGCGTTGTGGAACTCTGGTGCGACGAAATCGTCAAAGCGCGCCAGGTGATTGAGAAAATGCCTGAGGTGCAGGCCGTTTACCTTACCGGTGACCGCCTGCGTGTATTTTTGCCGCTCGATGCGCCGTCGGAAGAAGAGTTTCTTCGCCGGGCGGAGGCGGCCGGCGCAGGCATACGCGGTGCAGTGAGGGGCTCGCCCACAGTGGAAGACGCTTTCCTATACTTCCTGCGCGAACAGCAGTATGCGCCGGCCGGCGGCAGCGCAGTGGCCGCGTTGCGTGAAAGGGAGAAATGACGGTCGCTGGGGAAAACGGTTGGGAAGCGAGGGGCACCTCGCGGGGCAACGACCGGGCCCCGCCGCGGGGAATTGCCGTAGAGGCAGTCGGGTTGACCCGGATGTTCGGCGCTTTCTGCGCGGTTGACCATATTTCTTTTGAAGTATATCGTGGCGAGGTCTTCGGTTTTCTGGGGCCGAACGGCGCGGGCAAGTCCACCACTATTCGCATGCTCTGCGGGCTCCTGGCACCGACTGCGGGTGTGGCACGCGTCGGCGGCCACGATGTGGCGCGTGAGCCTCGGCGTGTGCGGTCTATCATCGGCTACATGTCTCAGCGCTTCAGCCTCTATGAGGACCTGACCGTGGCGGAGAACATTGAGTTCTTTGGCAGCCTCTACGGGCTAGCGGGCGCGCAGTTGGCGGAGCGGAAAGCGTGGGCACTCCGGATGGCCGGCCTCAGCGGTCTGGAACATGCGTTGACACACACGTTGGCTGGCGGCTTCCGCCAACGCCTGGCGCTCGGCTGTGCCGTGCTTCATCGGCCGCAGGTGCTCTTTCTTGACGAGCCGACTAGCGGCGTGGACCCGCTGGCCCGGCGTGCTTTCTGGGACCTCATCTACGACTTGGCCCGCCAGGGAGTTACGGTCTTCGTCACTACGCATTACATGGACGAGGCGGAATACTGCCTCCGCCTTGCCCTAATTCACAATGGTCGCATCGTTGCCTACGGTAGTCCGCGAGAAATCAAGGAGAGGCACTACGGCCGACGAGTGTTGCGGGTACGCGGGGAGGGTGTGGTTGTGCATGCGCACAGGCTGCGTTCTCTGCCGTGCGTGCGCGAGGTGAGCGTCTTTGGCGGCAATCTCCACATTCTTGGCGAGCCGGCGGAGGATGTGGAGGCAGAGGTGCGCGCCGCATTGGCGCGTCAGGGCGTACCGATGGCGACCGAATGGATTGCGCCCTCGCTTGAGGATGTCTTTGTGACGCTGGTGGGCGGTGGGGGAAAAAGGGGATGAATTGGCGGCGTGTCCGCGCCGTGGCCTGGCGTGAGAGCCTGGAGGTGGTGCGCGACCCGCGCAGCCTCGCCCTGGCCCTGGCCATCCCGCTCCTGCTCCTCATCCTCTTCGGCTACGCGCTTTCCCTCGACGTGGACGAGGTGCCCACAATTGTCTTTGACCAGGACGGCACGCCGGAGAGCCGGGAGTTGGTGGGGCGGTTCATCGGCTCGCCCTACTTTCGCGTCATCGGCAGCGCCACCGACGCGCGCGCGGTAGCCGCAGCGCTCGACGACGGGCGGGCATTGGCGGGGATTATCATTCCCAGTCGCTTCGGCCAGGACTTGCGCGCAGGTCGCAACGTTCAGGTCCAGATGCTTCTTGATGGCAGCGACGCGAACACGGCCGGCATTGCGCTGGGCTACGCCTCCGGGCTGGTCGGACAGTTTTCCCGCACTGTGGAACTGGTGCGGCTCGGTCGTTATGGGGTGATGAGTCATCCGGCGCAGCCAGAGCTGCGGCCGCGCGTCTGGTACAACGAACCACTGCGCGGCACCAATTACATTGTTCCCGGCCTCATTGCGGTCATTCTGGCCGTGGTCGGCACATTTCTCACGGCGCTGACCCTCTCGCGCGAACGGGAGCGGGGAACGATGGAGGTGCTACTGGCCTCGCCACTTCGTCCAGCGGAGATTGTTATCGGCAAGGTGGTGCCCTACTTCGTAGCCGCGCTCTTTGATGCAATGTTCGCCGCAGCGGTTGGCGTGCTGATCTTCGGAGTACCCTTCCGCGGCAGCGTCGCACTTTTTCTTCTTTCTTCGTGTCTCTTCCTGCTATGCATGCTGGGACTGGGGTTAGTGATTTCCGCCCGCGCTGTTTCTCAGGCGGACGCCTACCAGTATGCGATTGTTGCCTCATACCTTCCGGCGCTCCTTCTGTCGGGGTTCGTCTTCACAATCTCCAATATGCCTTGGCCGATCCGGCTGTGCACCTATCTGGTGCCAGCGCGATACTTTGTGGCAGTGCAGAGGGCGGTCTTTCTGAAGGGCACGGGACTGGGCATGCTCTGGCTGCCGATAATGGTGCTGGCGCTGTTTGCCACGGCGCTCTGGCTCCTTGCGGTGCGGAGTGTGAAAACGAAATTGGAGTAGGTGCATGCTGTCGCTCCTGCGCCTCAAGTGGGTCGTTCGCAAGGAGTTCATCCAGACCTTCCGGAATCCGCTGATGCGCGGCATGCTCTTCGTGCCGCCGCTTCTGCAGTTGATTCTCTTCGGCTACGCGGTCAACACCGACGTGCGCTATGTGGCGACGGCCGTGCTGGACTACGATGCCAGCGTGGCCTCGCGCGACGTACTGGCGCAGCTCAGCAGCTCGGGCTATTTCGCCGTGACGCACCATGCCCGCAACCATCGGCAACTGCAGGCGCTGCTCGACCGTGGCGCGGTGGTGGCCGGAGTGGTGATTCCGGAAGGCTTCGCCCGCCGTATGGAAAGGGGGCAACCGACTGCCATCCAGTTGGTTTTGGACGGTACGGATTCCAATCTGGCCACGGTGGCACTGGCATATGCTGAGATGGCGCTAGCGCCGGCGCCCGCCTTCGTCCCTGGCCTGCCAATTGCGGGTACGCCAGTGGAACTGCGCCCCCGCCTCTGGTTCAATGAGAACCTGGAGAGCCGCCTGTTCTTTGTGCCCGGCGTCATCGCCAGCATCATCCTTCTTGTCGCCTTCATGCTGACCTCCATGTCCGTGGTGCGAGAGCGCGAGGTGGGCACGCTGGAACAACTCCTGGTAACGCCGCTGCGACCGCTGGAACTGGTCCTCGGCAAATGTGTGCCCTTTGGCCTCATCGTCTCCGTGGACATCGTCTTCATTGGGCTGGGCGCGGCCCTGCTCTTTGACCTGCCGCTGCGCGGAAGCCTGGCGCTGCTTGCCGGGGCGCTGTTGCTCTTCATCATCGCCTCGCTGGGGATGGGCCTGCTCATCAGCGCCGCCGCCCATACCCAGCAGCAGGCGATGATGCTCTCCTTCTTCGCCGTCGTCCCCATCACGCTCCTCTCCGGCTTCGCCTTTCCCATCCGCAACATGCCCGCCGTCATCCAATGGCTGACCTATCTGAACCCCATGCGCTACGTCCTGGTTATTGAGCGCGGTATCTTCCTCAAGGGAGTGGGCGCGGACGTGCTCTACCCCGAGTTCTTGGCGCTCGCTGCGTTGAGCGCGCTCCTGATGGCGGCAGCGGTGCTGCGGTTCCGGCAGCGTCTGGACTGAAAGCCAACCCTGATGCGGGCTGGTCTTCAGCAGGCTCAGCGGCGGGAGGTGTCATGGCAGTGAAAGTAGCGACCACGGCGCAAGTGCGCGAGATAGACCGCCGGGCGATCGAGGAGTACGGGATCCCCGGCCTCATTCTTATGGAGAACGCCGGACGCGGAGCGGCGGCGGAGGCGGAGACCATGCTCGGCGGCGCGGAGGGCAAGGGCGTCCTCATCCTCTGTGGCCGCGGCAACAACGGCGGCGATGGTTTCGTCGTCGGGCGTCACCTGCACAACCGTGGGGCGCGGGTGGAGTTCTGGCTCGCCGCCAGCGCCGACGTGGTGGACGCGCGGAGCGATGCCGGCGTCAACCTGCGCATCGCGCGGCGCATGGGCCTGCCCATCCGGGAAATCCGTAGCGTCGCGGAAGTCCCGCCCGCAGGCATCCCGCCCGGCAGGTATCACCTGCTGGTGGACGCGCTGCTCGGCACAGGACTGAGCGGCGAGGTGCGCGAGCCGTATCGCGCGCTCATCGAGGCCATCAATGCCGCGCGGACACCTGTCTTGTCTATTGACACCCCTTCCGGGCTGAACACCGACACCGGCGAAGTGCTCGGCGTGGCCGTTCGCGCCACGCGCACAGTGACCTTCGCCGCGGCCAAGCAGGGCTTCTTCCGGGGCGAGGGGCCAGCGCATGTGGGGCAACTGGTGTGCGTGGATATTGGCGTGCCGCGCGAGCTGCTCGCCGCGCTCGGCACTTGACGGCGTAGAGGGGGCGTTGGTTGGGAAGGCGCGCCGCCTCCGTCGGGCGGGAACCAGTGGACAGGGTGTTTAGGCACATGCTCGACGAAAGGCACAAGCCTCAGTTCATCGCCACTTGGCAGCAACTTGTCCGAATCCCCTCGCGGAGTTCTCCCACGGGCGGTGAGGAAGGCGTCATCCAGGAGATGATCGCCGGCGAGTTGCGCCGCGTCGGCGCCCGCGTGCGGATATTTACCGCTGACGAGGTCCCTGGTTTCCGCAACCACCCACTTTGTCACGGGCCGCAACGCGACTATGGTAACCGGCCCACGGTAATAGCGGAGATGGGCCCGCCCGCAGCACCCGCCCTGCTCATCGCCGCGCACGCGGACACGGTGCAACTGGACTGCACCCGCCCGGCGAGCGAGTGGATGGTTGACCCCTTTGGCGGGGAGATTCGTGATGGCAATCTCTTTGGCCTGGGCTCTGGCGATGACAAGTGGGGCTTGGCGACGATGCTCACCCTTGCACGCACCCTGGGCGACAAAAGGTCGTTGACGCGCCGTGTCATTTTCGCGTCAACGATTGACGAGGAACACGGCGTCGGCAACGGGATGCTCCTTCTGATGCTCGCCGGCGTCCAGGCCGAGATGTGTCTGTATCTTGACGGCGGCGAGGGCGACATAGCCATTGGCCTTCTCGGCGGCTCTAACCTGATCTTGCGCCCTGCAGCCCCTCTGAGCGCGGCGACGCTTGACGAGCACGCTGCGCGCCTTGAAGCACTGGCCCGCCAGTTGAGTGCGCAACGGGTGGGTTTGTTTGATATCCCGCTCTACCGCGAGAATCACGTGCGCGAGCGCTCCGTCGGTTTCAGGCGCGCGCGCGACGCCGGAGGCGAGTTCTTCCGGCTGCCGTTCTATACCCTGCCGGGAGAGGCGCGCGCACCGTTTTCCGCTACGCTTGAGGAGGCCGTGCGCGGTGCACTTGGTGCGGACGCGGCGTGCTATCATTTCAGTTACCGCGAGCCGTGGTTCGAGGCGACGCGGGTTCCCTTAGATGCACCGGTGGTGCGACTTATGGCCGCGGCGTGGCGGTGTGTGGTGGGCCGCGAGGCGAAGTTCAACACCTCGTCCAAGCAGGACTCCTTCATCCTCAACAATTATGCGCGCATTCCGACGGTCGGGTTCGGCGCAGCGCGCTTTACTGGCTACGGCGCTTACCATCAGCCAGATGAGAACGTTAGCATTGACTTCGGGTGGCAGTGCTGCCAAGTGGTACACGAGGCTATGTGTCTGTGGTTGGCGGGTAAGGGCGGGTGAGGTCCGCCAGAATCTCCCGCGCCGAACTTGCTATCGCTTTTCGGGAATTGGGCCTCCGGGCTGGCGATAGCCTCGTTGTCCGCAGTCCCTATCGCAGCATTGCACCGGTTGAGGGGGGCCAGAGGAGGCGTGGTGGATGCGCTCCTTGCGGTCATGGGGCCGAGGGCGCTGTAGGTTTTGCCCGTGTTCAGGTAGAAGTCAAGGAATTGGGCGCGGGCGTCGGGCCCATGGCCGCCGCGCGCGGGTCGCCGACAAGGCCGTTGTCGGCGTGCAGACTCATGAAGAGGCGCAGGTCGCCGTTGGCCGGGTCTTTGTAAACGTAGGCGCGCGTCATCCGCCGCCGCGCGGGGGGCGTGCCGAGGTCTTCCACAACGAGGTCCTTGCGCACCAGGGCTTCCTGGCTCGCCACACGGCGAGCTCCTTTCATACAGGCGCTTCGACCTAACTTAGCCCACACTCTACTCAAACGCGCCGGCAATTCGTGCAATATTGGGCCCCAGGCTGCCAGTCTCGCCGCTGTACAGGTAAACATCCTTGCCGACGAAGACCAGACGGCCGACGCCCTTCACCGGCACGACGGTTTCCAGATGGCCATCGTCCGGGTGTACGCGCGCGAGGTAATTCTGGCCATCGCGCTCCAGGAAGAGCCAGCCGCAGCCATCCGGCCCCGGAAAGATGCGCCGTTCCGTGCTGCGCACGCTGCCGAAGAACGGCTTGCCGCGCTCTTCGCGGTTGTAGAGCAACTGGCCGGTAACTACATTGACCTTGTAGATGCGCACGGCGGGCGTCTTCGCGCCCTCAACCTCCATCTCTGCCGGCATCATGCCCACATAGCAATCGGGGCCGCCATCGAAGATGTTGCCGAGGTCACGCCAGCCGGGCACGGCCTCGATGTGCCGGAGGGCGTCAGCCTCCGTGTCGTAGATGAACAGGCGCGCACTTTTCTCCTCGGCCTTCATCGGGCGGGTGCTGACCAGGATGAGACGGCCGCCGTTTATGGCGATGACGTCATAGACAAGGTGTTCCTTGAACGCGTCGCGGAAACTGTCGGTCTTTCCCGTGCGCGGGTCATAGCGGAAGAAGTCGCCACCAGTGGCGTGACGGCCGTGTCGGCCGCCGACATAGACGCGCCCGTCGGCGCCGATGGCCATATGGGTGTTCCACTGCGCGCCGGTGAGGACGTTGAAGGGGTTGGGCTTGGCGTCACCTGCCGCAGCGCCTGTCCGGTATGTCCACGGTCGCCCCGGGTCATAAACGCTGAGCACGGCGGAATAGCCACAGAAATAGGCGCGGTCGCCGGCCACGTGAATCTGATAGATGCTCCCCGTTGTCGGGCCGAGATACGCGGACTCGCCCGTCTTCGGATTGAACCTGAAAAACGGATTGTATGGCACGCCGCAGCCGATGAGCGTGCCGTCCGGCAGGGCGGCCATGTTGCCGATGCCGACCGGATGCACGGCGATGCCCTTGGCCGTGGCCTCGTGCCACTCCTCGTCCTTGCGTCGGAACCGGACCTTGCTCGTGCCTCCATTCCAGACGGTGGGCACCGCTTCGGAAAGGTCAAGTTCAAGGCCGAGTTTCTGTCGAGCCTCCTCGGGCGTCCAGTAATCGGGGCAGCTGTGGACGCTCCTCATCTGTCGCAGGCCGGGCACGCGCTCGGTAACGAGGACAGGCCGGTCGCCCTCAAGGCGGTACATGAGTGACTTCCTCTGACCATCCACGAGGAAGGTGCCGCCGTAATAGACATTTCCCTCGGCATCGGTGTACACGTCCCGCATGCAGCCGGCGCCCTTTTCCTCGGCGGTGGGGATAAAGTGGTGAGTGTGTGTGCCGGTCTCCCAGTTATAGACGATGAGGTAGTACTCGCCGCCGTAGATGACGGTGCCGATGTAGGTGTAGGGTTCCCTGACGGCCAAGGAATAGACGTAGCCATAGTCCTTGTCGTGGCGGCCGAGTGGCCCGACCCCCTCCATCTTGCCGGTCGCGGGGTCGTAGCGACAGAGGTTGAGGTGGACGCGTCCGGCGTAAATCCTGCCGTCTTTGCCTTCCACCATCCAGCCAGCGCTGGCGTGGGCGGGGCCAGGGATGTTCCCGCAATAATATATCCGGCCGGTGGCGGGGTCATACTCCACCATGCCTGGCGGGCGGCCGCCGCCGCGATGGTCCCAGTAGAAGCGGCCGTTGCTGTGCGGAAAGGGTGGTGCCCAGTGGCCGCCGCGCACGTCCGGCGCGGCGGTGGCGAGACGCGCCGCGCCGGTGTCCAGGTTGATATCAAAGACCTGCATCGGCGAATCGCCGCCGCCGGCAAACGTTACCAGAAAGTGCAACTGCTGCGTCTTCTGGTTCCTGACCACGTACATCCGCTCCGGGTTGCGGATGCGCAGGGGCGCGCCGAGGTCCTCAACCTCTAAACCCCGCCGTACCCTGGGAACCGCCGCCTCACCAGCTACCACCGAATGCACGCCGATGAGTGCCGCAGAAAATGCCATGACAAGGCCGAGTCTTGCTGTACGCGCGCTGTGCCACATAGACAAATCTCCCATCTGTGCAGATGGCGCGAGCACGAGGGGGCCATCGCCCTCGCGCCGCAACGTCTGCCACGTCGCTACGCGAGCGCCTACGGCATTTCGTTCGGCGCGTCCACGTCCATGTCCCGTGCCAGGTCAAACAGGTGCCAGATCAGCGGCTCGCCGTAAGCGCGCTTCACCCGCCCATACTCACCGCCGCCCCAGACCTGCCCGGCATAGCCGCGCGAGGTCCAAATGCCGTTCACGTTATAGCCGAACGGCCCGCAGTTGCAGTAGGGCTCGCCATAGAAGTTGGTGATCGGCCACCACATGATCCGCTGCTCAGTGTCGCCGAACCAATAGACGCTGTAATCGCCGTAGAGAGCGTTATAGCCGTCCTTGTGGCAATACGAGGCGAAACCCGGTTCGGTTTCCCGCAGACTTAGGAAATAGTAGCGCCCACTGTTGGTTGCGTCGGTACCCCCCGAGCGGTTGAAACTCCGGTTGAAGGAATCAACCACTAGCGCCCGGCCCTGGAGCCGCCGCTGCGTCTTGAAGGGCGGGCACATCCACGACGTGAGAACCTTGGGCTTGGTGTAGGCCACCGAACAGGTAGGTTCGAAGGGCGGGGCCCCGTAAACCGGCGTGTTGCGGTAATTGTAGTGCGAAAGAATCTGGAAGACGTAGGCATTTCCCGCTGACGCGTGATACCCCGGGTCCCACTGGTTCCAGCGTGTCTTCTTCCAGTCGCCGTGGGTGAGCGTCTTGGCATCGTAGCCGCCGGCGGAGAGCCAGTCTCGGAGCGTGGCCGCAGCGTGAGTCCAGATGTAGTAGTTCACCTTCTTATGCTGGCCGGCAGAGGAAGGGCAGTACAAGGCTTTGGCGTCGGACATGGCGTTTGTGGTCATGAGGAGTCCGAGGCAGGAGGGGGCCACCTTGAGCCGGTCCGCCGCCCGATCGCCTTCGGCCACCGCCCAGGCCCCGCGACCCACACAGCGATAGTCAGTGAGCAATTCGTGCCGGCCTTCGAGGCCGTAACCGAGGTTCACCACGTCGTAACTGCCGTCGGCACGCGGCGCGCGGTACAACTGGATTTCTCCCGCGCCGCCCACAGGGTCGTTGCGCGGACGCCACGCCAGCCAGCCCGGATAGTACTCGCCGGACAGGCCCAGGTACATCTCAACCGCCTTCCCAATCTGATTGAGGTTGTTGCTGCATACGCTGCGTCGCGAGCGCTCGCGGGCCGCCACCAGCGCCGGCAGGAGCAGGGCGGCGAGTATCGCAATAATTGCCACCACGACCAGCAACTCAATCAAGGTGAACGCGACCAGACGTCTTATCCACCCGCACAATCTTGTCATTGCAGAACTCCTTGCGCTGAACCGCAACCGACGAGAGCGGCACGCGATCAGAGACCAACCACCAGTAACCTGCAACCTGTCGTTGTCACCTCCTTTCGCGCGAGCCTGTGGGAATGACGTCCGGAACAATCTGCACCGTGCGTGGCGCAGCGCCGGCCTTGCCTTCAATGTGTTCTCGGAGCAGCCCCACCGCCACCCGGGCGCACTTCCTGATGCCCGCGTAAAGAATGTTGACGCGGTCGCGGTACTGCTCCAGCGTCGTTGCCGACTCGGTATAGGCGATGGTCTCACAGGTCGGGCGCCAGCGGTTGAAGTTGGCGACCAGCGACGGAAACGCGCCCACAACCACCGCATCCTCCGGCAAGGACTGCGCGAAGGCGAAGATTTGCCCGTCCGCCTCTTTCGACCATCGGGCACCGGGCACGATGAAGGTGCGTGGCTCCAGGCCGGCCTCTCGCGTGAACTCATCAAAGGCGCGGCGCATCATCAGGTAGGGAGAGGGTATGCCGGCCACTTCGGAAAGATGTCCTTCAAGCGCGACGAAAGCGAAGGTGCGCCTGCCTGCCGCCAGGCGATCACGGAGCAGCTGGCGCAATGCCCCCGCCGCGTCCACGCCTACCCAGTCGACCATTGCCTCAGGCACCGGGTAAATCAGCGATGCTGTAGCGATGTGCTCCGCGACCTTGCGTATCTCGGCGGCAAGATGTCCATCCGGCCGATAGGCCAGCAGCCCATCCGCGCGGCGTGCCCGGCAGACCGCGAGGATTTCCGGCGCGGACACATGTTCTGCATCCACGTAAGAAAGGAAACAGCGCCGGCCGCTCCCCGAAAAGACCTCGCGGATGCCATCAAGGATTTCGTTGAAGAATCCCAGCGGCGGCAGGTGTAACCCCTCGCCCACCGGGATTAGTACTTCGATGGACGGCACCCGGCGGTGGGCAACGCGCGTTCCCGCACGCGTCCGGCTGACGAGAAGCCCCTCGCGTGCCAAGTCCGTAAAGGCCCGGCTCACCGTGAAAGGACTGACCTCCAGAGCCTGTGCCAACTGGCGCACCGTCGGGAGGCGCTCACCGGAGGCAAGGCGGCCAGATTCAATTGCCTGCCGAATCCGCTCCCGCAACTGATAATAGGGCGCAGTCGGCACGCTGCGGTCTATCGCAAGTGCTTCAAGAAGAGTCCTTACCTGCTCCGCCATTGCATGTCAACCACAGTGGGTGAGGCGACACCAAGATTTGCGGAACTGTTCGACAGCTGCATATTGTATCAATTCATTGATATTATATCACGGCCGGGAACTGATGTCAATAGCAATCTTGTGGGAATTTTCCTCCTGACGACCCGAATCGCGTCCGTCGCGCGAATTGCGTCGCTGGAGCATGAATGACAGTCCTTCACGAACGCGGCGTGAAGCGACCGGGTGCGGGGGGCCTGGCCTGCACCCAAACCTGTTGGAGGGTTGTCGCGGAGGTGCTTCTCTGGCCACGACGGGCAGGAGGGAAGAGCAGAGTGCAGAGAGCACATGCCCACGTGGGAGCACAGCAAACATGGCTGCGCCTTGGCAAGAGCCGGGCCGAGCACGCCCTGCCCGCATGTCGCTGAGGTGGTGCTTCCGGGTCAATTGCCGCTGGCGACGGTGAGTGTCTCCACCTCAAGCGCGGCAAGGGCACTCTGGGCGGCGCGCTGGCCGGAAAGTAACATCGCCCCGAACGTCGGTCCCATTCGCGGCAGGCCATAGACCGTGCTGACGGCCATGCCGGCGACAATCAGTCCGGGATGAACCTCGCCGGTGTGTTCGACGACGAGGTCCTCCGAGCGCGCAACCCACATGGGACCGTACCCTCTGGTCCGTAGGAGGCCGCGCTGCTCCAGGCGACGGGCGACCACGGCCTCGTGGCCGCTGGCGTCAATCACGACGCGCGTCTCAAGCGCTACCGGATCAACGCAGGTAATCTGTCGCGGTAGCGCTTCCACTGGTGTCCAGTTTACCACGACCCCGCCGACGCGGTTGCCCGGACGCAGGACGACGTCCTCAAAGGCGGTCAGGCTAGCGAACTTGGCCCCGGCATCGCACGCGGCGGCGATGAGTTTGGCGCAAGCGTGCGGGCCATCAGCGACATAGAGGTCGGGCGAGTGCTCACGGTGGGGGACGCCCAGTTCTGTCAGAATCTTCTGGGCGGGGGCGCGCACGGTGACCTTGTTCATCAGATAGCCGCCAATCCAGAAGCCGCCGCCGAGGTAATTATTGCGTTCAATAACGAGCACTTTGAGTCCCTTTCCGGCCAAGTCCCGTGCAGCCACGAGTCCAGCGGGGCCGGCGCCGACCACGACACAGTCGCTATCCACGTACTCCACAAACTCGCGCATGTATTCTGCAACGATGGCGCGGGTGATTTCCTTTTCCCCGCTGGCGCCGAAAATGTGCTCGCTCATGGCTTTGTTCCCTCTCTGTTTTGACAGGATTTGGCCTGATTTGTGATCAGAACTTGACCTCCATTGCCCGCGTTGGGCAGGCTTTGACACAGTGTTCGCAGGCGATGCACTTGTTGCTGTCAAACTCCACGTGCATGGTGGTGGTATCCAGCCACAGGGCGTGCGTAGGGCAGACCGGTGTGCATGCGCCGCAATGGATGCAGCGCGCGTCATGGCGAATAACATCTTGGCTCAGGGGCTGCACCAGGACGCCAACTTCGGCGAGGTAGTCGAGCCCACCCTGTAGCGAATCCTCACTGCCTTGGATTTCCAGGACCAGGAGACCCTCCTCGCGCGGCGTGACCGCCGCCTTGAGGATATTGAAGTCAAGGTCGTAGCGCCTGACCAAGTTACAAACGATGGGCTGGTCTACCAGACGGTGTGGGAACCTCAACACGATTCTCCGGGCCGACATGTCCCGACCTCCAACCCTTGAACCGGCAGACCCGGAACGCTGACCGGCGAAATTCAAGCCGTCCGCCAGGTCCGACAAGAAGTCCACAGGTTGCCGCCGCTGCCGCATGTGGGCACCATCCCGGCGCCCGAGGGCGGCGGGCGAGGGCCGCCCCCGGGCGTCCTTCCCCGCGGTCACTACTTAACCGGTCGGACCACGAGCGGACGGAAGGTGTAGCCTGAATCCGGGCCGGGCAGCGCGGCCACCGGCTCGGTGAGCAGGAAACTCCCTTCCTGAATCCAGAGCTTTAGAGTCTCGGCGATTTCGCGGGCCTTGGCGTAACTAGAGAGCGGGGCGGTGGGCACCTTTCGGCCCCTGACCTCAATGAACCCGCTGCGCAATTCGGCATAACTGACCTCGCCGAGTGTCTCCGACTCCCGTTGCGGATAGGTTCTGCTGTAATCCACAACAGGGGCAAAGAGGTCCTTGTCCGGGACCGCCGCATATCGCACGATTTCCTCGTCCAGAACGGGAATTGGGATGCCGACACCCACCGTCAGCGTCGTCCCATAGCCGCGGAACGACGTGCCGAGTAGCCACGCCGGCTTCATCTGCTTGAGGTCGCCGATGACCGCCAGGGTGCCAGCGGGCGCCCGCGGCACGCCGTTCAGCCCGCGCCTGACACCCGGATTGTGCTGCGTCCCGTGCCAGGCGACGTAGCCCACGCCGCCGCCGAGGAATATACGCGTGCCCACCCCGATGGTCTTATACAGCGGGTCCTTGAGGAGCGGCGAGAGTTGGCCCGCGCTGCAATAGTTGGCATTACCTAGGTCTGGCTTCAGCGTCCCCATGTAGGTGTAGATGACCCGGTCGCCGAGGTTCACCGCCACGTTGTAGTTCTGGTAGGCGTTGCGCGGGTTGAAGAGGACGGCCTCGTTGACGTCCCTGATATTGAGCCAGGTGTCGAGTTTTCGCGCCGGGTAGCAATCCGTGCCGTAGGCCGTCGCCGTCAGCCGGATGTCCTTTCCGGCGACGAACTCCTCAATGACATGGCCGCCGCCATAACTGAAATCGCCGGGATAGACCTTGTTGCGTGGGTCGTCCTCCGGCAGCGCCGTGGCACCGATGTAAAGGTCAACCGCCGCGAAACCCGTGTACGCCGGCACACCGTTCAGCGTCGCTTTGCCGCCGCCGAGTTTGATGCGCGGCTTGCTGTGACCAATGTTCAGGTAGGCGCCCGACGAGCACATCGGCCCGAAGGTTCCTGTGGTGACGACATCCACCTCTTCGGCTGCCTTCTTGTGCCCTTTCTCGGACACAATGCCGATGAGCTCCTCGGCGGTCACTACCACCGCCTGACCGCGGCGGATTTTTTCGTTAATCTCTGCAATTGTCTTGCTCATGGGTTCCTCCGTGGAATCTCAATCTCCCTGGGACAACTACCTGATGCGTCGCGAGATTCCACTGCGCATGACCCATAGTATCGCCATCACCCCTTTGCGCGGGTGACAGGAGCCCGAGATTGTTCCAAGAACGACAATGAAATGCATGGTGTTCCACAAATCCTATGGTTTTGCTAGTAATTCTACTTCTGACGGACTTCATTGTCAAGCGAATTTTTTCTTCCTCCCCTGTATCGTACCGAATAGATTGTCGTAACCAGTTGTAAGATTGGCAATTACGCAATCTGCTTCAATAAAATATTTTCTGCTTCTTCCGCTGTCAGTTAGTGCACCATTGTGAGTTGGTGGTAGATGATGGCGTCTGTGGTCGGGGATTACTTGTGGCGGGGATGGGGTTTACTCATGCATGCTGCGGGACGCAAGGGGTGGCAGTTGGCACACCAGGGGGGAGATTGGTTACATCTGCCCTCCCTCAATAGCGTTCTCCGTTTGGTAGTGTCAAGTTTCGTGTGTAAATTCGTCGAAGGGACACAGGCGTTAGTCCTCCTTGGGGCGCCGGTCAGGCGGCGCGTTTGTCGTCGGCGAACTCGGCGCAGACCTTGCCGGCGCGTTTTTCGT
>Ga0272448_1000530_pt1 | contig 59302 bp, 54 predicted proteins | sample YNPCB0191_FD_202220 | JGI IMG/M metagenome (GOLD analysis project Ga0272448, IMG submission 202220) | Hot spring sediment microbial communities from Yellowstone National Park, WY, United States - YNP-CB-019-1 | ecosystem: Environmental > Aquatic > Thermal springs > Hot (42-90C) > Sediment... | reverse complement strand
AGTAGAAAACATGGCTCCAAAATCGTCTAAAAGGCTTACGTTTCTTTGGCAAACATCAGGGTACCCACAAAAAACTTATACTATACGCACAGTTGTCAACGCCATATCCACTGATTTGCAAATTATAAACAATGGAATGCACACAAATGAACCAGTAAACTTGGTGGGAAATGGCTGCTGCATAGTAGTGGCTGGAACCAGATACGGCGACACTTTGGTCGATGTGATAAACTATGGAACCAACCGAGCCTATCTTATACTAAAAGAAATTGGCTACAATGACGATGAAATCTATCTGATGCACCAACCAAGATATAACCCTGAAGATGTAGATGGCGACGGGCAGAACGATGTTGATGCAAACTCTACAGCGGCAAATCTTCAATGGGCAATCGAATCATGGGCAAGATATCGCGTAAGCCCCACCGAGCCCTTGTTTATTTACCTATTCGATCATGGTGTTTTTAATCAGTTTTGTATCGGACCAAGTGAAGATGTTTTGGATTCAGATTTGGCAACATGGATAACTAATCTGGAAGGCGCTACAAACGCCTCCGTTCATTTGATCTATGCCGCTTGCCAAAGCGGTAGTTTTATAGATACTTTGTCAGCGTGTGGAAGGATAATTGTCACTTCATGCGATGCTTCGCAAAGCTCGTATGTTTATGAAAGATGGGAAGCTTTCTCCGTTCCATTCTGGAACAACATAAAATCAGGCCACTCCATTATGGAAGCGTTTAACTATGCATCTGGCAGAATGGATCTATTAACACAAACACCTCGGTTAGACGACAATGGAGACGGCATTGGCCATTGGGCTTGTTTGCCAAACAACGGTGACGGAAACTTGGCTGCCAACACCTATATTGGACACTGTGAATGGCCATATCCATGGGTAAGCTACGCAATAGCAAAACAAACATTCACATGGCCGCCGCCGTCAAGCGTGACTCTATGGGCTAAAGTTGAAAATAAGACTAACCTGGCGCATGTAGCAGTTTCCATGCAGCCGCCTGACTGGAGCCCTCCCGACTCTAATGGCACACTTGTGGTCCCTAACTTCGAACGTTTCGAGATGGCTGACCCAGACCATGATGGAAACTGGACCGTAAACATTCCCAGCATCAACTTCACAAGTCACGCTTCTGGAGCCAGCAAATTCATATTTTTCATTACGGCGGAAGAAGAAAATGGCGATGTAGCCACTCCAGAAATTATAGAAGTTGAATTCACTGCTTCAGGCTTTCCTTCAGATGACAATGAAGCACCAAAGATATACGTTGAACGCCCCTTAGAAGAAAGCGTAGTATATGGCATGATAGAGATTAATGGCACGGTAACTGACGACTCATGCCTTCAGAAAGTGGAGCTTTACGTTTGTAACAAGTTGGTGGACACGTTTTACCTGCAACCCTGTTCAGTTTCATATTTTACTTTAAACCTCAACACAACAGCTCTTGAGAATAAAGCGACGGAAATCCTCGTCAAAGTCTTCGACAGCACAGGCAACTCTAATAATCAGTCCTTAACTGTGTACGTCAACAACCTTGTTCACGACGTAGTCATTACTGGCATAACACCTTCCTCAACTCTCGCAAATCAAGGAGAAACCATAGATGTGAACGTTACTGTTGCAAACCACGGCTCCTACGTAGAAACATTAAACGTTACTCTATATGCAAACGCAAGCGCAATAGCATCGCATATCCTGTCACTTAATCAAGGAAGCTTCACAACTATCTCTTTTATGTGGAATACAACGGGTTTTGTCAACGGTAACTACACCTTAAACGCCAAAATTTCGCCTGTAACAGGCGAAATAGATACGACAAACAATGATCTCGAATTGACAGAACAACAAATCATAATAATACCAGAATTCCTCTCGATGCTCATCCTTTTCGTCCTAATGCTCATAACCGCCATTATTGCAGTAATCTGCAAAAGGAAATGGCTTGAATCTGAGACTGAAAAAGGAGAGATTTCTTGCCAGATGCACAACTTCAAAGGTTCTTGAACACACGCCGATCTGTTGCTAAGTTACCGTACAGTTTTTAATTGGTTTGATCGTTTCAGTCTTGAAGCGATAACGGAAAGAACAAATGCAATCACAATTATACCAACACTTACTTCAAGTAGTGTAACTATGGGTTGATTTTCACCCTGTTTTACCGCGATCCCTGAGAATGCCCAAATGATTACCAGCCCGTAAGCAATGTCTCTTCTCATGGCTATAACAAGTAACGTGATTATCAAAGCAATGATTATAATCAAAGTAGCCCACGTTTCTTGGCTTATTCCAAAACCATCCCATCCCACCGAAACTAACGTAACCGCCACGTTTGCGATGGAGGCAATAGTTATCCAGCCCAAGTAGACGCTGAAGGGCGTGTGAACAGCCAGTTTCTCACGCAAAGGAACCGTTGACTTGCCAATATTGAGCCGAAGGTAGATTGCAATCAAGGTTACAAGAAGCAGAAACATAAGAACAACTGATAGACTAAGGTATTCAAATTGCCACAGGAAAAGCCAAGCAATATTCAGCAGGCTGCTTAAGGCAAAAAGCCAACCGATTTTTTCATGATAGCCTTTTCCTTCCTGATCTGGCAATGCTTGAAAAATCACGAAAATTCCCAGCAAGATGTAAATAATGCCCCAAATCGAGAAAACGTAGCCTGCAGGAGTTATTAGTGTTGGGTTTGCGTCAGAGACTTCCGCCGTCAACTTACCGCCAATACTCGTGGTACCGCCTGCAAGCCCGTTCACAACGACGGTCAGGACAAAAGCCACACCATTTATCCATTTCAAGAAGACAGAATTCGCTGCCATCATCAATACTCTCCAAGATTTCTCTCTTCCTATTTACTATTTAAAAATATTACCATAAGAGTCTCAAGCCAATGCTCAATGTTATTGAACAGCATAGATCATTCGGACAACGGAAAAGTTAAATTAGATCTCTTTACTTAAGGGGGTTAAGTACTTAATAGGCTCCTAAGCGATTAGAAAAAAAGAATTTTGCGGGATTTCATGTTTTTAACATGAGAATCGATACGCACAATTCCGACATAGATACCTCTGAACTTCTCCATCCTTGTACACCCGCTCGCAACCACACATTGGACACCTAACAGTCTCTTCACCCACCAAAATATCACCTCCACATGTTAAATAACAACCCCGCTTTTCTAAAAAAGAAAAAAAGGGGATTTGCGGGAGAAATCGCCAGTTTATTCTTTGATACGATTTATGACTTATTATACAGCCTTATAGATTAAACATGACGACTTATTTGCGGTTTCTGGCATATGTTAAGTGATTAAGGTTTTAAGAGGCTTTTCTGTTTGCTCTTTTTGTATCTAGCCCCCTTATATATAGGTTGAACTTTTAGTTAGCTCATAAAGATTGAAAATTAAGTTTGCGTTTGCCATTTTTCTTGAAGGAATTTTGGGATGTCCGATGAGTCTCGTGGTCCCACGAGTACTTGCCATCCGCTGAGTTCTTCAATTTCACCGCTAAGGCGTGCTGCTTTTCCGGGGATTATGAGTTTTCTGTGTTTAACTTTGTTTTCTACTCCAGACGCCTTGATGGCGTCAGCAACCTTTTCCGCTGTAAGTTTTCTTCCGGCTACTGCGCTGTCTACGGCTATGCCTTCAGTGTCAACAACCAGCAGATACGTGTTCACCTTTGCATTCTCAATGTCTGAGGCAACCGTATAATATGTCAAAGCGAAGTTGGTAGTAAACATTACAGGCGAATTCTCGTCTGGAGCGCCAAACACCTTCAAGCCGGGTTCAACAGCAACAGGCTTGCGTGGGTCAGTGTAAATGTTCTGCCGCAGCACGACTGGTGGAAGAAGCGACCAACCATCAACACTATGCATTACTACAACATCAGCAAAGCGAACAACAAGTAATCCAGCCAAATACGCTTCGCGCCACTTCGCAATCTCTTCAGGCGCTTCACCACGCTTCATCCAAGCCACCATAGGCACACCCATCAACGGAAAACCAAAAAGCTCATCACCTCGCTTGCAAGCAGCTCTGCGAATCATCGTGAAATTGTTAAGTGTATCAGCCAGCCCATCGTCTGGGAAGGTGCCCGGGTCCAACACTATGTCTTCAACACCATATTCGAGTAAAGTCTTCGCCAAAGACCGCAACAACTTCAAATTGTTTGGTGCAAAAACCGTCAATGGACAATTGTACATTAACGCAAGTTCAGCCATGTCCTTCCAGTTATCCTTCGTAGCCGCATACAAAAGCGGACGCGCTTTCGGTGTAGCCATCAATCCGGCTTCTAGAACATTCGGGTTCAGAGAGCACAAAATCAGCGGCAAACCAGTGTTTTCAACAACTTTCTTAACTGTTGCCTTGAATTTTTCGGGGTCGTTTGATGTGGAGCGAATGGCAATCATGTCAAGCTTTAACGTTTGCCCAATGTATTCGAAATTGAACTGCTCGGTTCTTTTTATCCTACTTAATATTTCTTCGTCAGACATCTCGTCAGTAACGTCAATAGCAATTGCAGTTGGGTTGAAATACGCGAACTCGTGGCGGTACATTACTAGTTTCCCGCCAATCTTTACTGCTTTATTGCCGATGCCGACAACAATCTCTTTTATGGCGGGTTTCAGCATTTCCTTCAATTGTTTGTAGGCTTTTTCGTGCTCTTTAGTCAACAATGGAGGACACTTCTCAATGGCGACTTCGCGGTTCACAACTTTCGTCGCAAAAGCCATGCAGTTCTCTTCGCCACATTCCTTGCAGTTAGTTTTGGGAAGAAGCTTGTAAACGTCAATTGGACTTAGTTCTTTTACGCCAACTTTTCCCTTTCCTTCCTTCTCACCCATAAACACACGCTCCATTTTCTAAACTTTAGCAGAAACCCATTCAACAAGCCTATCAGCATCGCCAGAGCCGCCGTTTGTCAACTGTTTCGTTATATCCTTAAGAGTTTTCACAGCAGCCGGGTGCATCATCATAAACAAGTCTACACCAGCAAGCAGCAAAGTCAACGCAGTAGTCACTTCCCACAAGGGTCCTCGCAACTCACGGGGTTCCCATTCCGGCGCCATCTTCAACCACGCTTCTCTGGCTGCCCAAGCGTTTGTCGTCCCAGAAGACATTGGATGCGCAAGTTCTGGGTCACCCATCAAAGCCGCTAGTCTAGCCCGTTCCATATTGGTAAAGGCGTAGTCAAGACCATAACCTAAGGCGGCAGTCGTCAAGTCCATGACAATGTCTTCTTTCGAAAGAAAATCATACAATCTGCGATTAAGCTCTCGGGCTAAGTTCAAATCCATAGGTGTAAAGGATAAGGCTACATGCCCATTCTTCTTAACAAATTTTGCGCAGCGCTCAACATCCATATCCCGCGTTATCGAACTAATCAGAAAACGCTCACCAGCAAAAGTTTCAGCAATCTCAGCAAACACATCTGCGTCTTTAACCGGGTCGCCACATCCTCCAATCACAAGCGGCACATCCACAGCTTGCGCGACAGCCTCAACCGTTTTAACCGCATCTTTCGGAGACGCATCCTTAACCAATGGGTCAATGGTAATCAAGTGAATAGTCACCATGTCAGCCCCAAACTTTTCAACCGCAAGCTTAGCCCAAGCCGCGGGGTCGCCCAAAACCTCTTTCACATGCATTTTCACAGCCTTAGCAAGCGGCACTTCCATGTCAAAAACGTCCAACGTCACAACAGGAGGATGCAAAGTCGGACGCTCAAAAGTGTAGAAGGCCGGCGTGGTTTCGCCTCCAATAACAAGGGATTTGCCGCGGGTTCCTCCTTCGCTTTTTGTGGCACCAAGTTTCACCTCAACCACCTTACCGGGATAAGTTTCAACTGGCGGAACAAAGTCGGTCTCAATTATTGTGGTGGGTTTAGCCTTTGCTGGAGGAGCAACTTTTGGCAAGGCAACCGCTGGAGCAGCCACAGCGCCGGGCTGAAGCCATATCTCCAAGTCGCCTACATTCATCTCAAAATCTTCAAGTTCAATCTCTTGAAGTTTCGCAAGAAGCTCTATCAAGCGCGGGCTAAGCTTAAGCCCGAACGTTTCTTCTTCCTTCTTTTTCTCTGGCAAATCTTTTTCACCTTTTCTCAGACTTTTCGCTCTTCATTGAACGAACAATGACCTTCTTTGCGTAGATTTTCGCGTCTTTCAAAATTATTTTGAAACCGCCAGCAGTTATCGGCAAAGTTGCGGCAGTGGCAACAGGAATCATGGGTGCTTCTTCCTTCGCTTCGGCAGGCGCCGCTTCTTCTACAGCCACAGCTTCTTCCTTCCAACTTTCCACAACTGGATGATTGCGTTCTTTCAAGAAAGTCTTCAACTCGTCAATTGTTTTAGCTTGTTCTTCTGTGGCGATTTTGTCGGCAAGCTCAGCCGGAATGAAATCCTTAACCCTTTCCTTAACTTCTTTGGGCATCCAAACTACTCGTTTCCATCCGCCGTCTGCTTGCAAAAACTTCTGTGAACGCATGTACTCGATGGATATTCCGTGGAAACCGTCAACTTGACGCCCACCGGCTGTTGAGTCTGCTAAAGTTGAGAATGGCAACCCGTTCACGGTTACGTCCTTATAGCCTCTGTGAACTATGCCAAAGCCATCCACTTCTGGTATGTAGAAAGCCACTCCTTCAAAGCATCCGCATGAAGTATGCGGGTAACCAAAAGCCGTGTAAAGCCACACTTTCGTTATTTCGCCAAGAGTTCTCTTTTTCACCGCTTCATTCACGCCAGAGTATTCTCCCTTAACCGGGTCTAACAGTTCGCCTCTCTCAATTGTGAACACTGGTCCTTTTGGGTCTATGCTTGCTGCGGCTCTGCCGTCAAACCAGCTTATGGCTCCACAGTTTGAATATCGCTGAGGTGTGATTACGCAACAGTGAGTGGGAGCGAAAGATTGGCATAAGACGCATCCGTAAAACTTGTCGACTTCCTCGTCCTTTAAACCTCGAGCCCTAGCGTCTCTCGCATCGTAAATTTGTAAGGCTTCGTCATAAAGCCCCCTTACTTTTTCAGCGTCTGTTATGAAGGTTACTTGCATTTTTTCGATTATTGGCAGTTCGCTCTTGAAGAGTCTGTGCAAAACCTTGCCTATGAAATCAAAGGAGTTCAAACCTTTCTCAAACGATTTCTTGCTCAGCCTCAGCCAAATGTCGTAGCGTTGGTTGAGGTGCATGAAGCCTTCAATGAAGTTGCAGTAGGCGTGTATTCGCCTTTCGATTACGCCTTCAAGTTCAGGCTCAAGTTTGGCGCCAGCTACTTCGATGAGAATTCCGAGAGGATAGGTTTTGCCTTCTTCCATGTCCTTTATGTCCGGTCCGATGATGGTTACTCTTCCATCTTCGATTTCTTCTGGCTTCTTAACTCTTGCAAGTTCAAATTTTTCTTTAACGTCTGGTCCGCCGAGTTCCACATACATGTCTTTTCTGCGGATTCTTTCGCCTTCGTAGATTACGCCAACATCGACGGGTATGTCCTTAAACATTGACATCTGCTATTTGCCTCCTTCCTCAAACTTTTCAATTATTACTTTAAGATTTTCCACCCAGTCTTTCACTGAAGTGTTTGGGAAAGACCAACTTGCATGCGGGTGATAAACGTTATCCAACGTTACCGTTTTAAGGTTTGGCGCAAAATGCTTTAGCCCAGAAAGAATGACCCACTCCATGTAGTATGGAAGCCCAACAAACAATGCTAAGTCATGCGGTCCTTTGCCGTCAATTCCAGCCCATTCTGCGTCCACTAGTCTATTGCCAATGTCTACGGCTGGCAAGAAACCAGCCGGCTTGTATTTTCGCTTGTGAAACTCGCTGATAATGTGGGCTGTGGCTACAACTGGAATTTCAGCTTTCTTGGCAAGCTCAATCATGTAGTCAATTAATTTTTTCTTTTCCAGCTCAGTTTCAACAGCTTTGTGACCAACTACGAGAATTGGGTGCTTAGCCTTCTTAATCATCGTAGCAACAACTTCTGGCTTTGTCACTACCAAAGCCTTTTTGGGTCCGGGAATCTCAGCCGTTTGCCAAGGTTCAGCAGCCATGCCTTCTCACTCCTTTCTCTTCCTAATCATCCTCGGAAGAAGCGTCGGGTCAGGAATCACCGTTTCTTTCCACCCTTTCTCCTCAAGAATCTTAACAATCTCATCCTTCATTGTAACAGGCACATCAGCAACTGTGCGCACAAACAAATGAATATCCTCAGGCATCGTCCCATACAATCTTTTATGCAAGTCAATGTAATGCGTTAGTTTAATGGCTCTTCCCTTCATTGTGTCGTTCGGGCGCATACAAAGCTTGGCAATCATAACCATGGCTTCTTCCTTAGTTTCTGCAGTATAGAACAGGTGCTCCGGCGTGGGTCCCACATACGCTTTCTCGCCGGTCCGTGCGTCATAAACGTACCAGTCTTCTTCACGGTCAGCCCTTCCAAGAAGCATACGCCGATATTTAATGCCATGTGGACCAACAATGACTGGCACACCAAGCCGCCAGAACCCGCTTGCAATCGACGCTGCCTTTTGAGAGTAAGCGCCCCATGCAACACCAACTGCGCCAACACGATTCAGTATATAATCTGCTATCTCTTCATAGTTAGCTCTCAAATTCCTCTTTGCAAATATATTCGCGATTTTTATTGCAGCTCCAGCAATGTGCGCGTTCGAAACACAAGAGCCAACGTTGACTAGACAGCCAGACGTAAACTCGCCTGTAAAATACTCGTAGGGCGTTTTTCCCTCTTCATTTTTGTACATGGCAGCCGACATGGCTGAACAACCAGAAGTTACCACTATGTAACGCCTGTTAGCAAATTCCGTGCAGATTTCCGCAACTTCCTGTCCACCTTTCGGATAGTTAGAGCAACCAACAACTGCAACAACGCCTGGGATTTCACCGAGTACGATGGGACTACCAACGTTCCTTATTTCAACATCCTGTATAGCGCCTCTTCCAGCTCTTACCTTGTAAGTCTCTTCCTTCAGCTTTTTCTCTCCAGCCTTCACGATAAAACTGTGAACTGTCAAGCCTACTGGGCAAGCGTGCTCGCACCGTCCACAACCTACACATAACTCGTACAAGTCAGCAAGCTTTGCCAAGTTGCCCGTAGCCGCAGCTTTCATAGCCTCTGGAATGCGCAAATCTTGTGGACACGCCCGTCTACAGTCGTTGCATTGTCTACATTCCTTTGCGCGTTGAATAACCTCGTCGACTTCAGGAATTACCTTAAACTTCTTACGCAAAGGCGCAACTTTTAACGCCAATTTTACGGTGACTTCTCCAACTTTCTCAGCGTCAAGAATCAATGCTCCAGGCGCCTTTCCGCTTAGCAAGTCTTCAACTATAGCGTCTGCAGGGTCATTGGTGCGGTTTGGCAAGCCCATACAATTCTTTTCAGAAGCAACAATCACAGGCGCCTTAATACGTTGAGCTTCGTAGAAGGAGTCTGCTCTAACACATTGTTCGTCAAGCACGACAACGTCTGGAACGCCACTTCGTATGAAGCGCAGTTGCCAAGATATAGGACCAATAATCTTTCCGCGTTTGTAATAGCGTGTTATATCGTGGGCTGTGCAGCACAGTCCGCAAACTTCGATTTCCCCATCAAGTCCATTGTCTTTCATGTAATCAATTATGCCAATGGAGGGAACGACATTGTGTCCGATGCAGAGGATTACGGGTTTCTCCACGTTTATTGTTCCATACCCCAAGTCTACAAGCGGCGCTTCTGGGTCAGCCTTTGGAAAGCCATAAGCTGCTATTTGCGCTATGTCTGCAACTTCCATTCCAACATGGTCAACCATTCCAGCATGTAAAACTTTTGACTCAAAGTCAAGATTACTTCCTTCTTGTCCGGTGTGTGCAACAGACAAAAGATGTGTAACTTGAGTTTCTACATAATCCAAAACTTCCTCTAAATCGCCGAGCGTTTCAGGTTTTACTCCGCAGACGAGACGGGTTACTGGCGCCTCAACTTTAATATTTAAGCCGCCTACATCAAGGGGGTAATTATGTCCAAATTTTTCAATTAAATGTTCAAGTAGATGGCGAGCGTGACCAATGTGTGTTGCAGCGCCGATGCAGCATGCTAAAAGCACTATACGCGATTGTTGGGCTGACATGTTTATTCCGCATGCTCCGCGCTTGTCTCCGGTTAAGTCGCACTTTCCAAAAGTGCAGAGGCAGCAAACGTCACAGTAAGGTAAGTAGAAGGGTTTGTAGCGCTGCAGAAGCTTCAAATCCCATTCTCTCAGCGCAGTTAATGAAGGAAAGGGCGTCGGACCCATCGGTTCAGTCCATGTTTCTGCAACAAGTTTGCCGAATGAAAGTTGAAGATTCTTGATAAATCCAACATCGGTTTTCAATTCATCAATTTTTATGTTAACGCCTTTTTTGCTCACTCAGAGACGCAACCTAAAGGGTTTAGAAGATGTATCCTTATCGTTGCGTTATTTTAAGTTTTTCTAGAACCTTTTTCCATTAAGCGTAAAGCAAAAGATGTGAAAGCTTCAAAAAGGCACAGCAACAATTCAAATACTACGTTAAAATTTTACGTATCCGGCATTTTTCATTATTTTTTTCACAGAAACATACGCTGGAGAATCAGAAGGCAACTCTAACAGAGATTTCCCAGCGAGAACATGCTCTTCAACAGCTTCATCAAAAGCTATTTTGCCTAGAAATTTATGTTTCAACGAGCTTTCTGCACGATTCTCTAAGCCTTCTGAAAATCTGAAGCCTCCGACAAGGTAAAAGTTTTTGAAGTCAATTTTGACCTCTTTAGCTATGCGATGTGCACGTTCAACATGGTCGAAGGATTTCTTAGAAGGGTCTAGAACGTCGAAGATGTCATCTACTTTTGATGTGATTCTGCGGTTTAGGTGCTCCAAGCCTGCTGGCGAGTCAATCAGAACATACTTGTAATTTTTAGTTAGCGATTCTAATGCTCCTTTTAGGGCTGCGTTCGGCAAGCAATAGCACCCTTCAACCCACTTCGTTCCAAGAGCTATGAAATCGAAATAGTCACTCTCGAACATGCCATACGACCAAATTCTATTTTCAATCCTCTCAGTAGGCGCAACACCGATAGTGGTTCCGCCTTGCTCCAAGAAAGTTTCAACGAGCAATTCTGAAATTGTCTTTTTGCCCACTTCTTTTAGGTCTACGCCTATCATTTCGCCCAAGTTTTGGTCTGGGTCAGCGTCAACCAACAATAAAGGCGATTCTCCAATTTCTATAAAGTATTTTGCCATCAAAGCCACGAAACTTGTTTTCCCCGTGCCTCCGCGGCCTATTGTGACAAGCATTTTCACGTTTCTTTTCTCCTTTACCATCAAGGTGGTGTTTCCAACTTATTTAGGTGTTCTTCGCCATTAACGTCTCACATAATTGCTCTATGGCACGTAATGCTTCAGATTTTCCGCGTTGAAGTGGAGTTTCTCCCTGCATTTCCGCTTCTACAACTGTTTGGTCAAAAGGCACAAAACTGAGAACTGCTAAGCCATTTTTTACTGCGAAATTTCTGATAACCACTTCTTGAGTATCATTCTCAATTTTGTTTCCTACAAGAAGAACCTGTTTCATTCCAGCCTTCGTAGCCAGCTCATGAATATTTTTGGCGGTTTCAAGAGACTTCATATTCGCATTCACAACTACTAACATCATATCAACATGCTGCGCTGTTCCGCGCCCAATATGTTCAACGCCAGCCTCCATGTCCAGAACAACAGCTTCATCCCGTTCTACAACTAAATGACGAAGCAAAGCACGAACAACCGCGTTCGCCGGACAAGTGCAGCCAGAACCCATCGACCGCACAGTCCCCATAACGATTAAGTTCACACCAAAAGGAGTTTCAACAGAATAGTCGCGGACAATGTCGTCCACAGTGAAGGATAAGCGAAAAACGCCCGAATAGCCAGTGTCAGTCTTAGATTCAACCAGCTCTTTATTTTCTGATATAGGCACTATTTTGCGGGCTTCAGCCGGCGACAAGCCTAAAGTTAAAGCAAGATTCGGCGAAGGGTCAGCATCAATAGCTATTGTTTTTACTCCCTTCTTCGCGAAAAAGTAGGCTAGAGCCCCAGCGATTAAAGTTTTGCCAACCCCGCCCTTCCCAGAAACCGCGATTTTCACTCGAATTTCCTCTTGCTAATTAACTTTCGCAAACTTATTTACACTTTTCTACCAGAAATCTTTAAAGAAAAAGGTCTTTTTCAGGCGGTCTTATCAGCTCGGTTGCTTTTGCATTTTCGGATTTTGGATATTTGTAGCCGCGGATTATTGCCACGGGAACAGCCTCATCTGCTTGCCCTATCACTAACTCTGCAGCAGAGGAAAGTTCATCAGCAACAGCCGTTTGCTTCACCCTCAAAACGTAACCAAACAAGTCCTTTTCGCCTCGCCTGTCCCTAATCGGCTTTATTCCAGCCACTCCAATAGCCACATTTATCTCGCCCTCTCTTAATGGACGACCATGCGTGTCAGAAATAATCACCGCAACATCGCAACCTGTCAACCGCTTAATCTCTTGTCTAATCTTTTCTGCAAAAGCGTCCGGGTCATCTGGCAGCAAAGCAACAATTCTTTCGCCAGGCACGTTAGACTTGTCAACGCCAGAGTTTGCGCAAACAAATCCATGCTTGGTTTCTGTGATGAGTTTTCCGTCGCCCATGCGCTTGATGCTTTTTGACTCTCGAAGCACAACTTCAACCATGGCTGGGTCCTTATCGTATTGCATGGCTATTTTTTTAGCAAATTCTGAGGGCACAACATCATCGAGGTTCACAATTTTGCCTTCAGCACGTGAAGCAACAACGTGCGTAACCACGAGTATGTCTCCATCTCGGATTGGAGTTCCCTGCTTTTCAGCGGATTCACAAATGAGCTTAGCTAAATTGTCGCCTTCCTTCACGATTGGTAATCCATTAATTCCAATTATCTGAATCATGCCCATGCAACGTCACATTCACATTCATATAAGAAGAAGAGTTCTTTATTATTTTGCCTAAATCTTCAATCGCAAACAAAATCTACGCCATACCATTACGATTGCTTAAACACGGCTTTCCTCTAAAATTCTGCATGCCATTACAAAAGATTTTTAACTCCAACACCATTTTCTCTTAGTCGAGATGACACCTAAATGAAAATATTACATGAATTTGTTCCAACACGCAAATTTCTAAAAATCGCAGAAGAAGTTAAAGACCTAGTTGATGGATGGAACGTCACCGACAGCGCAGCGGGACTCCCAGCACCAAGCGGCACAGCCGTAAGCTGCGTACTCAAGACAAAATACCCTGATAAGATGGTAATACCCATCTTCATACTGCACTATAAGGGCCCAGTGGAAGTGGGAGGTTTAGCTTTAGCAGCAGATGCTATAGGTCTTGACGGCCTTGTGCTTACTATGGGCGATGTGCCTAAGTATGGCGAACCAATAAAGATGCTCAAATCTTCCGAGGAAGCTCGAGATTTCTTACGCGCAACAGTACGTCTTAAAAACTTGAAGTTGGGTTCTTTGCTTACGGCACGCCGATCCATAGAGGACAGCATCGCGCGGGTGAGAGAACCATGGGACTTTGTTTTCTTCATGAGACTTGAAGATAAAACCTTCCCTGCACTGGAGCAAATAGCCAAAGAATGCAAACGACTAAACAAGCCAATCTACACGTACTTGCTAGTGGAAACGCCCAACAACATAGAGACCATGAAAATGATTGGGTGGACAAGCACTACCTCCATAGACCGCGTTGAAGAATACGTGGCGAAATTGGAAGGCATCGTAGACGGCGTAATCGCAACATGCGCTGGAGACCACGAAGGCGACAAAGAGCTATTAAGGAAACTTCAGAAGTTCAGAAAGTGAGCAGAGCTTTCTAGCCCATGAAATATTTACCTTTTGTTTATTTTCAGAAATATTCCATACTTAATCGAAGAAAGCTTTTCCAAAACTTTTAAACTCAAACATGTAGGTTATTATTCTCTTATAAGTGGGCTAACGCATGAGTTTTAGCAAAATAAGCTTTGAAGAATCCTTAGGAAAAAATGTTGTTGACACAGGAAAATGTGTTGGTTGTGGCACATGCGTTGTCGTTTGCCCTTTTAGTTGCTTAGAATATGTGAAAGGTGAGCCTCAAATAGTTAAAGAGTGTAAAGTCTGCGGCATCTGTGCACAAACATGTCCAACATATGAGTGGGCACGGTTCAAAGCGGAAAATTTTGTGTTTGGCAGAGAAAGAAAAACTGAAGAAGAATTTGGCGTCTACCGCAGACTCGCAATAGCTAAGGCAAAAGATAAAGAAATACTGAAAGTTTGTCAGGACGGAGGCGTCGCCACGACCCTGTTGCTTTTTGCTCTTGAAAAAGGGATTATCAATGGCGCCGTTGTCTCCGGAATCAGTAATGAAAAACCGTTTTACCCAATGCCAAAATTAGCCACAACACAAAAGGAGATTCTGGAATGCGCAGGAACAAAATACTCCTACTCCCCAAACATTCTTGCCCTTGCCGAAATAATAAAACAAAAAAAGACGAGCGTAGCGTTTGTCGGAACGCCATGCCAAATTCGCGCAATAAGAAAAATGCAGATGGCAGGATTAAAAAAATACACATTGCCTCTAAAACTTCTGATAGGACTTATGTGCTCCGAAAGCTTCACTTATGAAGGCCTCATGGAAAAACACATCCAAAAAACATTAGGCGTAAACTTAGGTACAATAAAGAAAATGAACATTAAAGGAAAAATGCTTGTCACAACAGAGTCAGAAGTAAAAGCCATTCCACTCGCTGACGTCAAGCAATACGTCAGAAAAAGCTGCGGATTCTGCGACGACTTCAGCTCAGAATTAGCAGATGTCTCCGTCGGCGGGCTCGGATTGGATGGCTGGACTTTTGTAATAATTCGCACAAAAGAGGGAGAAGAAATTTTTGAAGCAGCAGAAAAAGCCGGAATCTTAGAAACCAGACCCGTAGAAAAAGGCGAATTTGCTCTTAACTTGCTCGTTAAGCTTTCAACTAAAAAACGCAAGACACTAAGCGAACAATCGGCTTCGCCTAAGCCCCCGCCCAACTGTTAAAAGCGCAAATTTCACTTAACGATTTTCTAGGCGTAGGTTGAGGTTTTTCATCCGCATATCCAAGTATAATCATTGACTGCGGTTCAAATTCTTCTGGTAATCTTAGAACTTCTTTGACAGTTTTTTGACAGAAAAGTGGCGCGCAAATCCAACATGCGCCAAGTCCATAATGATGGGCTAAGAGAAGCAGAGTTTGAATGTATGCTGCTACGCTTTGAGTAGCCATTAAGTATTCCGCTTTTCGTCTCCGTGCGTCTAGATACTTGTGCATGTCTACCATCGTTAGACAAGCGATTATAACGATTGGGCTTTTTGTAATTCTGTCCAAACTCTCAACTTTCACAATTTTTTCAGCTTCTTCTTTTGGAACGCCATCCTTAAGCATGTCAAAAAGCCATGCCTCACCCATTTTAGCGACTAACCTTTTCTTTACTTCGTCATTGTCTATTACTATTATACGCCATGGTTGAGCGTTGTGAGCTGAAGGAGACCACCGTGCTAAATCTAAAATGGCATTCATAAACTCACGTGAAACTTTAGTGGACTTGAATCTTCTAATACTTCTTCTTGACTTTACCAACTCGGTAATATCCAAACTTATTCCTCTTTTATGCTCTTTATTTGAATCTTAAGTTTTTAAAATCGCGGTTTAGGGTCAGCTTTAAGAGGGAAAAGGAAGGCTTTACTTTTGTGATTGTTTATGGGACTCGTGGTAGCTCTTGCGGGCGGAATTGGCGCAGCCAAACTACTACGCGGTCTTGTTCAGATAATTCCACCGCAAGATTTGGTGATTGTTGGCAACACCGGCGACGACATAGAACTTTATGGACTTCATATAAGCCCAGACTTGGACATAATAATGTATACATTAGCGGGAATTGTTGATGAAACAAAAGGGTGGGGCATTTCTGGCGACACATTCAACTGCCTCGACATGCTAGCTAAGCTCAGGCTTGAAACATGGTTTAAGCTTGGTGACCGAGACTTAGCAATCCATATTCTGAGAACAAAAATGTTGAAGGAAGGCATGACGCTTTCCAAAGCCACAGCTGAACTCTGCAAAATGGTAGGAGTTAAAGCTAAACTTGTGCCAATGAGCGATAACCCGGTAAGAACTAAAGTTTTGTCGGGCACGCTTCGCCTCGAATTTCAAGAATATTTTGTTAAAAGACAAACTAAGGACATAGTAACTGGCGTATTGTTTGAGGGAGCAGAAGAAGCTAAGCCCGCACCGGGTGTAATCAAAGCAATAAGGGATGCTGACCGCATTGTCATGTGCCCAAGTAACCCTGTTTTGAGCATATCGCCTATACTTTCAATTTCGCCAATTAGAAAAGAATTACAGAAAACTGATGCATACATTATTGGCATTAGTCCCATTGTGGGTGGAAAAGCGCTTAAAGGACCTGCGGACAAGGTTATGGCTAGCATGGGACTGGAAGTTTCAGCATACGGCGTAGCCAAGTGTTACGAAAATTTGCTTGACCATTTCATAATTGATAAAATGGATGAACAGCATAAGAGGCGAATAGAAGAATTAGGTATGAAGGTAACTGTTGCTGATACAGTAATGAAGACACTTGAAGATTCTATCCGCTTGGCAAAAATTGTCATGGAAACAAAGTGAAACTAATTATATTTCACGAATTTCACATTGAAGTTTCTTTATGATTTCTTCAGCCTTCGCGGGTTCAGCCTTCAAAGTGTAAAGCTTCTTTGGCGTGCGAAGTTTCAATTTTACAACGTCCTTTAACCTTTTAACTGCACAGTAGTCTGCACGTTCGCTTATGCTGATGAATTTTTCCTCGTCAAAGATTTCAGATGGCATGAATTGTCCCACGTTAGACACTTCTTGAGTGACGCCACATTTTTATCTGTTTTGGTTAAGCATAACCCTCAACGTTAAGAGTAAATGATATCTGCATTTTCCAACAAAGAAGAACACAAAGGAAGAGGGAGCATGGCAAAAAGAAAGCTTGATGGAATTTTTGTTCCACATGTAACGCCTTTCAAACGTGACGGCAGTCTTGATGAAAAAGCGTTAAGAACATGTGTAAGGTTTTGGCTGGAAGGCGGCGTTTCTGGACTAGTGTCTTGCGGAAGCAATGGAGAAGCACCGTACCTTTCTAGAGAAGAAAGAAGAAAAGTCATCAAAATAGTAATGGATGAGGTTAAAGGAAAAACAATTGTTATCGCTGGAACAGGCAGCATGAGCACAAAAGAGACAATTATGTTCACGAAAGATGCAAAAGAACTCGGAGTTGATGCAGCACTTGTGGTCACGCCGTTCTATTTCAAACTTTCAAACAGAGAAATATTGAAGCATTATTCGACTTTGTTGAAGGCTGTTGACCTTCCAATCCTTCTCTACAGCGTTCCAAAATTCACAGGCTATTCTCTCGAACCAAGCTTGATAGAGCAACTTGCATCCGAATATGAAAATGTTATCGGAGTGAAAGATAGCAGCGGAAACCTTGGCACAATAACTGAAACAATAAAGTTGGTAGGCGATAAAATTTCGGTTCTAGCTGGAACTGCTGAAGTAACTCTTCCCACCTTGGCCGCTGGAGGAAATGGTGCAGTCATAGCCGTTGCAAACGTGTTCCCAAAAATGTGCGCTGAACTTTATGAGAGATTTAAGATGGGAGACTACGAAAAGGCAAGCAATCTGCAACGGCAAATATCACATATAAACGAAATACTCGTCAAAAAACACAACCAACTATCATCCATCAAAGAAGCACTAAACATTTTAGGACTACCAGCAGGCTACCCACGCATGCCAGCTTTACCACTAGAAAAAGAAGAAAAAAAGAAAATCAAAGATTTTCTGAAAAATTATGTTTAACAACACTATTGAAGAAAGTTTTGGTGGGCCGGACCGGATTTGAACCGGCGACCTTCCGCACGTCAAGCGGATGTCCTAACCGAGCTAGACTACCGGCCCTTGTATTTTCAGTAAAGGAGCCATTATTAAAGAGTTTTTGGTCAATGTTGTTTGGGTCAATTGGGTCAATCTTACTGTTAGTCTGTTCATTCCTTAGAATTTTATTAACGTATTCTAGGCTTTGCTTATGATATGCAAATTTTAGCTTACCATCAACTGAACTTAGGTAATGCTTGATTCTGAAGTAATTTTTGCTAAGATGCTGCAGATATCCTATTTTTCCACAGACTTCGCAGACAATCTTCATGTGGCTTTCACCTCCTTGTGTTTGACCAGTGCTCTTGGGTCAATCCAGAAATAAAAAGACCCCTCAAACTAATTCTTCAATGGTGTTTAATGTTGAAAACGTACTATTTCTCATTAAAAATGCTCCATGCAAACTAAAACATAATTCTGTCCTAGACAGGCAACAGCAAATACACCATATAAACCTTGAAAACAGCTTGGTTCTGTCATGCTTGTCTGAGATATGATTCCCAAGTTAGAACTGAAGTCAAAAACAATGGGGACTCTTACGGTCACGTAATGTCACAAAATTGCGAAAACTTTTTAAGAGAGTGTAAACTATAAATTAGTGTATAAATAAAAATGGAGTAAAAACCATAATATGGAAAATAAGAAAGAGTATAATAAATACTTGAGACCTATTGATGAAAATGAAATGAAACAGTGGAAGCCGGCTCCAAAAAGTTTCACTACAAAGCTATTTGAACTGTTTCTAGAGTCAAAACCCACAATGGTAGAAGTCAACATTAATGAGTTGCCAGAACCCAAATCCAAAGAATCATCAAAAATTAAAAGCACCAAGCAGGATAGCTTTGCATCTGCCTTTTATGCATGGAAAAGAAAAAGGAAAGACTATCTTGACTACATGGGAATTGATGTTCTTCTAATAAGAAGAGGAGAAAAAGTAGCTTTGAAAAAAGTAAGGAGAAACAAGTAAAATGAATTGTTCAGTTTATGAAAATCTATCTATGTATGATACACACACCCACACACAATCACCAATAGATACACTCCAATAGAAGGAATTAACTATGAGTGAATGTAAAAAATGTCCATCCATATATTCAAATCTGGACAGATTTCAGAAAATGAAACAAATCAGAATGAGAGTTTTGCTCGAGGAGATTGAAAAAATTAAGGAGATTTCTGTTGCAGAGTTTCTCAGTTACATTGCGGTTAGATATGGAATCAGAAGGGCAACTGGCTATGAATATTTGAATGATTGGGTTGATGGAGGCTACATCACTATTCAGGACAATGTCATTAAGTTTGTTAAGAAGCCTGAATGGTGGAAATAACCTTCTCCATTCATATTGGTGTATGTTTCTATGATTGTATCTGGTTGTATGTGTGTGGGTGTATAATCTATAATTTGGTATTTACCTATAGAAGATTTCTTCAAAAATTAAATAAACATAAGAGACAGAACGTTATTCCACCAATTGTTTTAAAGGAGGAGGGGGTTCAACCTATATATAAGGGGGGTCTAGACGCCAAGAGTATCAGAACCAAAAGTGTTGATTAGAATTATTGAAATTTAGATCATTCAAATTTCATGCAATGTTATTTGAATAAAGAAAGAGTAGCATGCAAGTTACGTACATTGACTAATCACGGTGGAGGGTTAACTGTTTGGAGCTAAGTAAATGAAAAATCAAAAAAGGTGGGATTATGGGTAGCTTTTTCCAAAGTTCGTTAGTATGATGACCATGTCTGCCATCGTTATTCTGCCGTCCAAGTCTAAATCCGCATGTGGATTCCATCTTAGGTGTGATGGATACGAGCCAAAAGCATCCACGGCTGTCATGATGTCCTCGAATTTTACAGTTCCATCTTTGTTGATGTCTGGAGTAGGTGTAAAGTTGAGTATGCAGACGTATGCAGGTGTTGTGAATACTGGCTTTTGTCCAAGTTCTAGGACGACGAAAGTTTCTTGTTGTATGAACGTTATTTCGGTGCACAATACTTCATCGCTTGGAAGTTGCTGTATTGTGAAGTTAACTTGACATAATACTCCTAGATTTGTGACATCTACAGGTGTTTCTGGTGATAATGTTGCATTCACTTTTAAGTATCCAGTATCATCTACAACATCATTAGATGCAAAGGTTATTAATGTAGCTCCGTCAATAGCAGAGGCAAAAACATTGTCGTCTGGTATCGAAACGTCTTGGAAGTTTATCAGGCTGTTGTTCCATGAAATAGAAATCTCCCATGCGATCAGTTTTTCAACGTGGGTTATAGAGAACATTACTGTAAAAACGCTACCGATAGGGTGTTCTGAAGCTTTCAGTATGAAGAAACTGTCGTTTGTTTCTGGGTTAAGCATTTTTATTGTTGCAACTTCACCTTCAGCTGTCACTCTGAACTCTTTGCCTTTAAGTGCTATTACCAGCATGCTAACTGACAATAGCATTACCATTATTTTGAGGATCATTCTTTTAGACATTTTTCTCCTCTCTCCAAAGAACCATAAAATGATTCTGTGCGGAAAGATAAGACTTGTGGATAAATCTTCTATTGTTATTGGGGTTTCAATTGGTCTGTGGATACAATACAAAGCATGTAGATAGCACACTAAAAGCTCAAAATGTGGAGATTTAACTGTTTAGGTTTGGAAGGTTATAGATTAAAAATAGTTGGGTTTATGGGTAGTGTTGTCCAAAGTGTTCTACAGCGGTCATTATGTCATCCATGCTTATTTTGTTATCGTTGTTTATGTCAAGGTTTGGGTCATATTTTGGCTGTCCAATTGTTGAGCCGAAAGCATTGCATAGGGCTATTATGTCATCCATCTTCACTTTGAAATCACCATCAACATCACCGGGAATAGTCACTTTTATAATTCCCTCATAATATTTGGTGTTATCTAAAATATCTGTCTCTTCAGGAACAGGCGAAGCATAAGCCCAAATAGTGTAGTTGCCATGGGCAAAGCCAGTAGTGTTCCATGTGAAGAAAAGGGTTGTGTAGTTTCTGCTGGCTATCTCAAGATTAATTATTTCAGTAATGATAGTCTCATTTGCATAAACTGTAATGTTGAAGTTTTCAGTGTAGTTGCCATAGTTGAACATCATTATTTCTACGGGTGTGTCATACCCTTGTCCAATAATAGTTTTTGATGTTGTAACACTTGTTATTCCAATGTCGTGTGGACCCCAAGGATAAGGCTTCATAAGGGGATAATTGTCTTGATTGTATTCATCAATAATGTAGGGAGCATCACCTATTCCATCACTACCAGTCTCATTCTGATATGAACCACTATACAAGTCAACACCAGTATAGTCACTCCAATAGTTTCCTCCAGAAGGATAACCGTCATCCCATGTGTTTACTCTGGGTTGATTAGCCCAAACTATCTGACCCTTATTGTTTATAAAATTATTATGAAAAATTCTATTACCTGAAACTCCTATAAATGATAACCCATAATAATTATTCGTTATATTATTGCCAAATATTATGCAATTGTCACAGTATAATCGAATCCCATCATAATAGTTATTCTCCACAATATTATTTGCGATTATGGAATTATAGGATTGCAGTTCTATCCATATACCTGCGTACCATGTTCTGCATACAGTATTCCCAAGAATTGAATTATTTGGAGAGCCTGAATATATTCCGTATCTTTCATATCCTACTAAATTTTGATAAATAGAAGAGTTGGGGGAATCACCTATTACAAATCCGAAATTTTGGTTACCAATGGCATTGTTATTAAAAATTCTACAAAAAGGGGAAGATTGAGAAGTAATGCTAGTATGCCAATTATAGTTTAAGTTGCTATCACGCACGGTTATGTTAGGACAATCCTTCAGATAAATAGCTTCGTGAGTACGAGTTATTGAGACATTTCTGATGATAGAATTGGTTGTATGAACACATTGTATGCCATAAAAATTATCTCTTAATACAAGACCTTCAACATTGATATTACTTGAGTTAATTATTGCTAGGTATCCAACATTCACAAGATTGCTTATATTGAGATTGTGTTGGTTGATTAAGTAATAAATAGTTCCTCTATTTATGGTATTCGAATCGTCTATGTCATGGATAAAATGTTCGATGGATGTTCCTGTAACACCAAAGTTCCAGTAGGCATTATTTGAGATGTTGTTGTTTCTTAAAAGGCAGCGAGATGACTGATATAACCGAAGTCCTTCCCAGTTGTTGTTTATAATTGCATTGTTTAAAATAGAACTGTTAAAAGAATTAGAAACAAGAACACCACAATCAAATTTGTTATAACCACCATTTTGAATCGTGAAATTGCTTAGTAAAGTATTGTTAGCTAGTATTTGAACTACATGTCCAACTCCTTTCCCATCGATAATTGTTGTGTCTTTATTTTCTCCAATTAGTGATACAGTCTTATTTACAACTACATTTTCATAGTATGTTCCATTTCTAACAAATATTGTGTCTCCATTTCCAGCGTTATTGATAGCTTCTTGGATTGTTGGATAGTCATCTGGAACTGTGATTGTTTCTTTGACGATATTGATTGTTGGTTGATTGTTCAAGATAGCTGCTGTTTTTTCTATCTCTATGTAATTGTTTGAATTGTCTCCATACCAGTAAATTCTGCAATCAATGGGCTGATCATAGGGTTCTATGGGACTATCTAGAATGAAGTCGTAGAATATGCACCTATCCCAGTCTGATCCTTCCTTTGCAGTAAACAGATAATTATATGCTATTCCAATGTTTAACCCAATTGAACCAAAGATTTCTCCATTGAGAGAATCTCTATAAGCCATCCATCTAGGATTTACTGGTGAAATATACATCTCATTCCATGGATAATGCCATGGTGGGCTTGGTGATATTTGGCTCACATTCTTTCCATCAATAATATTTTGCTCTGAACCAAGACCAAAATTCGCATAATCCCAAGATGTACTGAACATAAAAAGATGATCTGCTTGTGTTGTTTCCACCCAATTATGATTTCGATAGACTCTCAAGCTTGCATCTGCAAATTCAATGTCAACATATATTGGTGTTTGGACATAAGCTTGGTAATTGCCTAAGCCAATTGCTTGAAGGTCCAGTCTATGTCTTGCTATTCCTCCTTGTCTGCTTCCATAATCTCTGATTAAATCATTATCATCTGTAGGATCATTGTTTTCATTGAAGTCTATTCTAAAATCGTTCCATAATTCAACATTGTTGCTCCATCCCCAGCTTGTGTAATCCCACCCAATGTAGATTGAGTTATCAATTATGGCATGTCCAGTGTTTCCCTCTGTTATAGTTAAGGAAACCAGAGGATAACTTGGCGCAATAGCATATTGATTGCCATAATAAATGTAAACAATCTTTGACTCTAAGGCTAACAAGTCTACTTCAAAGATTACCTTTGCATGAGTACTATTGCATTCTTCAACATAACTTGGAATCTCTGTAGAACCATCTACAACTCTAATGTCTGTTCCATCTGCCTTAACATTGCCATCATGTTCAAAAACAACATCTACTGGAAAACTAGTCAAATCATATCCACTGTTTTCAGTTATGTTCAATTTTCTTCTGTAACTCCAAGCTGGATCCCACCAATTGCCATTTATTCCCTCTACTTTTTTTATTCTAACACTCATTGAAAAGACAGAAATTAATAAAGAAGCAAGAATTATCAAGAAGCAAAGTTTCCTCATTATACTTCCCTAATTTACTAAGCTGCCAGAAGTTGTATTTCAAATTTCTCAAAAAACATTCTAGAAGAAAACTCTATTTATTATTGAAGTACGTTATTGTGTATGTATGTATGTATGTATGTGTGTGGGTGTATAATGTATGTTAACATTACGTCTCTTGATATACAGAATCATTATGAAAGAGAACAGAAACAGAAGCATTGAAGGATAGGCTAGCCAGTACCCAAGCCCATAATCAATGTCAATAAGAAAATTTGATGTGTCGATTCTCATAACTAAGTCTGTCATGAGAACTATGACAAAAAGAGACAAAACAAACGAGATAATTCTTGCCCAACGAATTTTGAAGAGACAAATAAGACCAACAATAAACGCAGATATTTGCAACACGAACATTCCAACAAGAAGATTGGAGAAATCATTAGGATATACGTACTTAAACCAGTAACTACCAAAATAAACATAATGATTTGGAACTAAGAGTGCTTTGTATGACCAATAACGATCTGCATAGAGTTTAATATAAGGCTCAAAAGAGTAACGTCGCCATACATAGTTGACTATTAGAAATGGCTCAAGAGTAGAGAACAGCATCAGAAGACAAGCAGAAAACAGAAAAGCATCGGATATAAACCTAAAGAAGTTGAAACTTTCTCCAGTTTTTCCTCTTATCTTCATTATAGTTCCTCATAAAAACTGTAGGGCTAAGAATACTTAATTCTACCTTTCAGAACAATATTGTACCAGAAACAGAACATAATGAATACAATTTGGTATTTACCTATAGAAGATTTATTTGTGAAAGTTTCTTTTCAATGGGTCCATAGAATACTTGTGAAATCGAAAATAAAAAAAGAGTGTTAGTTAATTGTTTGTTGAAGTTCTGTTAAAGCTTTAAACACTCTGTCTTTCAGTTCTGATAGTTTAGGACTCCAATAGTGTTTTATGAATATTGATGGAGGAATTCTACCTTGTAACAGATTAATCTCTGCTTCTAAGATTCCATGATTCAACAGATAAGTACCGAAATAATCTCTAAACTCGTTAATTCTTAATTTGAATCCTTTACGTTCTAACTTTTTACGGATAGCATTATAACTTACTGGTTGGGAATTGCATATTTGCTTTAGTAATTCCTCTGGAATAAATGAAATAAAACAGTTCTTGGTACGTCTAATAAAGTCCTTAGGATATTTGAAGTGCATAAGACAATTAAGGTTAGCATCATAGTACTCATCAAGTCTATTCTGTTTATGTAAGTCAATAATCTTATTAAACGATGTTATAGCTTCATTCTTACGCAGTCCAGAATATGAACAAAATTTTAAGAAGATTTTTTCGTTATTGTTAAGGATAGGATAGACTTCTCTAAACCATTTTAAAACATCACCACTATTATTGTTGAAGATTCTAAGGAAAGAACTGAAATTATCTTGTCTACGAATTTTTATTCCATGATCGAGTAATCTCTGTTTGAACTGTTGATGTGCTCCTAAGAATTTAGAAAGCACAATTAAAGCCTTAACAATTGTTGATTTAGTAGCATCTGTTTTAAAATCTAATTCTCTTAGATTTCCATAGAGTAAATGACAATATCTTTTAGCATAGCAATACGTTGTAGCTGTATATTGCCTAGAATACTTATGTTTCAACCAATCTCTAAAGTAGTTCCAATCTAAATTATTAACGTCAAGCGGATGTCCTAACCGAGCTAGACTACCGGCCCGCTTCGGCGTTCTCTATTTGATTAGGGTTCTTTTAAAATAGGTTTTCGGTTCGCAAGAAAACTAGGCGACAAGTAAACATTTTAAGACGTGAAAAGATTAGATGAGCATGCTATTAATGCCGGGATGGCGGAGTGGATAACGCGCAGGCCTTGAGAGCCTGTGGACCCTTTGGGTCCGCATGGGTTCGAATCCCATTCCCGGCGCCAAGCACTACAAACTTTTTAAATTCCTTTGGTCGCGCATGCAAGGTTGGCGTTTACAGCTTGACGCTTATTTCAAGTCCATCTTTGCGATGGTGGCCGGTTGTGGCTGAACTTACGGGTTCGAATCTGCTGCTATATTTTCCTGAAGACCTTACATAATCCAGGTAGAGTGGCGCATGCTCCACGTTGTCTGCAACTATAACGCTTCCTTTGTGGAGTTTGCCCTCAATCAGTCGTAGATAGTCTAGGTACTGTGCTTTATCCGCGTCGATGAAGACTAGGTCAAACATGCCTTTCAGTTTTGGTATAATCTCAATTGCGTCGCCGACCAACACTTCCACGGCTGGCGATATTTCCGCCTTTCTTATATTCTCTTTCGCTATCTTTGCGTTGTTGGCGTCAATCTCAATAGTGATTAAGTGAGCGTCGCTCCCAAGCTCCTTTCCCATCAGAATTGCCGAGTATCCAATGAGGGTTCCAACCTCCAAAACGCGTTTGGGTTTGATTTCACGAACAACTTTCACCAGTATTTGACCCCTGTTGGGTCCTACAATGGGGAGAAACCTCCTCCCTCTTGCTACGCCTTCAATTTCCCTCAAAACCCTCTCTGGCTTGCTAAGAACCATCTTCCCTCAAACCTTGCCTTCGTAATTTCCTACTGTTCTAATATTTTATAAGCATTGATGCTGGCTTGCCTTCTAGGATTTAAAATTCGCCCAGAATTTAAATCGAAATGTAAACTTATTCCCCGGTGCTTCTTTTACTAGTTTTTTCTTGGAAGACTTAATGCATAAGCGGCATAATTATTAAAAAAGCGAAGCCGTTAAGAAATTCCTAAAAGATTCAGTAAATTATAGTGAACGATTAGTATAGCGAAGAGTGAAGCAATCAGAGACATCACGGTTATCATAGTATTTAACGATGGACCTGCAGTATCCTTGAACGGGTCACCAACTGTATCGCCAACCACCGCGGCCTTATGAGCGTCAGAGCCTTTTCCTCCGTGTTTTCCAGACTCAATCAACTTTTTCGCATTGTCCCACAGTCCGCCTGCATTAGCCATAAGCAAAGCAAGCAGTAAACTAGAAAATATTGCTCCAGCCAAATAGCCGCCTAAAGCCTGAATCCCACCGACGAAACCAACCAACAAAGTTGCAGCTATGGTCACAAGACTTGCAGGCATAAGTTCATGTATCGCTCCCCTCGTTGCAATGTCAATACATTTATTGTAGTCAGGTTTGACTCCAGATTTTCCTTCTTTTAAGCCAGGAATCTCCTTGAATTGTCTTCTGATTTCTTCTATCATTCGTGAAGCGTTCCTGCCAACTCCCAGCATCACCATAGCAGAAAACACACCAGGCATCGCAACACCGATAAGAGCCCCCATCATAACCCACGGGTTCATGAAATCGAATGTGACGGGAGCACCAGTTTCGCTCCTAACAATTTCTTGAAATGCAGCTAACAGCGCAATCACTGTTAATCCTGCTGCACCAATCGCGAAGCCTTTGGTTATAGCCTTCGCTGTATTTCCTGCAGCGTCAAGCTCGTCAGTTATCGCTATCACGTCTTCACCGAGTCCTGACTGCTCGGCTACTCCTTTAGCATTGTCGACTATGGGGCCGTAAGCATCGTTCGAAACGGTTAAACCAACAATGGATAGCATGCCAATAGCCGCCATGGCTATTCCGTAAACTGCGAACGACAAGCCACCAAGGGGTTCACACAGTTTAAATGCTATCGCAGCAGCAACCGCTATTCCGATGAGTGGCAGAAGAACACTGCGTAGACCATAAGAAAATCCGGTTATGATGTTTATTGCAGGTCCACTTTCTGACGCTTCTGCAGTTTTTAGAACCGGTGCTTTATCTTCGGAAGTAAAGTAGTCTGTTGTCACGCCTATTATCACGCCGGCAATCAATCCAGCAAATGCTGCACTCCAGATATGCCAATCATACCCAAGATAGTACGATGCCAAACCTGTAAGAACTGAGAAAATTGCACATGTTACATACGTGCCCATGTTAAGTGCATTTCCAGGTTTACCTTGTTTACCAACTCTAACAGTTAAAGCGCCTACAACAGAAGCAAGTATGCCGCAACCAGCAAACACTAGAGGAATTTGCATGTAAATGTTGCTCTTCATGATTTCATTCAAAGCTAATCCCAAAATCATTGCCGAAAATATACTTGCTACGTATGAGTCAAATAAGTCTGCGCCCATACCCGCAACATCGCCAACATTGTCGCCTACATTGTCAGCTATCACTGCTGGATTTCGAGGGTCGTCTTCAGGTATTCCAAGTTCTACCTTGCCAACTAGGTCTGCGCTGATGTCTGCAGTTTTTGTATAAATTCCACCGCCAGCTTTCGCGAAAAGTGCAAGAGAACTTGCTCCAAAGCTGTATCCCAAAATTATGTTGGGGTCGCCTGTAAGTGCGTAGACTATGCTGATTCCAAGCAGACCGACTCCGACCACTGAGAATCCCATCACTGCTCCGCCGCGGAAGCCCACAGGAAAAGCTCTGTTCAAACCTTCTTTTGCAGCTTGAGCTACTTTGGCGTTTGCTTTTGTGGCAACATTCAATCCTATATAGCCAGCAAGTGCTGAACATGATGAACCAAAAATGTATGCCAATGTTAGTTCAATGTTCTTTAGCCATTCTCCACTTTGTGTTTGTTGCCATATGGGCGAAGGAAGAAAAATAAGTATTAAGGTTGATACTACCGCTACAAATATGCCTAGCGTCATGTATTCTCTTTTTAAGAAAGCGTTGGCTCCATCCTTAATAAGCTGTGAAATTTCCTTCATTTTATCAGAACCACTGTCTTGCTTATTCACGTAATGATAGAAATACAGTCCAGCCAAAATCGATACTAACGCTGAAAGAGGTGCTATCAACCATGCGTCAAACATACGTTCCACCTTCATGATTATATAGTCTATATATTTTTTCCAATATCCTTAGATTGATTTACGAAACGGTTTATAAATCTATTTACTGACCACCCACACCAGTCTGAGAAAAGAATATAACCAATGCTTAACAAAATACAGCAGTCTATGCTACTCAACACGGAGTGGAGAATACGTCAAAACCCTGGCATGCCGCGGAAACCGATGAAGTTATGCGCGCTTTAAATGTAGCACATGAAGGTTTATCCTCTCAAGAAGCGCAAGAAAGACTGAAAAGATATGGATACAACGAACTGGTGGAAAAGAAGAGACGAACCGCTTTGCAGATGTTTCTCGAAGAGTTCAAAGATATCTTCATCCTGCTTCTAATCTTCGCCACAATAGCATCGGTTCTGATCGGATATTACGATCTATCGAGAGGTGCAGCCGAAGGCTTTCTCGACGCATTCACAGACGCCATCACAATCGGAATAATAGTTGTTCTCGTTGCTGTTGCAGGCTTCGTCCAAGAATATCGTGCAGAGAAGGCAGTTGAAGCGTTAAAAAAGTTGGCCGCACCTAAGGCTCGAGTGATCCGTGACGGAAGAGAAATGATTATACCTGCACGCGAAGTTGTATGTGGCGACCTTTTAGTACTTGAGTCGGGGGATACAATTCCGGCAGATGCACGAGTTTTGGAAGCCATTGAATTGAAGGCAAATGAAGCCGTCTTAACAGGTGAATCCACTCCTGTTACGAAGAGTGTAGAGGCTCTTAAGCCAGATGCGCACATCGCTGAGAGAAAGAACATGCTTTTCATGGGAACCCACATTATTTACGGTAGGGGAAAAGCAGTTGTAACTGCTACTGGCATGAACACGGAATTTGGCAAAATCGCGGAGCTGATGCAAATAACCCAGGAAGAGGAAACCCCTCTTCAGAAGAAATTGGACAGGTTCGCTAAAAAAATTGCAATTGCTGTAACTATTCTCGCTGTGATTATCTTTGCACTTGAGCTGTTTGCTGAAGGACTGAACATAAAAGCACTCATCGATTCGTTTTTAATTTCAATATCTCTGGCTATTTCGGTTGTGCCTGAAGGCTTACCTGCTATAGTGACCGTTACGTTAGCTTTAGGTGCACGGGAGTTTGCTAGACGACATGCTATTATCAGAAGACTTTCATCAGCTGAAAGCCTTGGAGCCGTGACAGTTATCTGTTCGGACAAGACGGGAACCTTGACTAAGGGCGAAATGACTGTGCGACGCATCTACAATGGCGGCAAAATCGTTGAGGTCACAGGGGTTGGCTACGAACCGAAAGGTGAGTTTCGCCATAGCACTAAGCTATTTAATGCTCAAGAAGACAAAGACCTTTCAATGTTGTTGGCTATAGGCGCACTCTGCAATAATGCAACTCTTGAAAATGAAAATGGTACTTGGAGAATATTTGGTGACCCTACTGAGGGTGCTCTCATAGTGGCCGCGGCCAAAGCTGGGTTGAGTCAGACGGAGTTAGAAAAAAGGTATCCACGCGTCTGGGAGGGACCATTCACCTCAGAGAGAAAGCGTATGAGTACTGTCCACTTAACTCCAGAAGGAGAACAAGTCGCTTTTGTTAAAGGTGCACCAGAAATTGTATTAGAAAGATGCACTCACGTTCTGGAAGACGGAAAGGAGAAAAAACTCACAGACATCAAGAAAAAAGAAATCTTAGAAACAAACGAGAAATTCGCGAGTGACGCCTTAAGAGTTTTAGGAATGGCGTTCAAGAAACTGCCCAAAACTCAAAAAGAATACAATGAAGAAAACATCGAAAACAACCTAGTTTTTGTAGGTTTGGAGGGCATGATTGACCCGCCGCGAGAAGAGGCGATTGAAGCTAACAAGAAGTGCGAGCAAGCTGGAATAAAGACGGTCATGATAACCGGAGATCATAAACTTACCGCTGCCGCTGTGGCTAAAGAAATAGGAATGATGAAAGAAAACAGCATAGTTCTGACAGGTGCAGAGTTAGAAAATATGAGTGACTCAGAATTCCAAAAAATTGTCGAAAACGTTGCAGTGTACGCGCGCATGTCTCCAGAACATAAACTGCGGATAGTTGACGCTTGGAAGAAAAAGGGGCATGTCGTAGCCATGACCGGTGATGGAGTGAACGATGCTCCAGCCGTTAAGAGCGCCGATGTCGGCATATCCATGGGCATATCCGGGACCGATGTAACCAGAGAAGCCTCAGACATGGTTTTGACTGATGACAACTTCGCTACCATAGTTAGAGCTGTCGAGGAAGGCAGAGTCATTTACGATAATATCCGTAAATACGCGCGATTTCTTATATCCTGCAACTTTGACGAGGTTCTTGTCATCGGAACATTCGCCATATTAGCTGGATTGGCGGGAGCCGGTGGAGAGATTCTCTTCCCTGTTCCCCTCCTTCCTGCCATGTTGTTGTGGATAAACCTGGTTACAGACGGAGCGCCAGCAGTATCGTTGGCTTTGGACCCTCCCGACGAAGATGTAATGAAGCGGCAACCTCGTAAGCCAGGAGAAGGAATACTACATGGAATGGGTGCTTTCATAATAACATCGTTCACCTTACAATCTGCTGGGACAATACTCCTCTTCGTTCTGAACTATTACATATTTCCAACTCATCCATGGGGCTGGCCAAATGGGCCAATAGACGAGGCAGCTAGGCAACTAAGTCTAAATGAGGCAAGAACTACGGCTTTCGTTCAAGCAACTCTATTTGAACTGTTCGTCGTTTGGAATTGCAGGTCAGAGAAACACAGTGTCTGGAGAATGGGCCGCAATGCCTTCAAAAACAAATGGTTTGTCATCGCTGAACTTGTGTCTATAAGTACTACATTAGCCATACCTTACATCCCAGTCACAGCAACAATGTTCCATCTCGTTCCGTTAACATGGCTCGACCTAGTACAGGTCATAGGAGTAGCAAGCTGGGGCTTGTTCTTTGTACTTCCAGAATCTCTCATGGGGAGAAAAATCTGGCGATGGGAATAGCAGCGAAGTGAGGTGAAATTAAGATGAAGAAAATCGACAAAATCTGGCTTATTGTAATGGCGTCGTTTTGGTCTTCATTAATAGTTACTTTTCTTATTGATTTTCTAGGTATTGTTGACGCTAGTAACCTAGGGTATGTTGAGACCGTTTGGATTTCTTGGATTATGTGGACTGTAGGCTTAGGACTCACTCTAGCAATTCTCACACGTTTCATTGTAAAAGAATAGAAATAGAAAATAAAGAAATGGAAATTGCCGTTTAGAAAAGTTTATATGAGAAAACTTTCGACAGACCTTCTCTATTCAACCAAAAAAGCGTGTGGATAACATGAGCGAAAAATCAGCAAACCCGGCACCACTCGGCTTATTAGGCTTTGGAATGACAACTGTTCTCCTAAACTTTGTCCACAATGCCCGGTTAGGTCCAATTGACAGCATGATTCTTGGAATGGGCATATTCTATGGCGGCCTAGCACAGATTATTGCGGGTATACTAGAATATAAAAAGGGCAACACGTTTGGAACCACAGCCTTCACATCATACGGGTTATTCTGGCTATCTTTCGTAACTCTAAACTGGCTGGGAGTATCAAGCGTTGCAGGAATCGGCGTATGGCCCTTCTTTGGAGGCTATACTCCGTGGGTTGTTAGTAATGAAGCGTTTGCAGCCTACTTTTTCATGTGGGGATTATTCACATTTGCCATGTTCTTTGGTACCCTAAAAACTAATCGCGCATTGCAATTTGTCTTCATGAGTCTTGCAATACTCTTCTTTCTACTCGCGGCTAAATCTGCAATCCTCGCTTACACAACAATATCGCCCACAGACCCACAAATAGAACTATTCACTCGCATAATCGGAGCGGAAGGCATCATTTGTGGCTTCAGTGCAGTTTATCTAGCATTAGCAGAAGTGTTAAATGAAGCCCACGGAAAAACGGTATTGCCAATTTGTCCAGTAAACCAATAACCGCCTCCACAATTTTTTGCAGAAAATAAAAACTAGTGCATAATTAAATCTGAAAGTCAAACAACAACAATTCCCTCTCAAAAGAACCTAAATGCATATATACGATAACAAATTTTCCTAAAAGAAAATCAAGTAACCAAACTCTAAAAGGGTGAAGTAAAAATGTCTAAGGAATCAATAGAAGTTTACAAGGAATTCGAAACCGACATAATCCCACCCAGTTGGAAAGACAGAATCTGGGACAAAAAAGACTTCAAAGAATGGTATGAGAGCACCGTAAAAGACAAAAAGGCAAAGGAGGAATGGTGGGAAAAATGGGCAAACGAAATTTTCTGGTTCAAAAAATGGAACAAAGTATTAGACGACAGCAACCCGCCATTCTACAGATGGTTTGTTGGCGGCGAAACAAATCTGGCATACTTAGCCACGGATTGGCAAATAGCGCAGGGTAGAAAAAACAAATTGGCTCTGATATGGGAAGGAGAGCCATGGGACGAAGCGCTACAACAGCCAAAGGAAGTTAGAAAATTCACATATTATGACATTCATAGAATATCAAACGTTATTAGCTATGCATTGAAAGAAAAATTGAAAGTCAAAAAGGGAGAAATCCTAACATTCTATTTACCGATGATTCCAGAACTTCCATTTTACATGCTTGCTGCACAGAGATTGGGAGCAAAACACAGCATAGTCTACAGTGGATTCAGCGCAGATGCCTTAGCTACGAGAGCAATAGACGGCGGCGCCAGAATCATAGTCACAGCAGACGGATTCTACAGAAGAGGACGGATTATAAGCCTCAAACCTATTGTTGATGAAGCCGTTAAGATATGCGCACAGAACGGGCTTAAAATAGAAAAAGTCATCGTGATCAAAAGAATAGGACAAGACATTCCTTGGAATAATGAGACTGATGTCTGGCACCATGAATTCATTAAGGATGTGCCACAAAACATCCATATTCCAGTTGAGAAATGCGGTTCAGAAGATTTTTCGTACATACTTTACACGTCAGGCACAACTGCCGCTCCAAAAGGAGCACAACATTCCATAGGCGGCTACGCCGTCGCCTTATACACCACAATGAAACTCATATTTGATGTGCATGAAGATGACATTTATTGGTGTACAGCAGACATCGGATGGGTTACTGGGCATTCATACATTGTTTATGGACCACTCATTGCAGGTTTGACATCAATAATGTATGAGGGAGCCCCCGACTGTCCAGGACCTGACAGATGGTGGAACATAATCCAGAGGTATGGTGTAACAATCTTCTACACCACGCCAACCGCAATCAGAATGCTAATGAAATTCCCCGAAGAGCTTGTCAGAAAATACGATTTGTCAACAGTAAGAATCTGTCACTCCGTTGGTGAACCCATCAACCCAGAAGCATTCAAATGGTATTATAAAAACATCGGCAGAGAAGACATAGTCGCATCAAGCACATGGTGGATGACAGAAACAGGGCAAATGCTCACAGGGCACTTCCCAGGATTAGGAAAAATATTCCCACTCAAACCAGGAACAAACGGCTATCCAATACCAGGAGTTACAATGGAAGTTCTTGATGACGACGGCAACCCATGCAAGCCTGGAGTAAGAGGATACTTAGCCATAACTTCACCATGGCCAGGAATGCTCATGACACTTTACAAAAGCCCTCAGAGATACATAGACGTTTATTGGTCAAGGTTCAAGGGTAAAATGTACTTCTACACTGGAGACTTCGCTATTAAAGACCAAGATGGATACATATGGGTGCTTGGAAGAGCTGATGATGTTCTCAAAGTTGCCGGTCACAGAATCGGAACAGCAGAAATCGAATCAGCCATAATTAAACATCCAGCCGTAGCAGAATCAGCATGCGTCGGCAAAGAAGACCCTGTAAAAGGACAAACACCATTCATTTTCACAGTGCTCAAGCAAGGATACTCTCCAAGCCAAGAACTTGCAAACGAGCTAAAAATGCATTTAAGAAACACAATTGGTCCACTCGTAGCATCTGACACTACAATAGCTTTTGTTGACTCCGTTCCAAAAACAAGAAGCGGCAAAATCATGAGACGCCTATTAAAAGCAATAATTGCAGGAGCAACTCTCGGAGACGTCAGCACATTAGAAGATGGAGTGGCTGTTGAAGAAGCAAAGAAAGCTTATGAATCTGTGAAAGCAGCTCTTGAACGCAAATAAAAGAACTTGAACCCCAGAAATTTTTCTAACTCTATTTTGAAATGTTAAAAAAACTAAGACAGTTCCAAGGTTGCAATTGATAGTTCACTGTCGAATGGTTGTATCTTGAAGCCCTTTTTGGTGCACATATTAATCATTTTAGAGTTATTCGAGATTATATAACCGTATACTGTTTTCAGCCGCATGTCCCTGCCTATTTCAATGATATAGTCGATTAATTTTGAACCAAGCCCAAGCCCTTGCCATTGATCTCCTACCACAACAGCAAATTCTCCACGTTTTCCACCAGGCTCCAAAGTGAGTAATGCAACACCGATTATGTTTCTCTTGTCTTTCTGCATCTCTGCAACTATGGCAATTTCACGGTCGTAATCTATGTTACAATAACGCGTTAAGGTTTTATGGGGGACCTCCTTAAAAACTTGGAAAAACCTGAGACGCATCGTTTCTTCAGACAGAGAACAATAAAGTTCGCTTAAGAGAGACTCGTCTTCAGGCTTTATTGGACGAAGAACCACGGGGGTCCCATTTTTTAATGTCCAACAAGTAACGTATTTTTTAGGATAAGGGGCTATCACGAGATGTTCATGAGGCTGGATTTCATGCAACATTTTTCCAGTTTCTATGACTATTCTGGCATCAACAGCCACAGCGCTATTCTCATCGACAAGTAAAGGATTCACATCAATCTCTTTTATCTCCGGAAAATCCATAACAAGCTGCGAAAACTTCACCAAAATCTCCTCAAGAAGTTTAAAATTAGGACGAAAACCACTCGACGCCGAAAGCTGGTAGATTTTAGTCTTTTCCATGAGCCGCCTCGCAAGAACTTGATTTAATGGAGGAAGCCCTATGCTCACATCTTGCAATAATTCGGTTGCCACACCACCCATTCCAAAAACTATTACGGAGCCAAATTGAGGGTCTTTCTTAGAGCCAATCAACAGTTCATATCCTCTTTTCCTAACCATAGGCTGGATTACAACGCCTTGAAATTCAGCTTCAGAACTGTAGCTTTTTACTTTTTGCGCCAATTCATTAAAAAACATCTTAACTTCTGCCGGTGACCAAACATTGAGTATAACGCTTTCAGCTTTGGATTTGTGAGTTATTTGTGGCGAAAGAGCTTTCATGACAACAGGATACCCTAACGCGGAAGCCACAACTTCAGCTTCATCCGGAGTCCTTGCAGTCATAGTTTTTATTGTGGGAATCTGATATGCCTCAAGGAATTGCAGAGACTCGGGTTGAGTCAGAACTTTTCGCCCCTCGCTAAAAGCTCTTCGCAAAATCTCTTTAAGAAAAGCAGGAATGGTTAACTCAACGGGAAACTCTTCGGGAGTTTGGTAGAGAAGTTCCAAGTTTTGAGTGTAGCTATACATGTACATGAATGTAGAAACAGCTTGCTCCGGTGTGCTAAACGCTGGGATATTATTCTTCTGCAATAGCTGTCTGGCCTTTCGGCAGTCACCTTCGCCTATAAATGATGCGAGAACCGGCTTTGTGGTCTGTTTTGAAAGCTCTATTATCATTTTTGCAGTTGCAAGAGGGTTAGCTGCTCCTTGAGGGGTATACACAATCAAGAAGCCATCGCTGTTAGGGTCTTTAAAACATATTTCCATAACTTTTCTAAATCTGTCTACTGTGGCTTCTTCCAAAATGTCAATCGGATTCGCCGCACGACAATATAATGGCAAAGCATTTCGTAAAGCCTGAACCGTTTCACTGCTTAACTGTGAGAGACGCCCACCTCGCGCAATGAGACAATCAGTAGCTATTATACTTGGTCCACCAGCGTTAGTTATTATTGTAAGGTTTGGTCCTTTTGGATTTGATTGCATTGCCAACGCTTCTGCACAGCTAAAGAGATCATTTATCGCTTCAACACGAACAATTCCAGCACGTCTAAAAGCGGCATCATAAATAGCGTCTTCTCCACAGAGGGCGCCAATGTGAGAAATTGTTGCCTCTGCACTCTCGGGGAATCGCCCTGCCTTTACCACCACAATAGGTTTGGCTCTGGCAAATCCTCTTGAGGCGCTCATAAATTTCCGTGCGTCTGTGACACATTCAATATAAAGTATGATACTTCGTGTTTGAACGTCGTTTCCGAAATAATCAATCAAGTCTCCAAGATCTACATCAATCATTGACCCTGTTGAAACTACAGCGCTGAAACCGATGTTTGCTTCAGAAGCCCAATCTAGCACTGAAGCGCATAATGCTGCGCTTTGAGAAATGAACGCTATTCTTCCAGGAGTGGCTGTTTTGTTCGCGAATGTAGCGTTTAGCTTGATTTTTGGTCGCATTATTCCCAGGCTGTTGGGTCCAATGAGACGCATGCCGTATTTATTTTTGAGTTCAAGAATCTTGTTCTCGAGCGCTTCTCCTTCTTTTCCTGTTTCTCTAAAACCTGCAGAAATGATGATTGCCCCTGCTACTCCGGCTTTTCCGCATTCTTCTACGATTTGTGGAACCGTGTGCGCTGGAGTTGCTATTACGGCGAGGTCTATTTGCCATGGGATTTTGGTGACGCTGGGGTAGGCGGTGATGCCTTGAACGGTGGGTCTGAAAGGATTAACTGGGTAAACTACTCCAGTGTAGCCTACGCCAACCAAATTTCGTATGAGTTTGGCGCCAACAGAGCCCTCTTCATCGCTTGCGCCTATAACAGCAATTTTTTTAGGATTAAATATTTTATCGAGATTTTCAGTGCCCACCCTCACGCCCTCCATTCGTTGCAGAACAGCCTTTTACACGTTAGTATATACGATACATATTCTTTAAAGTATTCCTAAATGAAAAGTGCAGGAAAGAAAAATTAAGCTGTTTCTTCCAAGGTTACCTTTTGCAGTCTTAGGGATAGATTCTGGTGATTGTCCTAGGGAAGGGAATTGTCTCCCGTATGTGTTTTAGTTTACAGATCCACATTACAGTTCTTTCGAGCCCTAATCCAAATCCGGAGTGCGGCACTGAACCATATCTTCTTAAATCCAAGTACCACTCGTAAGCCTTCTTAGGCAAGTCAAACTCTTCTATTCTTTGTTCAAGCAGCTTCAAATCGTGAATCCTTTCGCTTCCACCTATTATTTCGCCGTAGCCTTCTGGAGCCATTAAGTCAGCACAGAGTACAACCTCAGGATTCTTCGGGTCAGGTTGCATGTAGAAGGCTTTGGCTTTTGCTGGATATCTGTGGACGAAGACGGGTTTTTCAAATTTCAGTGAAATGAATCTTTCATGAGGCGCTCCCAAGTCTTCTCCCCATTGTATTGGACATTTGGCTTTCTGCAGCATCTTTATTGCTTCCGTGTAGCTGATTCTTTCGAAGGGAGGCTCAACTTTTTTCAAAGGCTTTAAGTCTCTCTTTAATGCTTCTAGTTCTCGCTTTCTTTTTTCCAAAACTGTTTTCACTATATATGTGACCAATTCTTCTTGGAGCTTCAAGTTATCCTCAAAAGTGAAGAAAGCCATTTCAGGTTCAAGCATCCAGAACTCCGTTAAATGTCGCGGAGTTTTTGATTTTTCAGCTCGAAAGGTTGGTCCGAAACAGTAAACTTTGCCAAAGGCGGCGATTGTAGCTTCGACGTAAAGTTGTCCGCTTTGTGTTAGGAAAGCTTTGTCGCTGAAATATGGAACTTCAAAAAGAGTTGCAACGCCCTCCACGGCGGCTGGAGTGAGAATTGGAGAATCCGTTAAAGTGAAACCTCTCTCATCGAGGAAATCTCTGCATGCTTTAACGATTTCGGCTCTCACTTTCAATATGGCAACTTGCCTTGGACTTCGCACCCATAATTGTCGGAAGCTTAGCAAGAAATCGATGCCGTGTTCCTTCTTGCCCAATGGATACTCTTGCTCTGCCAAGTGAATAATTTGTAAATCCTTAATTCTTATTTCGTAGCCGCCCGGCGCTCTTTTGTCCTCTTTAACTATGCCTTTAATTGTGATGGAGGATTCTTGTGTTAGTTTGTCAGCATCGCTGAAAACTTTCTTGGAGACTTCGTCCTTGTGAACAGTAGCTTGTATGGTTCCAGTTCCGTCTCGCACCATTAAGAATTGGACTCCGCCGCCAGAACGTTTTGTAACTAGCCAACCTTTTATTTCAACTTCTTTTTCAGTTAGTTTTCCGTCTAATATGTCACTAACGCTCATGTGCAGATACCTTCTTCAAAACTTACGGAGTAGATGCTTATAAATTCAAAAGAAAATTCAGCTTTTTCAGGCGAGGTTAAAACGTTCACCGTACACGTTTAGCACCGGACAACCCTTATAGCATCTTCCATTTTAAATGTTTCGTTTTAATGATAGTTTTCCCGTTAAAAGTAAGGTGAACAACAAATTATTGCCACACAATTCTTAAATCCCTAACATTTGGCAATATACGTGAAGAATAATGAATACTACGAAGAAACACAGTCAAAAGTTGTCAACTCTGAAGATTTCAGCAATCGCAATAATGAGTGTAGTTGTTGTGGAAGTTGCTTTAGGTTTTGTTGTTGGAAGTTTAGCCATTTTAAGTGACGGTGCCCACGCGTTGTTGGATGCTTTGTCGATGGTTGTGCTTGTAATTGCGACAAAAGCTTCGCTTAAACCGCCTGATGAAGAACACATGTATGGGCATGAGAAAATTGAACCCATTGGTGGATTAATCGGCGGGATAATCCTCTCTGTTACAGCTGTTTTCTTGATGTTTGAAGCCGTTTTAAAACTTCTGGAAAACAAGCCATACTTGGTTCTTGAGTGGGAGTTTGCGGGTTTCATAGCTATAGCCTACACCTTCTGCATTGATATCTTAAGAGTTTCAATATTACATAGGGCAGAACATGAGAGTGTAACGATTAAAGCGGGGCTCTACCATGCTGTAGCAGATTTAGGTTCAACACTCATCGCGTTTCTCGGATTTGGACTAGCAACTGTGGGAATTTTTCTCGGCGATGCATTAGCTTCCATGGTTCTTAGCGCCATAATAGGATACTTAAGTGTCAGATTAATCTGGAGCAGTGGAATGGAGTTAAGCGATGCTATATCAAAGGATGTTGCAACAAAAGTTAGGAAAGAAATACTCAGCACAAAAGGAGTCTGCAAATGCGAGAACTTGAGAGTCAGAAGGGCAGGCGACAAAACCTTTGTAGAAGCCACAGTACAAGTGCCAGATTACATGAGTCTAGAAGAAGCACACGCATTAGCTTCCAAAATAGAAACAGACATCAAAAGCTCCATAGGAAATGCAGATGTCACAATTCACATTGAACCATTGGAAGCGGAAGGACGAACTGAAAAGCTTGTGGAGAAACTGGCAACAGAAGTTGAAGGCGTAAAGGAAGCTCATGAAATAAACGTAACATGCACTAATGGAAAACTGTATATAACGTTGCATGCACAAGTAGACCCAACAATGTCTATTGAAAAATCTCATGAAATAGCGGATAAAATTGAACAAAAAGTCAGTAAAGGAATAAGGGACGTTAAAAACATAACAGTTCACATAGAACCATTCGACGCTGAACTGCGGAAAGGTTCAACAGTGGATGAGAGTGAAATAAAAGAAATTGTTTACCAAGCCATGGAGAAATACAAGCAAACTTTTGAAATTAAAAAAATAATGACTTACATGGCTGAAAAAAGACGCTACATAAACATAGACTGCAGCTTTAGTGGTAAACCATCAATAAAAGATGCACACGAACTCGCTTCTTACATTGAAGAAAAATTGAAGGAAAAATTTGCGGAAACAATAGTTACTGTTCACATAGAACCAAAGAAAAAATAGAAAGTTAAGGAAGTTCAATTTCTTTTATGAAATGTAAGTCATCTAAACTGTTCATTTTAATTTTCTTGTCAGACATTGTATAAAGCACCTTCTCGATGTAGAGCGCTCGCTTCACCTCGTAATCAACATTCCAATAGATTGTGCCATCTTCTAAATGTGTAACATTGCCTCTTAGAACAAGCCCGCTAGTTAGGGTGACATTAAAGATGTAGACGCCTTGCATAAGCGTGAAAAGATAGGCTAAATAGAAGGTTGTGGAAAAAATCGCGTAAAAGAAATATCTTGGAAACAATAGTTTTCCCAATTTCACAAAGTGCCTAAGCACGCCGATTTTGACTTCGTTGACCAAGAAATAGTGACCGCCAACATTCTGCTTCTCAACCAATCCCAACTCTCGAAGCTGCTCAAGGTGATGCTGCGCTACGCTGGGGCTACTGAAATGCAAGGCTTTCTGAACTTCCCGAACACTCAGGGGACGCCCGCTTTTCAAAAGAAGCCAGTACACTTTCCAAGCTTTTCCCCTAAGCGCATACTCAAACTTTGCCTCTTCAGCCTCATTCAAAAAGCAACACGCTTCTCAAAATATAGTTCTAGAATATGATACTTATAAGTCCAATTTTTAGAACAATAAATTAAGAATCACGCAGTAAAGATTTTCTTATCTCTTCTTCAATCTCATTCACCGGCTTGTTTGCATTAATAATTCTCCAATTGTCCACAATAGCCAAAGAAAGCGCTTTACATCTAATCTTTTCCAGTTCTTTCAAACTTTCAAACATTTCTTGTTGTTTGCGTGTTTTTTGTATTCTTCTGTGGGCTTCTTTTGGTTTAATATCAAAAAAGAACATAAAGTAAGATGTTGGCACGATAGATGCGAAAAAATGGTAAGCGATTCTATACAGTGGATATGGCAGATAAGCCGTTCCCATTAGATAACGCACAAAAATTACGTAATCATACCTTCTCCAAGAATAAAGCAGAATTGAACGGATAACGTCAAGCATGTAGAAAAAGGCTGAAGCAAAATGTGCATTTTTGCCTTTCAAATAAAGAAACTGTCTCGTTTTAACTCCAAAAAAGTTATCGCTTGAAGGATGAACCCGCAAGAGAACAGTTTTCCCACACATCGTTAGAAAGTTATAAAGATTATGCGCTTGAGTGCTTTTTCCAGAAGCATCTAACCCGTCTATGACCACAAAAACCAACTTTCTAGACGCCTCCGCCCAACAATAAAAATACTAGTACACAAAAGATGGGAACGGTTAAATTATCAAACCCAACGGGCGAAATTGCTTCAGCTAATGTTGCAACCAAAGCGACCCAAAGCACTGCGGCAAATTTATCAAATATTGAAAAAGGATAAAGCATAGAAAAGAAAGCAAGACTGAATGTAAAACTTAAAAAACTTGCAAAAAACATTGCCGTTGAGCCTTCCAAACTTTTGCCTGCAAAAACTCTGTACTTCTTTCTCCCATAAGCTTCGCCCACAATAGAAGCACATGCATCTCCATAGGCCATTGGCAAGATTCCAGCTGCAATCACGTAGGGTTTAGAAGCAAAAAACACTGCCAAAAAAGTGTACGAGATTGCGTAGAAAACAAGTCCTAGCTGATGCCCTTCTTCAGTTATGTCTGCAAGTCCTTTAATTTTGCTTCCAAATTCTTTTAGGGGCGAGTATGACGATGCAAGGAAAGTCACCAGTATAAACGGGGCAGCAACGATAACGGGATAGATGGTTGCTGTAAAAAAGGGAATTAAAAAAATAAGATTGCCAATCATAATATGAAGAAACTTCCGAGAAGTCTTACGCGAAACATGCAAAAATTTATCCATCTTGCCAGAAACAAAAATTATCAACAATATGTAAGCATAACAAATAAACATTAAAAGGATATTTCTGAAAACTTCCTCAACAAACACAAGCTCACCACACAAGAGCACCAAATAGGAATGCTGCTAATCCGAAAATAAACCATAAAAGAACAGTATTTTTGGTTTTTCTGGCGTTTTCCCTCGAATAATCCATAAGTAGTAGAATAGAAGAAGCGACAAGTCCAGAATCAGTTACAGCGACGAATGGAATGAACCATAAAGAGACGATGTTTAAAAGCCAAGGAAGAGGACTCAATAAAACAGCAGAAAGATAAAACACTGAAGCCGCAACAGCCGTGGTTTTTTCTCCAAAACGCACAGCCAAAGTTTTCACATTACGCGCCTTGTCTCCTTGAACATCCACTATGCCCTTTGTTATTTCTCTGCCCGTATTAGAAAGAAAAACCATAGAGACAAAAATTAAGACGTTTGTTTTAACCTCGTTAGCAAATGCTACACTACCATAAATGAAAGGTATCGCCACACATGTGCTTACAAGAAGATTTCCTGGTAATCCACTGCGTTTTCCAATTGTAGTGTAAGTAACAAAAACTATCCATGCAATCAATGCTATGAATAAACAAAAAATACTTGTTAAGTACGCAGACACAAAGCCCGCAGCGGTAAGGACAAACGCGAATGCTAAGGCTTTTTTTGGCTTGATTAACCCGCTTGGAATCGGACGATTGGGCTCGTTTATAGCGTCTATTTCCCGGTCATAAAAGTCGTTTATCGCCATGGAAGCGCCAGTTAAAAAGAAACCAGTCAAAAACCCATAAGCCAAGTTTTGCCAAAAAAGGCTTAACTCACGTGGACTTGCAAGCGCCGCGCCGACTATAACTGCGAAACCCATCATTAAGCAATTAATCGGACGCACCAAACGTAAATAGGCGGCGACTTGCTTCATTTTTCTCAAGCCTTGCAATAAACCATAAGCTTTCACTAAAGTTATAAAACTCACGATAAGATTCGAAAGTTTAATACGTTTAACACGGAATAAACATTTGAAAGTTGGTGGCACCTTTTGCGTGACAACTACGCACCAGAAAGACTAAGAGTAATAATTCCAGTAGGCGGCAAAGCCAAACGCCTATTACCACTCACAGCTGAGACCAGTAAGGCGTGCATCCGCCTCTTGAATAGACCGTTGATAGAATTTTCGCTTTTATCTCTTGCACGCCAAGGCATACGAAACTTCATTTTCGGAGTGAAAGGCTACACGAACTACAGAGATTTACATGACTATTTCGAGTCAGGCTACGGGTTTTCCACAAGATACGACATTAGTCCACGCGTCCACATAAAATACCAGCCCAACGTTGACGACTTGGGCAGTGCAGATTCAGCCAGAATAAACATGGAATATTACAACGTTAGAGACCCAGTTTTCGCAGTGCAAGGCGACAACATCTTTGATGTTAACGTAAAGGAACTTGTGGAATTCCACCGAAAAAAAGGCGCAACAATGACCATAGCATTGCGGGAAGTTGCTGATGTTGAAGGCTACGGAATAGCCGACATAAACAAAGACATGAAAATTTCAAGATTCGTCGAAAAACCAACGCCTAAAGAAGCACCATCAAATCTTGCCAACACGGGTCTGTATATGGTTTCTCCAGAAATAAAGAAGATCTTCAAAGAAAAAGGAGTAAAGCAAATAATCAAAGAAAAGAATCGCTTGGATTTTGGTTTTGATTTCATTCCCTACCTTATAAAAACTGGAAGACCAGTCTACGGGTACACTTTGAAAGGAAGCTGGTATGATGTTGGCAGTCCAAAACGCTACCTAGAAGCCATGCAAGACATGCTTAACGGACGCTTCTCATCCTTAACGGATTTTGGAGGAAGAATAAGTGAAGAAGCAAAAATATGGGTTCAAGGAGAAAGCTCCGAGTCGCAGAAGAGAAAACAAGAAATTATAAGAAAAATCAAACAGGGAAAAATAGAAATTGAAGGGGCTGTTCTAATCGGGCGACACTGCGAAATAAGCGACGGTGTGCGACTGGTGAATTCGTGCATTGACAATTACACGAAAATAGGAAAGGACGCTATAATAGAGAATTCGGCAATTCTCGATAGGGTCATAATCGAGGAAAAAGCGGAGATAAAGGACAGTATTGTAGGAAGGCATGTGACGGTTCTGTCAAGCCCGAGAAAGCAGACAAAAATAGATGGAGTATCGGTTATTGCGGATGATGTAACGATATCTGAAGGATGTAAACTGACAGCAACAAAAATCTACCCTCATCAGTATGTAAGGGGAGAATTTGCCAATCAAACATTAATGCCAGGTTAAAAATGGACATCGAATTAGCTGGAATCAGAAGAAGAACAGTTTCTGTAAACGAATATTTGGATGGTTTGGGAGAACCGCTCCGCGAAAAATTTTCAGTTAGAAAACAGACTTATAAGTTGAATCAAGGAGTAGTGAACCAACTTAAAAAATTTGCAGATAAATATGTAATAGTTGCCTTTTCAGCAGAATGGTGCAAAGACTGCGCCGCCAACATCCCCGTTCTAGCGCTGATATCAGAAGCAACTGGATTAGAAGTCAGAATCTTCGGAGGATTAATGAAAGACCCGTTAAGTCATACCAGAAAATGGAGAATCCCACCGTCGCCGCCTGAAGTAGAAACATTCAGAGTGGATAAGATTCCGCTTATAATATTATTTTCTAAGGAAGGGAAAGAGGTCGGAAAAATAATCGAGAATCCAATGGAACCAACGTTAGAGGAAGAATTACTGACGATTATTTTAGAAAAAAGCTCATAAACTGGTGTATTCGACGTTTTTGTTAAGAAATTGCTTCATTCTAATTTTCTATCAAATTATCATGCTTCTGAAATCTGTTTTAATTAGAAAGAGAGAAATCCTCCAATTAGCCACAAGTTTACGCTTGTTTAGGCTTTGAACCATTTGAATATTAAATATCTTATTTTTCCCTTCTCTAAATTTGGCACTGCAATTATGAATCTTTTTCTGACGGTTGTCGCTAGTCTTCCAGCCTTAACAATGTCAGTGGCGGTAATTTCAGAATTGGCGCTTTTAACAGACACCATATACGGCGCATGTTCAACGCCCGGTCCATACTTGTAAACGGCAAAGTCGCATCCAAACTTTATCCCCGGCGTGACAATTAGTCCGTCATCACGCAAATCTCGATAAACAGCATATTTCTCATCAAAATCTTCATACAATTGCCTAGCTCTTTGACGCAACTTAACGAGGCTAACTTTCTTCTTCTGTGGACCTTCATAGACGGTTATGATTCCCTTTGTTGCAAGGTACAAGCCTTCCATCAAATCCAAAACAAGCGGAACAGTGAACTCCGGGATTTTTGGTTTAGAAATTCCCAAGGGTTTCCCGTAGAAACCCATTTTGTAAAGTTCTGAGCCCTTAGCCGAATCCCACACCACTAAGAAGTTTTCGATGAACTCCACTTCTGTTTTCTTAGGCATTTCGTTTTTCGCTCTCTTACATGATCAATGATAAGATTCGTGCAGCATCAGCAGCATCTTCTGCTTTGTCAGCTGAATCTTCGAGAAGTTGCAGAACATCTCTTAACAAAATTAATGCGGGAAACTCTAACTTGCTGCTTAGAAGCTTTATTTCAAACTCTCGATAAAGCTCATCAACAGCCCTTTCAGCAACCTCAACATCCTTCGCTTTTTCCATAGCTTTAGCTGGACCATAACTCAAGACCATCACAGTCTCCCTAAGCCTGACCACAGCGTCCAAAACCGCTTCTGAAAGCTTCAGCAAATCCTTCTTTATGTCTCCCGAAACGTTCCAATTGTGCTCCATAATTTCGACCAAACGAAAAGCTATGCCCTCGGAAAAATCCGCAATTTCGCTTGTCAAGTTTGTGAACCTTAGAAAATCTTCTCTGCTGAGAAGAATAGCACCTATCTCTGCAAGCTCCTGCGAAACTAGCCGTCTGGCTTTGTCGACTTCTTCTTCGCCGCTTCTGATTTCAGTGAAAAGTTGTTTTGCTTTTTCCTTATCGTTTCGCATAAAACAGTCTATCATCTGAGGAACTTTGCGTGTGACGTCTAAGACCTTTCTTAGGTGATCTTGGCAAACGGTTAAGGCTCTTCGTTTTACGCGTTCTTCAGTTTCTGATGGAAGCACCAAAGTTTTTCCCGCCCGCAAAATAGGGCAAATTTTCCTGTCATTAAATATACTGAAGCATTAAAAAAGGTAACGTAAACTGGACTTTTAGAATGGCTTGCCTAAATCTTCAAAATTGATTTTCTTCTTGAAATATTTGTGTAGAAGCTCTGGCAAATTTTCGATTTTGGTTCTGACTTGTTTCCATGAATCGCGGTCACGAATAGTGACTGTGTCATTTTTCAGTGTTTCGTAATCAACTGTCACGCCCAAAGCTGCGCCAATTTCGTCTGCACGGGCATATCTTCTGCCAATTGAACCCGCTTCATCATATTCAACCGCGAAACCTTCAACGAGCAGCATGTTATACACTTCTAATGCCTTTTGAGGTAGTCCATCTTTGCTGACCAGAGGATAAACGCCGACCTGTATTGGTGCAATATCACGTGGAAAACTCAGCACCGCTCTGTCATCTTTAACATGGTAAGCATATTCAAGAGCAACGTAAACAAGTCGATCAGAGCCAAAACTGGGTTCAACAACGTGCGGGATGAAACGTTTTCCACGTTCAACAACCTTTTGCCGCGTAATCATTACGTGTTCAGGAAGAATTTTGTATTTTCCAAGCATGTAATATTTGTTCTTCTTCAAAGAGGCTTCAACTTTCTCCGGCTCAGCTTTAAAAAGCATCTCGCCCACTTTCGCGGCTTCAGCTTTAAACGTTGGACCAATCTTAGCCATCACCGGTTTTATGACTAGCTGTTCCTTCTTGACTGGTTTAGCATATTCTTTGTAAACTTGCAGGTCTTCGCCGCTGAACTTCATGTGCTGTTTTAAGTCGTAATCTGTTCTGTAAGCGTGCCCAGAAACTTCCACCCAGCCCCAACGTTCAACGTAAACCTCTTGGTCAAAACTCTGAAGCGAATAGTGAGCTCTTTCCCAAGGAAGTTTTTCGATGAAACGTTGTTTTTCGGCTGGAACCCCTAAATCCGTTAATAATTTTTTGGCGTAAGCCATGAAAACTGCTTGCCATTCTGCCTTGATTAAGCCCCTCTCTAGCGCTTCTTTTACGGTAACTTCGGTTATTTCTTCAGAATCCCGTAGCTTGGTTTCAGCCAACAAAAGCCGCAACTTTTCATTTTCAACATCTTTCAAGAGGAAACAGTCTGGTTCTTCAGGGTCGAAAAAGAATTCCAAATCCACTATCGTGAATTCCCTCAATCTTATAAGCCCTTGCCTTGGCGAAATTTCGTTTCTTAACGCGTGACCAATTTGCAGAACGCCAAATGGAAGTTTTTCTCGAGCCATTTCATATAAACGCCGAAACTCTACAAAAATTCCTTGCGCTGCTTCGGGTCTTCCATAGCCAACCGCGCCAGAATATGGACCTATCGTGGTTTTAAACATTGTCAAGAACAGTTTTGGTTCACTAAAAGCGCCTCCGCATTCTGGACACTTGATGTTATGTTTTTTGATTGTGACTTTCATTTCTTTGAGACTTAGTTTTTCAGCTTCAGCCTCTGTCATTTTTGCAAATTCTTGAAGTAGATGGTCCGCACGGAATCGTTTCTTGCATTTCAAACATTCTACCATGGCTTCTTTAAAATGGTCAACGTGGCCTGACGCTTCGAATACTTTGCTTGGAGCAATTATTGGAGATTCTATTTCCAAAATTCCCAGTTTGTTTACGAAGAGTTCTCGGAGTTTGTTTTCGATGTTCTGCTTTAGTTTCGCACCTAGAGGGCCATAAGTTGCGAAACCGCTTACTCCACCGTACATTTCATATGATTGCCAAAAGAAACCTCTACGGCGTGCTAACTCGTCAATTATGGCGAACTTGTCCGAAGTTTTGGTCCTACCAGTCAATTGTGTTCAGCCTTCTCTATTGATAAATACTTAAAGACTTTAAGGCTTACTAAAAATTCGCAGTGCTTTTGCAATTGTTGCAGGCAGATTGTGTTGCACCATGATAATTGATTATTCTAGTTTTACGTGTTCAACGACTTTCACATTCTGTACTTTTTCGTCTTCATCTATTTGGAATTCTAGCATTACACGGTCTTTCGTGTTTTTCTTACTGTTAAATTCTGTTCCGCAGTAGCCGCATTCGATGTCTGATTCCATTTCCACAACATACCATGACGCATCAACATAATAATGCCCACAGTTTGGGCAGCGCAAAAGAGACACATCTAACCAAGCCTTCATTTTGTTATCCACCATTTCAGCAATAAAGACAGCGTAGCATTTTATAAAGAAGACGCAAAATATCAAATGCAAAAGAGAGGGAACAGCCATGCCAAAAATAAAAGTTGCCATCGTTGGCGTCGGAAACTGCGCATCCGCCCTAATTCAAGGCTTACAATACTACAGCAATTGCAATGAAGAAGAAAAAGCCATTGGATTACGCCACCTATTTATAGGAGACTACCACCCAAGAGACGTGCAAATTGTCGCAGCCTTCGACATTGACAACAGAAAAGTCGGCAAAGACCTTTCAGAAGCAATTTTTGCAGCGCCGAACAACACGCCAAAAATAACCACCGTAGCAAACTCAAACGTTATCGTACACAAAGGTCCCACATTAGATGGTGTCGGCGAATACACAAAAAACCTCATCCAAATCAGCAACCAACCAGAAACAAACATAGCAAACGCACTGAAAGAAAGCGACGCGGAAATCATGCTCAATTTACTTCCAAGTGGCGCAGTAAAAGCCTCACAGTGGTACGCTGAACAAGCTTTAAAGGCTGACTGCGCATTCGTAAACGCTACACCGGCTTTTATTGCAAGCGACGCAGCATGGGCTAAACGTTTTGAAGAAGCAAAATTGCCACTCGCAGGCGACGACTTAATTGACCAAGTAGGCGCAACCACCCTGCACAAAACATTACTGAAACTACTTTCAATGCACGGCGTTCGCATAACCCAAACATACCAACTCGATGTTGGCGGAGGAACAGAATCTTTAGACACGCTTGAAAGAACAAGAGACGTAAAACGCACCGTCAAAACAAAATCCGTAGAAACCGCTTTGCCATACAAGGCGGAAGTGGTTGCTGGCTCAACAGATTACGTGGACTTTTTGGAGAACAGACGAGACAGCTACTTCTGGATTAGAGGCTTATACTTCTGCAACACCCCAATGCAAATAGACCTGAAACTCTCGACAGTGGACGCGCCAAACGCGGGTTCCGTGTTGTTAGACGTAATAAGAGCTATGAAAATAGCGCTGGACAAAAAGCTGAAAGGAACAGTGTTGCCAATCTGCGCCTACGCGTTTAAACATCCACCACAAATTACGCCACTGGAAACTGCAGAGAAAATGTTCGCAGACTTCATCATGGATAAACAAGATTAAACACCCTAATTTCTAGAAAGTTTTTGCAGTTCACGCACTACTTTCTCCTTCACTCCCACTTGCTTCATACGTTCCTTCAGCAAAACTATAGTTTTCACCGGCGTTGGGTCAACACCTCGCAGAACAGCCAAATAAACACTAACAAAATCACCAATGACAACAGTCGACAACATCTTCGCCAACATTCTTCTGCCTTGACCATGAATTTCAAAAATTTCCATGGATTCTTTACTTATCAGCTCCTTCGTAGTTTCAATTCTCTGCCGTATTACCTCTGGTTCGTCGTCATCCCGAATGAATAATACAGAGAAGCATCTTGCAAGTTCCCCAGCTCTCTCCCAACCCACAATCTCGTTGTGGTTAAGTTCAGGGAAAGACTCCCATTTCGCGGGAACCTTACTATTTTCATTAAACTGTTGCTTTAGACGTTGAGCAACAGCGCGGTAAATTCCAAAACCATAAACGACTGGAACAGTGCCGCATATGTTTAATGCTAACTTCTTGGAAAAATTGTCGTTTGAAGGAGTGTTAGGCGAGTTTGAATCGCTCACCCGCTTCAGAATGTTGATGGCTTCAGAAATTTCAGCTCTAGCGTCTTCAATTAAACCGATTTTTTCCATCAAAACGCATAGAGGTATGAATAGATAAGGAAGGGTTGCGCGTGGAGCCATTCCAGAAGGAACACGCAAATGCGGAATGCTTAATTTTTCAGCAAATTCTTGTAACGTTCCTCCAGAACTTAGGCAAACAATTATACATTGACGTTTTACAGCATCCAAAAATACGCTCAATGACTCTTCAGTTTCGCCAGAATAACTCACAACAAAAACCAGAGTGTTTTTGTTCGCGTATGCGGGTAAAGAGTATTCCCGACAAACTTCTATTGGAACAGTCAATTTGTCTCTTGCCCAATCCTTCAAAAGTTCGCCGCCGATGGCAGACCCGCCCATGCCTGCAACAATAATTGATTTGGGTTTTGGATAACTGACGGAAACTGTTTCGGCTAACTTTGCGGCTTCACCGTAATGTTTTGGAGCGTCAACACAGAAAGAAAGCATGTTACTCTTATCAATTCGTTTAATTTCGCCAAGATTATCCAGAATCGTTGCTTTTGGCAAACTCTTCCACCCATCACAGTCAAATGTGAAAGCTATACGCTTTTAGCTTTTAAGCAGAAGAACTATAATAGCCATTTGAGGATTTAATCTAACAGCAGCAAAGGCGGAACACAGTTTGGATGGAAAAAAAATTTCAATAGCCATACCTGCTTCTGTTGTTTCCGACACTCCTCATTTACGTGAAAAAACATCAAAGATAGGTCTTATTGGAAGAGCAGCCGCAATTTTCAAAGTAGACGAAATCGTAGTTTACCCAGATAACCCAGAAACAAATCAAAGATATGAGATAGATTTAATCACAACTCTGCTTGCTTACATGGAAACGCCGCAGTATCTGCGAAAGAGACTGTTCAAACTTAAACCAACACTTCGATATGTAGGCGTACTTCCACCATTACGCACACCACATCACCCATTAAACCGCAAAATTAAAGATTTGAAAATTGGCGAATACCGAGAAGGAGTAACACTATCCGGCAGAGAAGATGGCACACTCATAGACATCGGGGTGGAAAAACCCGCTTTAATCCAGAATAGACAACTACCAAAAGGCAAACGCACCACCGTAAAAATAACCAAAATAAACGAGCAAGTACAAGTCGACTTGACAAGCCGTGAAGAAATACTGCGTTACTGGGGATATACAATCACCACAGAAACGCAACCATTTGTAAAAATGTTAAAAGGCAGAAATTTCGATTTAACAATCGCCACCTCCAAATATGGCACTCCATTCGCGGACGCTGCAGAAGAAATTTCAGAAAGATGGAAATCAGCACAAAAAATTCTCTTAGCGTTTGGCGCACCCACTCAAGGCTTATACGAAATAGTAAAACATGAAGGATTCAACTTGGACGACGTGGCAGACTTTATCATTAACACAATTCCGACACAAGGAACAGAGACGGTTAGAACTGAAGAAGCACTCATTGCATCTTTAGCAATCTTAAACGCACACTTCCGCTTTTAATGTTTAAATGCACGTTCTGCGTATGTGCCTTTATGTATTTCGACATCGCCATGCCCCTAACACTTTTCCTAGTCACAATAGCGGCCATGCTTTTAGAAAAGAAAATCGAAGGAAAATTTAAAGACATTTTCGAAGAAAAACAATTCAGCATCTGGAACGCTATCGTACTCGTTGCAGCAATGAGCATAACAATATCGCTCATAGTGTTTGTGCCGCAAATGGCAATTATGGCAATGTTCCTCTTCGCTTACTCACTGGTACTCTTCATTTTCTCTTATCTTTTCTCAAATCTTCCCAAAGCCAAGGCTCAACTCTTTTTCAAAGGATTCCTCATAATCAGCTTCGCCGCTGCCACTATTAGCATGTTCACTTTTGGAACAAACATCATGGTTGCTTATGGAGCCTTAGCCTTTTTCTGCCTCTTCAGTTTTGCATTAGTGGCATTGTTGTATGAAGAAAATAGAATTAGCACGAAAGAAAGATGGTATCTCGCAGTTTTGCCACCAGCATCATTCATATGCCTATACGCGTTTTTTAGCAGAACCCTAATATGGTTTCCTTATCTACTTGACATGTATGGAATCGTCTTCGCAGTCTTAATAATTCTCTATCTAGGGACATTATTTACATGGAAAACCTCACTGATTTTCGCCGCACTGTTAACAATTATGGACATAATTCTAGTCCTGTTCACGGGCGCAATGGTCTCCGCTGCAAGGCACGTTTCAGTTCTAAGACTCCCAGTCCTAGTCTCCTTACCAACCCTTCCTACAATCACAACTGAATGGGGAATAATCTATATGTCACTAGGTCTAGGTGACTTTTTCTTTGCCGGATTACTAGGCATACAAACTATGAAAAAGTTCGGTAAAAAATTCGCAATCTTATCAGTTGCCGCAATGTGCATTTCATTCTTCATTTTCGAAACAATCCTACTAAATTATGAGTTAAGGGCATTTCCAGGCACATTAATGATTATCTGCGGATGGCTACCACTAGTAATTTTAAAACGCCTAAAACATTAAGGAACATTAAAAGAGAAAACTGCTAGGCGCCAGACAGAGTTTCTAACCAAAAAGTGCGCCTAAACCTTCAAGCGCTGCCTCTTCCTTGGCTTTCTCCTCTTCTTCCTTCTTTTTCTTCTCTTCTCCCTTTGGCTTAGCTTCTGCCGCTGGTGCTGCTGCAGCTGGCGCCGCTGCGGGTGCAGCTATCATTGTAGGAGCAGACTTAATCGCCTCGTCAATATTCACCTCGGCTAAGGAAGCCACTAAAGCCTTCACTCTCACAGCATCCACGTTTATGCCTGCAGCTGTCAAAACTTGTGTCAAGTTTTCTTCGTTTATTTCTTTTCCAGCCTTGTGAAGAAGCATGGCAGCGTAAACATATTCCATACTCGTTTCACCTTTCGGTTCAAATACCAAGCTTTAAAATATAAACCTTTTCTGTCAATCGCCTACAAACGTCTAAGAACGGCCCGAAATCAATCTCTAACTCGTAATTTTGAGTAGATAGAAGAATTTTCCGACAAGCATTTAAAATTTGCAATAAGTAGTTACTGATAGAGAACAAGAAGGAAGCAAAAATTGCAAGGAACCGAATTCTACACCGTTGACTTAACCAAAACCAGAGGAAAAGGAGAGTTCAGATGCCCAAAATGTGGTGTCCATATATCTCCAGACGACAAAACCGACAAGGTTTATACTGTCTTGGAAACCGTGATGAACAGAGACTGTTTGGAAAAAATAATTCTGCAATGCAATAGCTGCAAAAGCCAAATTCACCTAATAGGCTTTCAAGCCATAGATAAATTGATGTGATATCAAAAAAAAAGTATCTTTTAGCAAGACAAATTTTACGTCACTCTTAAAGCGTTAATTCATATTTTGAATTCATAATGGTTAAGTAGTTTTTAAGAGCTAACGCTAGTTTTTGCGTGAAACTTCCAATTGTTGGAAACTTCACCGAAAAACATCAGATTCACTTGAATTTTTCATCAGCTCAAGCTTTAGCCTTACACAAACTTAAGGCGATAACAAACAAAAAAGGAGGTGAAACTTATTGTGGAAAACCAAACTGATAAAATGGCTTCCATTGATAATAACTCTGGCAACAGTAATGATAGCACCTTACATAAAGACGATTTGGGGAGACATACCAAATCCAACAATCTAAAACGTGCAATAGAAAGAATAAGAAATTCGAACGCCCTCAAGTTTGTAATGTTCAAAGAAGATTTTCCAAGGCATCGCGTAATTGAGAACATCTCTCCACTGCACGCCATTACGATCTTCTACCTCTGTCTCTTCATTGGTTTGCTTGGTTTCATCGTACTGGTATATGCCACCTTCCTAGGATTCATGGTTTACTATGCGACAATCGGCATAGTAGTGTTGGAGATCTTACATTACCTATGCGACAAATGATACAATGACGACTAGTTTAACTTCAAAACAAAAATAGGAAACTAAACAGGTTGATTAGCCTTTTTTCCTAGACTTAACATTTCAGCATGTGCTTTTCGAATTAAGTCTGCAATTGTATCTTTGGTTGGAACAGCTGCGTTTATTGAAAGCGCATAAGCTTTCTGATGTGCCAATTGTAAAAGCGTCATCATGTTTTCTTTCGTCGGATAAGCTATAGTTATTGATAATGCAAAGGCGTACGCATGAGATTTTTCGACGGTTTGTTTAGTGCTATCTATATCTATTTGGAGTTGTTCAGCAGTTATTACTAAGCCGTCATCATATGCTACCTTCATTAAGAGCCCTGCTTCTACGGGTTTTATTCCAAGCTTTGACAACACGCTTGCAAGTCTTTCAGAGATTACTTCGCCTTTTCTGACGACTAACGTGTCTTTGTTTATCCAAACACTACCTGCTTCGATTCTTGTTGGCAAACCAACAGCGTTTAACTGGCTAATTATTGGACCTGGCGGTTGACCAGTGTTTCCTGCGGGAACTATAACGTCAAAAGCGGCTATGTCGCCGGCTTTTGCTGTGGTTCGTACTTTTCCTCTTTCGAGAAGTAAGGCCAACTTAAACGGGTTAAGGTCGGTCATTAGATAGACGTTTGACCCTGTTAAGTGTTCTTCGATTTTTTTCAGTTCTGGCTTTTCCTTGCAGTTTTCAATAGCTAATTTCATTAACGTGTTTTTTATAACTTTCATGTATGCTTTGTCTGATAATTTCTTTTTTAACTCTTGGAGTTGGGCAGCCCTAACTTTTTGCAAACTAGCGATTCCGATGACTTTGTGTTTCTTTATCAGCTGTGTTATCTGCTCAACTTCATTGATTTTTTCCTGCAAAACTTGTTGAGATGGCATTTGTTTTCCTCTTTCATGGTTTAATCTTCACGGGCTTACCCATGGAAGTTTTTATGTAGGCGAATTTGATGTTTTTAATTCCTTTTTTAAGTTTCCCTTCCACTGCTCTCAAAACTGCTTGAACATTATCAGCCAACTCTTCTTCTTTCATGCTTTCGGTTCCAACTCGGCACTGCAGTATTGGCTGATTTCGCATCTTCGCAATGACGGTTTTGCGGTACTTTTCAAGCAAGCTCGATATATCTGCTGTAGGCGGAACCGGCACTGGCATTTTACCCCTAGGACCCAAAACTGGACCAAAAATTTTTCCCACTAGAGGCATCAAAGGAGCCTCAGCAACAAAAAAGTCATATCTCTCAGCAATATTACGCAAGTCACGTTTTTTGCCACCTAAACTCTCAAGTTCAGCCCTTTCAATTACCAAGTCTGCGTTTGCCTTTCTCGCTTTTAAGGCCAATTCGCCGGATGCTATTACACATATCTTGTTTGGTTTTTCTGGCGGAGGATGTGGCAATTCTACGAGTTCTTGAATTCTGCCTTCAGGAGATTTCATGTCAATGTCCTTGAGGTTTAGAATAAGCTCTACCGATTGAGTAAACTTTCTTTTTTCAGATTTTTCTTTTGCTGCTTTAACTGCATCTAAGATAGTTTTCTGGTCTAAGGGCATTTTAGAGCCTCGTGCCAATGAGGGAATATAACGCGGTTATAAAAATATTCTCTTAGGCTTAACTCTTACTAAATATTTCGTCATACTTGCCTTCATCAATTTCTCGTTGTATCTCGCGTGGATCCTTACCCTCCACGGTGACGCCCATGCTGACGCAGCTTCCTAGGATTTCTTTTGCTGCTAGTTTCAGATTTTTTGCCAAGAGTTCTTCACGTTTAATTTTTGCTATGCGAATAATCTGTTCCATTGAGAGATTCCCGATTTTTTGAGTGTTAGGAGCGCTAGAACCTTTCTCTACTTTCAATTCGCTAACAATTAACGCTGATGCTGTTGGGGTTCCAACGCTAACTTCGAAGTCTTTAGTTTCAGGGTCAACACTGACTTTCACGGGAACCTTCATTCCAGAATAGTCTTTGGTTAGTTCATTTATTTTATTTACAATTACAAGGACATTCACGCCTAAAGGACCGAGAGCGGGACCTAATGGTGGTCCGGCGGTTGCTTGTCCTCCGCTTACGAGTAGTTCTATTACCTTCTTTTCGCCCATTTTATATTTCACCGCTTTCTGTTTTTGCTTTTTCAACTAATTTTACGTAGTCAGAATGCACAGTGATTGGCAAAGTGAAAGTTGCTTCCAACAATTCAAGCGTGACTTCAGCTTTTGTTTTATCAATGCGAGTGATTTTTGCACGCATACCCTTAAACGGTCCTCCTGTCACTTCAACGATGTCGTTTTCGCTTAACTCTTCAATAACCGGTTTTCTTACAATGTATCTTTCAATTTCAGTGAAACTCACAACTCCCGGGACTCGCGAGCGCACATGTCTTATTCCAGCTATTGCTTCTTCAACCATATGCGGTCCTTCTGCCTCCATAAATACGTATCCTCTTAGGGCTTCCGGCACTAAAATGGCTTTTATAGGTATTTTGTTCATCTCAACTTTTGCGGCAACAAGCTTAGCTACGTTTTTCTCTTGTCCAGTTGTTGTTTTCACTGCAAAAATCTTCGTTGGAAATGCTTCTTCCTTTTTCTCCATAAAAATCTTCCTTCTAACTTGTAGCAGACGCGCTTGGTTGCAGAACAGAAGAAACTAGTTTAATGACAAAACCGACCAGCCCAATGGCTCCTATGCCCAAAAAGCATATTTTTATTGATAGCCACAGCTCGCTTTTCCCAGGCTTTACTGAAAGCTTTAGCGTTCTTGCACATCCTGATAGGAATGACCTTAAACCCATGGTTCATCGCAACCTCAACATCTCATTCTTAATATAAACGTTACTACGATTGTTGGTTTCTATTAGGATAAGCTAGACATTTCTATTAACTTTTCCCTTATTAAAGGGGGATAAACACGAAAAACGTTGAAGGTCAAACTTTTTCAAAGGAAAGACCCATTTCTTCGAGAATCTCAATTAGTTTTGGTTTATGTTCGCCTTTTATTCCCTTCCAGTCCAAAACTGCAAGCTCAACCTTTTCTAAGGTTCTTTCTACGCATTGCTTTAGAATTATCAAATCTACGTTTGGAAAGACGTGTTTAGGGATTATGTGCCCGAATGCCATTTCTTTCTCCAGTGCCAGTTTGGTGAATTTGTTGTTGTAGTGTGGCCCACCAATTCCCAGAACAGCCTTTGCTTGAGAGCTGTTGAAACATGAGACAGCTTCTATCGCCGAATGTGCAATAGCTTCTGCAGCCTTCAAATCACTCCATTGTTTAAGCGAACTGCCCAACTCAACAAACATTGTTGGCACGTCTAAAGATGGCCCATGATGCGTGCATTCATAAGAAACTTTATAATTAAGCTGCATATCATTTTTTACACGCATCATAGTTCTTAAGGCATCGCGCATGGCGTTTGCTGGAGAAACTGAAACTTTTCTGGAAAGCCCACCTAACTCTGCTTCGCCTAAATTGCCTGGAGTGTGTACAGAGAATGTGGGAGTGCCGCTGATGCTGCTGTGTCTTGAGATGAAGATTATGAGTTCTGGATTTGGAAAAAAATCGGTTATGTTTTGTGCATAAATGGATTCGTTGTTTAATGTTACAATCTGAACTTCTTTGTGGTTTAAGTTGGCTTTGTAAATTGGGTTTTGTTGAAAAGTTTCTGCGGTTTTCTCGAAAGAGTAGTGTCGTAGAATTTGCTTTTTGATGTTCTGACTTGCCACATCTTTGTTTGAAGCAACAATTAAAATCATCAGCATACATCCATTAGTACAACACTTGTTGTTTGAAGAAAAATGTTTCCACAAAGTTTATAATTTTTGAAATCGGTTGAAGCCTTTAAAGTCCAAAAAGGTGAAACACATGCATTTAGTCAATTTTAAGGAGCTAACTGGTCAGCAACTCGAAGAGATAATCGATAAAGCCATAGAAGTCAAGAGTAACCCGCAAAAATATCGAACTGCACTTGAAGGCAAATCGTTAGCTATGATTTTTCAAAAAACTTCTACTAGAACACGTGTCTCTTTTGAGGTTGCGATGACTCAGCTTGGTGGTCATGCTCTCTATATAGATTGGAGAACAACAAACTTTGCCCTTGCGGACATTTCCGATGAAATACAGTATTTGTCGCGTAATGTTGATTGCATAATGGCGAGATTGTTGAGGAACTCTGACTTGCAAGTTATGGCTAAGGCTTCCCGCGTTCCAGTGATAAATGGATGTGACGAAAAATATCATCCAAGTCAAGCGGTAGCAGATTTGATGACGATGAAAGAGAAAAAAGGAACTTTAAAAGGCGCAAAATTGGTTTACATAGGCATTCACAACAATGTCTGTAACTCGCTTATTGAAGGATGCACGAAAACTGGAGTAAAAATAACCACAGTGACACCTATATTCAACGAGCCATCAAGAGATGAAGAACTTTTGGAAAACGCAAGAAAAACTGGACTTTGGGAAACCACTTTAAATGTTAAGAAAGCGGTTGAGGACGCAGATTTTGTTTATACAGACACTTGGGTTGACATGGAATTCTTTTTAGACCCTAAATTTGCAGCAGAGAAAGAAAAACGTGTAAAACTTATGATGCCTTACCAAATAAATAGGGAACTGCTGAAGAAAAGTGATGCCTACATAATGCACGACATGCCCATTCACAGAGGGTATGAAATAAGCGCAGATGCCATTGAAAGCCCAAAGTCAGTGATCTATGAGCAAAGCGAAAACAGACTTTACTCGGCAAAAGCAATAATATTAAAACTATTGAAAAAGCACTAAAAGACTATTTCAAGATCATTTGCACGAATTTCTCAGGGTTAAATTCTTCCAAATCATCGTAGGTCTGTCCAACGCCAATAAAAAGAATCGGCTTTTTTGTTACATAGGTGACGCTTAGGGCTGATCCTCCTTTAACATCAGCATCCACCTTGGTTAGTAT
>Ga0272448_1000529_pt1 | contig 59445 bp, 70 predicted proteins | sample YNPCB0191_FD_202220 | JGI IMG/M metagenome (GOLD analysis project Ga0272448, IMG submission 202220) | Hot spring sediment microbial communities from Yellowstone National Park, WY, United States - YNP-CB-019-1 | ecosystem: Environmental > Aquatic > Thermal springs > Hot (42-90C) > Sediment... | reverse complement strand
GTATTTGTTTTTCTTTTGGGAAAAGAAAAAGAACCTACCCTAAGAAAAAGAAAACGATTTTGTTGATGCGTATTTGTTTTTCTTTTGGGAAAAGAAAAAGAACCTACCCTAAGAAAAAGAAAACGATTTTGTTGATGCGTATTTGTTTTTCTTTTGGGAAAAGAAAAAGAACCTCCACTGCACTTTCTTTGTGCTAACGCACAAAGAACCTGCACTAAGAAAGGGGATTTCCCACGCACTTTCTTTTGGGATGCCTAAGAAAGTGCACAAAGAAAAAGAAAACTTAATTACATCTGCGTATCTGCTTTTCTTTTAGAAAAAGTGATTGACTTTTAATACTTTGTGTGGAATCCAACTCATGAAAAATTACATCTTGCTATTATTTGCCATACCTTTATTGGTAATGTTCTCAGGCTGTTGTGGCCCGATCAATTCGCAATCGTCATCATGCCCTTATGGCACTTATGGCGAAAGCTGTTCACTTGTGTGCAAAAACATCGGTGGCGGGAACACATGTTTTACTCAATGCATAGACAGCGTCCGTGCTGAAGGGTTGGGTGATGCCACAACCTGTTGTAAGGAAACATATGGTATGTACTGTGAGAGAAGCTGCCGCGATATTGGGCAATCATACGGTGAAGATGCATACACAGAATGCGCAAACGGCTGCAAGGAAATAATAAAGAGCGCAAACATCCCCGAGGACATATGCTATATACCCGGGCTTTAATCTCTTTTATTTTATATCTCAGGATTATCTAGAGTTACTTGAGTAGGTTCACCTGCACGTTTATTCCTACTGAATAGGTACACGCGCCCGCTTGCACCCTCTTTCAATTTATCATCATGCGTAATTATGAACGATTGTCCGATTATTTTTGGCAGGCGTTCGCGCAGTATATCGCACAATGCTTTAACCCCATTCTCATCAAGGTTATGTGTAGGCTCATCAAGGGCAAGAATACTCAGGTTTGGCGCGAGCACTATGGATAACGCAACCCTCAGTGCCAACGCAACGGATGCACGTTCACCGCCACTCACATTTCCTTCCACAACCACCCATTCATTATTCCTTTTCACCTTGATGTAGTAATCGGATTCAGTAGCTTCCAGTTGTACACGTTCTAAATCACCATATGGATATATCACATCCCATATTTTATCAATAACCAAATTGATAGAACTTACAAGCTCATTCCTTAGAAGCACCTGCGTTTCAATGATGGATTGCTGGAACTCGCTGGCTGTCTTGATTGCTTCACGCACATCCATCAATTCTTTCTCTCTGCGCTCAACCTCAGCTATCTGTTTCTCAATTGTATCCAAATTTCTCTCTAGAAGTACAATGTTTTGTGTTATATTCTCAAGGTTGATCTCCGTTTCGCGCTTCTTCATAAGCGCTTCATTATATTCACGTGTAATCTCTTGCAGAGTGCGCTCATCATACCCAACTCTCTCACTTTCGCTCTTCACCTTGATGAGCTGTTCTCTCTTGTTGCGGATCTCCTCCTGTATTTTCAAATCATCCTGAATCTCTTCCATAACCCCGCGTTTCCTCACAACCTCATTTTCATATTTTGAGAGTTCATCGCGCAACTGTCTTAGTGCAAGGGCGCATTCATCCCACATTTTCCTAATTCCATCATAAATTTTGTTGTCATCCTTGTGCCCCGCAATGAACTTCCTTGCATCCTCAATCTTCTGTCTTATCTTCTCAGCTTCTTCCGTTTTCCTTGCTTTCTCATTAAGCTCATTGAGCGAGGATTTCAGTTCTGTAATCTTGTGTTCATTCTCAAGCACAACCTTTCTTAATTCCTCAATCTTCTTTGATTTCTCATTATATTCCTTCTCCTTTGCTTCACTTGTTTGAAGTTTGGTCTCAATATCAGATTTTTTCTTAAGCCCCTTCTCCAATCTTTCTATCTCCCGTTTTATCTCGCCAAGCTTCTTCTCATTCTCTACGAGTTCCTTCCTTGAATTCTCAATAATCTCTTTTCTCTTTGCTATGAGCATCTCCTTTTTCTTGCTGTCCAGAGGACTTTCACACACAGGGCATATACTTCCTTCCTCCCTGCTGAGTGCATCTATTGATTCCTGAGTTATCCGTATCATTTCTTTGAGTGATGCGATCCACTCTACCGTGCTAACCTCGTTGCTTCTTGCGTTATCAAGGTCTCTTTGGTGTACACCCATAACCTCTGCATTTTCCTTCCTCAGTTTTTCAATCTCTTGAATTTCATCTTTAAGCGCATTAACCTCTCTCTGAAGAATTGAAATCTCCGCACTCTTGGCACTATGCTCTTTCTCAACAGCAAACAATTGCGATGTCAAATGTCCTATTTTTTCGCGTATATCTGCACTATTCTCCACAGTACCCAGCAGGTTTAGCCGCTTTTCGAGTTCTTCCATCTCCTTGATCTTGAGCTCTGCATTCCTTATGTTTGTCTCAAGTTCCCCGCTCTTCCTGTTAAGTTCTGTGAGTTCCTTTTCCTTCCCATCTACTGCATATTTTATTCTCCCAGTTCTCTCCACCAATCCCGCAATCTCCTCTTTAATTTTATTAAAGTCCTCTTTTGTATAATTCTTCACTCGCTTGCTTGCGCTCTCAACGTATGCATTGCATTCTATAATTTCTCTTGATAATTCCTCATACCTCCTGCGCTTATGCTCAAGTTCCTCTTTCTTTTCTCCGAGCATCTTCACCCTTGTGTTGATCTCTTCACTTTCCTTAACCAATCTTGTTCTTTTCTCATATGCACTATCAAGTTGTTTCCTTATGTTTTCCCGTTCGCTTAACATATTTCCCTTATTATACCTTGCAATCTCTCTATCGTTTTTTTCTGCATCTTCACTCAACTTATTGGCTAATCTGGTTATGTTTGCGCGTGCAAGCTCAAACCTGTCAATCCCTATCAAGTCATCAATCTGCTTTTTTCTTTCGCCCGGGTTTAGCGAGAGGAAATAATCCAGAGAGTTCTGTTCTGCATATACTGCCTTTGAAAACAAATCATAATCCACACCCAATATGTGCTCAACCATCTTAGTGACTGCCTCGCTCTTGGTCTCAACAAGCCTCCCGCCTTCGCGTATTTCCGCATCACTCTTCCCATCGCTTATAGTTCTCGCTATTGTGTATTCCTTCCCGTCCTTTTCAAATGCCACCTCAACCTTACACACCGCGTTTGGATTACCGTGGGCCACAATCTGCCCCAATTTAATTCGCTTTCGTGCAAGTGCAGGGAATGTACCGTAAAGCGCAAAGCATATTGCTTCAAGCACAGAACTTTTACCAGACCCCATAATCCCTACAAGTATATTCGTACCTTTAGTGAACTCTAACTGCGTATTCTTATGCGACCTCCAATTCTGAAGTGCAACCCGTTTTATCAGCATCTGTTAATCCCTCATATCCCGAACATTACGCTCGCAACTGCTAGCAGGCCTGAAACAATCTGTATCCCAAACAGCATGAGCACAAGTTGCGGTTCAGTGGGTCTGAACATCTTCATAAGCAGATGTGTGAGCGAGCGTGTAGGCCCATTATAAGTGAGCCGTCCATCTGGCAATGGTGTCCCATAATTCTCCGCTTGGAATTTTGAGAGTGCTTTCAAGATGAATTCTATGATCTGTGGCAGGAGCAATATCGCACCTGCTTTCTCAATATTTGCGATTATCACGATAGCAGCAACACTTGCACCTATAAGATATGTTACAATATTCCCCGGGAACACCTTGGCAGGGTACCAGTTGAATATGAGAAATGCTGCTAGTGAACTGAGTAATGCAACTGCTAAGAACAGTGCAGTTGTATGTGCAGGGCTTTTCCCAGTCATCAGCAGTATAATTATGAGAAATAATGAGATGATGATCCCAGACCCTGCTTCCAACCCGTTAAACCCTGCGAGCAGATTGATGAGGTTTGAACATGCAATCACGCCTATTGGTATAAGTATGAGAATGTATAGGTTCAGGCCTATTGGGCCAAGGAACGGTATTACAAGTGTACCTAAAGAGAGATTAACCGGGCCTATGAATGGAAGTGTCATCGTGGATGTACCAAGCTTGACGAGCATGAGAGGCAGTGCGGCAAACAGTGGCAGTATAACCCTGTATATATCAGGTATATCCAATATGTCATCCGCAAACCCGAGGAATGCAATGAGCGAGATCGATAATGCTGCCGCGAGCAGTGCATCGCCCATTATACTATTCTGTGATAACTGTAGAGGGAGTAGAAATGCTACAATGAACCCCAAGAAAACAGCAATCCCTCCGATTCTTGCAACTTTGGGTTTATCGGGCTTGTTCATATCCCCGGATTCATATCCCTTGCTCTTGAGTCGTGATATTAAACTCGGTAATGCGATGAACGTGAGCAGGAAACCAACAATTCCAACAATGCCTAGCGATAGTGAAATGTCAAGATTCATAAGTTATATTTCTTTGCGGGAATATTTAAATGATGAAAGTAGAGATGCACATGCACACTTATTATTCTTCGGATGGGCTCATCACCCCTGCAGAGGCAAGGAGAGTGCTCAATTCCGGGAAGGTGGATGTGATTGCAATAACCGATCACGATACAATTGTAGGATGGAAGGAGTTCAAGGGCAGGAAGTTCATACGCGGTATTGAGAAGACTGTTGAGGAGGATGACGGTAATCGTTTTCATCTTTTGGTCTATTTCATTAATGAGAAGATAAAGCACACCGGGTTTTATGAGGTTATAGATGATGTGCGTGAGCAGGATGGGTTTGTTGCGATTGCACATCCTTATGATACATTGAGGCATGCACCACATGAGGAGAACCTTGAAGAGTATGGCCGGTATGTTGATGGGATTGAATGTATAAATGCCAGGATGTGCGTCCCCCACGGTAATAAGAAGGCGCTCGATTTTGCAGTTAAGCATAAACTGGTTAAGATTGCAGGGTCGGATGCGCATCATTGGAGCGAGATAGGCACAGCATATGTTGAGGCGGATGCTGATGATGTTGAGGAGTTCAGGAAACTCCTAAAACTCGGGCGTGTAAGTATAAAAGGCGGGTTATCCCCCTTATATGTGCACACATTTTCTGCATTGAGAAAACATAATCTCATCGAGCCTAAAAAATAGCCGAGGTTGAAGTTTAAAAAACCTTACTCGTTAAACAATATCGCTTTATAGCGGGCCCATAGCTCAGCTTGGTAGAGCGGCAGACTCTTAAGATTGGAAGAGCAATTCTTCCAGCCCCTCTTTAAGTGAGGGATCTGAGAGATCTGATGGTCGAGGGTTCAAAAGCACTTTCTTTGGGATGCCTAAGAAAGTGCACAAAGGCACTTTCTTTGTGCTAACGCACAAAGAACCTGCACTAAGAAAGGGAGATATATCCCCTTTGGTTGTATAAAACCCTTCTGAAAAATCAGGGGGTTTGGGAGAAGGTCGAACTAAGAGCCATCCCCTCGTAATTGATGGGGGGTTTGGGCGGCCCACGTGAACGACAATTTGTTCACGGGGCAAGGAAACGCAGTTGCGTTTCCTATGTGACGGACTAAAACCCCTCTGAAAAATCAGGGGGTTTGGGAGAGAGTCGAACTAAGGGGGATGTGCCCCCTTGGGTCGACACTTGGGCTGTCACTTGGGTCGACATACTGAAAATCCCTCTGGGCCCGCTTTGATTTTGTTGTAAATACCTACTATGCAGGGGTGGCGGAGCGGTCAAACGCGCCAGGTTCAGGTAAGGGCCCCCGGTACGGCCCTTTAACCAACGATGTTTCGAGGTTGAAGAGTCATTCGGGTTCCCTTTGAAGAGGATCTCTCAAGGAAAAGCTTGGTCCCTTAGCGGGTTCGAGGGTTCAAATCCCTTCCCCTGCACTGTACTTCTTTTCTTTTAGAAAAAGAAAAGACCTACACTAGAAAAGAAAACTTAATTACATGCTGCGTAGTACTTTCTTTTTCTTTTGGGAAAAGAAAAAGAACCTACCCTAAGAAAAAGAAAACGATTTTAAAGACCTACGCTAGAAAAGAAAACGATTTTGAAAAAACTTGCACAAAGAAAAAGAAAACCTAATTACATCTGCGTATTATGGTTTCTTTTAGAAAGGAAAGACTTACAATTTTCTCTAGAAGAGGAATGAACTTATTGTGAGATAGCCGAGATATGCAAATATGGTTATCTTGATGATCTTGCCGAGTGCACACGCAAGGAAGAATTTCCAAGCAGGATACTTGATCGAGCCCGCAATGATTCCGGCAACATCAAATAGCGGGTTCGGTATGAGCGAGAATAAAAATAGCATAATGAATGTGCGGTCCTTCTCCGTGAGCATTTTCCTTATTTTCTCATACTCTTTCACATTATTCCCGTTTATTATCTGGCTCCCGCCATAGCCGGTTAAGTACCCGGTTATTTCACCCAATGCACTCCCGATCCCTCCAGAGATCCCTATTAAAATTGGGTTTGCAACAGCACCTGCAACAGTTGCCACAGCCAGCCCCGGTAAAGGTAGTATAACAGTTGCACTGGTTAAGAACATAACGATGAATATCCCAACATACCCGAGTGAACTCCAATCATATGCCTTAACAGCATCATAATTGGCAATGATAATCACTGACAGTAACAATGCAAATGCAATGATGATTATCCCCTTCACTTTTTTGTCCACACGATCTACCTTCTGCCAAAATAGTATGCAAGCGAATTAAATATAATACTACCCATCATGTTCGCCCTTCTTGCCCTTATGATGAGCACAAACACACCAAGAACAGATGCAATACCGAGAACCATAATTCCCAGAGGGCCGTTGGTAAGAAACACCAGCATCCCAAGGTAAAGTGCAAGCAGGATCTTCATAACTGGGTGCATAAACGGCGTGAACAATTTAACCGCATGCGGTAGGAAATGCAGTATGATGAGCGCAGCTATACCAAATGTTGCCGCACCTAGGAGCGCAATCATAAAATTCCCAAACATAAATGTGTGATACATATTCTGTGCCACCACTGCTACACCTATCCTTGCTTTCCCAATTATATCAAGCATCATTAGTGAGAATATGATATTTGATGCATTGATCGCGCCCAACGCAGTCACAAATTCATCCTCTTTTATCCTCGTAAACAACCCTGCCAACACAACGATTGTTGTAGGTGTGGCAACACCCGGGAGAAGATATGCAAATGCAGTAACCACGGTTGCAATGAGCGGGATCTTTAGGTCTATTTTTGCCTTGTAATGTTCCTCAACTTCAAGCGCTTTCGTTTTGAGCATGAGCATAGGCAGTGTGAAGAACCCCACAAACATCGGGAATATTAGGCCCGCCGCATTCTCATTATTGAGCACGAACATCCCGAAAACCCCGGATATAATGAACGCCGCAAGGTTTGCTATGCTAAACTCGCTCAGGAGAACCAATGAGGTTATGAACAGTATGGCCAGGAACATATTCTCCTGCATTATGGGCTGTATAACCGGGAATATGAGGATGAACAATGGAAGGCATACGATAGCCATCCCTACTCCTATGATGCCGCCCATAAGGTATGAGTAGACGCCTCTCCCAACCGCCCCCTGCGCCGAAAGCTGCTGTGCGGCAGTTGGTGCTATACCCGTTGCGCCGTCAGGGATGTTTAAGGCAATCGAATATATTGCATCCAGCGCTACGGAAATCCCAAATAAGAAGTATAACAAGAATACGCCGGGAAACCCGTAGATACCGGCATGATAAAGCAGTTCAGCAACAGTGTTGATATGCAATCCGGGTATCATTTTCAGCTAACCACAGATACGTTCTCGCCCGTTGTATATTCAATCTTCCCAATCTTCCCTATTGACTTCAGTGCTGGCGCAATCAATTCCGCATACCTCTCCTGCTTCTGCGGGACGGCAATCCTCAACTCGGCAATCTCATCCTTGAGCGACATCTTTCTTGCACTCTTATACTTGCGCACCTCACCCATTGCGAGCACGAGCAGATCGCCTGCATTTTCACTCTCCTCATCAATATTTGATTTATTACTCTTAGGCCATGAACACAGGTGTATGCTTGTGCATTTCTCTTTTTCAGCAAACAGCTGGCTGTATATCTCTTCGCTCACGAATGGCGCCACAGGCGCAAGCAGCTTGAGCGATTCGTTTAGCACCCTAAGTAGCGTTTTCTGTGCAGCGCGTTTGCTCTTTGCATCAGCGCCGTAAATTCTATACTTGACAAACTCAAGGTAATTGTCGCAGAAATCATGCCAGAAGAAATTCTGGAGCTGGCTGATCGCATTGAAATAGTCATATTCATCGTAATACTTTGTTGCACTCTCCTTAACGCGTTCAAACTTGCTAAGTATCCACTTATCTACAAAATCAAGCTCTGCATCGCCTTCAGAGTAGTCCTTGCACGCACCCTCAATGAATCTTGCCGCATTCCATACCTTATTAACGAACGACTGTGCAAACTTTACCTCCTGATAATTGAACGGCCTATCGTGTGTTGTTGCGCCGCTTATGGCAATCCATAGCCTAACCGCATCAGCCGAATATTTCTCGATCAATTCATTCGGGTCTACAATGTTCCCGAGCGATTTGCTCATCTTCTTGTTATCCGGCCCGAGCACATTTCCGTTGAGCAGCATCTCCTTGAATGGTGTTTTTCCCGTGAGCATCAAGCACCTGTATATAGTATAGAACCCCCACGAGCGTATGATCTCAATCCCCTGCGGTCTCAGCGTTGCCGGGTAATACTTCTCCCATCCTTTTTCAGGCCATCCCGCGATGATCAGCGGTGTTATGCTCGAGTCAACCCAGCAGTCGCATGTGCTCTGCTCTGGTACCATCACTTCCCCGCATTTATCGCATTTCACATCTTTCCTTGCACTCTCAGGTTTGAACGGAAGTTCGCTTTCATCTGCTGGCTTGCTCGCACCGCACTTCTCGCACACATAGAACGGGAGCGGTGTACCAAAATATCTCTGCCTTGAAATAACCCAATCCCACTCAACAAAATTTGTCCAGTCAATCAAATACTGCATTGTGAATTCCGGGTGCCACTTAATCTCCTTTGCTGCTTTTATGATGTCTCTCTGGAACCCGTCAATCTTGCAGAACCACTGGTTTGAACTCAGGAGTTCAATGGGCTTTTTGCATCTATCGTGCACTTTGACGATCTGCTTGAGCGGTTCAATCTTTATGACTTTGCCTTCCGCTTCAAGCTTTTCAAGTATTTTCTGGCGGGCCTCCTTGATATCCAGCCCGCTGAATTCCCCGGCATTTATAAGCCGCCCTGTCTGGTCTATTGCATCAATCACTGGCAGGTTATGTCTGTATGTCCACACAACATCCTGCTTATCACCGAATGTGCACACCATCACAATACCGCTCCCAAATCCCTTATCAACATCAATATCAGTCAATATCTTGACCTTTTTTCCGAGCGGGGTTGTAATCTCTTTGCCTACAAGATGCGTATACCTCTCATCATCAGGGTGGACGAAGACGGCCACACACGCATGCAAATACTCGGGTCGTGTTGTGGCAATCACAACATCGCTGCCATCCTCAAGCGTGAACTTTATGTAATTGAGTTTTGTCTCACGCTCAACCTCTTCAGTTTCTGATTTTGCAATCGCACTTCTGCAGTTTGGGCACCAGAATACGGGGTGCGACCCTTTATAAACGAGGTTCTGGTCGTACATCTTGAGAAGTGAGAGCTGCACTTTTTTGTGATATTCCGGTGTCATTGTTATGTACTCCCTCTTCCAATCCGCCGAAAATCCAATCCGCTTCATTTGCGCCCGCATCTCATTAATGTACTCGTATGTCCACTCAGTGCATCTCTTTACAAACTCTTCCCTTGGCAGCCCTTTCCCGTACTTGGCTTCCACCTTGACCTCTGTGGGGAACCCTTGCGTATCCCATCCCTGCGGATAGAGAACACTGTACCCATTCATCCTCTTAAACCTTGCAGCAAAATCAAAGAGCGAATATGAAAGTACATGGCCCATGTGAAGTTTGCCGGAAGTAAATGGAGGGGGTGTATCTATAATGTAAAGCGGTTTTCCCTCTTCCTCCCTGAATTCATATATATTGCTTGAATACCATTTATCAACCCATTTCTCTTCAAGTTTTTTATCGTAAGCATCCATCTATTACACCCACGCCTATATTGGAAGTGAAAAACATTTTTAATCTAATATGCTGAAATAAGGATATGCATTTCAAGGGGCAGGCAAGCACTGAATCACTCATTGTTATGGGGTTTGCACTTGTACTCATATTTGCACTCATATATGCAGTGCTTCCTGTAATGCTCGATTTCACGCAGTTCTCAGATTCGGCACAGGCCGAACGCTCACTCTCAAAACTTACAGGGACTATTGATGCTGTGTCCGCATATGGCCCAGGGACCAATACTACGCTATTCTTATACCTGCCCGCGGGTCAACTCACATACAGTAATGGGGTGTTCGTGTTCGCTGTTCAGAGCAGTGGCACACAGGTACTGAAAAAAGTACGGGTATCCAATGTTTATTATGACAATACAAATCCTCAGATGAATGCAGGAGTAAAAAGAATTAAGATAAGCTCAAAAGATGATTTGAGCGGTGTTGAGGTTAAAGTTGAATAACTTTACTCTCTTTTCCTGTCGCGTTCCCTCTCTTTTGCAACATCCCTCTCCTTTGTGTGCATCTTCTTTGCTACACTGAGGAGTTCGTGCAGTACATTCTGCGTTGCAGTTCGTATATCCCAGTCAGCATTTGAGACAGAAATGATCTTATCACCGATTGCCCTTATCCTGACTTCATACCTGCTCCTCAATCCAGTAAACCTCTGCTTTTTATAGTGTATCGCAAGGTACTCTATCCTAACCAGGTTCTCAAGTTTCTCCATTGTCTTCTCTGCTGCTGATTTTATCTCCGGCAGGTATTCCTCATCTGCGCGGTCCATCCCACTCAGGTAGATGCGCTCCTCTTTCTTTGTTACTGCGGTTTCAAGCAGGTCCCTTATGCTGACTATCCCGATCGGTCTCGTGCCCTCAGCAATAATAACTGAGGAAACATCCCCCTCTTGAAGTAGGCGCACCGCATCAGATACGCTGGCAGTGGGCGGGAGGGTAAGCACCTCTTTATTCATATAATCGCGTATTGGCTGCCTATTGCTGCTTACCTTATCCTTTACAAACGGCGCCCTGTCCTTTTTTGATTCAGAGATTACAAGCAGGTCGCGCATTGCAACTACACCTTCAAGCCTGCCATCCTTTGTAACCACAACCCTTCTTATGTGATTCTTTCGCATAAGCTCCTTTGCCTTGCCTACCGTATCATCTGCATCAACTGTATAGAGCGGAACATTCATTATCTCGCCAAGCGTTTTGTTTGGGAGAAGTTTCTGCTCCAGTAGGTGTTTAAGGAATTTGTTCCTGTGTATAAGCTTCCACCCATCCTTACTCCTCACCGGGAGGGCCTTATACCTTCCATCAAGGAAGGCGCGGATTGCCTCATTTGTGTCAGCACCCTCTCGTAGCTCAGGTGCTTTCTCGCATACCGTGCCGAGCTTCTCCTTTGAGGTGTCAATTACCTCATTCACATCAAGGGCACTGAATATGCCCATATACTCATTATTCTTCGTTACGATAACGCACGGTTCGCCCATCATTATCTTTCCTATTGCGGAAGAGATAGGCTCGTTTGCATCCATAACCACAGCATCTTTGAGTTCCATGCATTTCACCCCTAAATCGGTATACTATCTTCTGGAAACCTTTGCCGCTAAAAATTTGTAGTCCTCATCGGCAAGCACAAATGTCATCTCCATAGTTGCACCCATAAAATTATAGTAGCGGAGATTAACCTCAAACTTGTTCTGTGCGAGCGCTTTCTGTACGCTCACAGCCTCAATAAGCGATTTGTGCACGGGCACCTTGAAATCCTTGCCATCATCAATCACAATCCCGTCATCATGCACCGCAATATGCCCTGCTTCACCGCCTTCCGCGCTGGTATAGAGCGGCATCCTTTTAAGCTCATTGCCAAACATGTGCGCCATACTCCACCACCTATAATACTTGCGCTATATAGGTTTATTAACTTATAATCCATATTCTCATATATGAGTAGGGAGCAATACCGTGGCCAATCTTCAGTTGAATACCTGATGACCTATGGATGGGCATTCATTATTCTTCTTGCAGTAATTGCAATACTCTATTCATTTGGTGTGTTCAATCCTCAGCAGTATATGGGTGAGGAATGCCTGTTCCAGCCCAGTTTGCAGTGTAAGTCAATGTCTCTGAGCTCAAGTACAGGTCATTTTAAACTCGACCTGACCAATGGCCTCGGGTATAAGATAACTTATGTAAACTACACAGCTCAATTGCTCAGCACCGGAGAAACGCAACCAACTTCTCCTATCATATTAAGGGAAGTCAAACCTAACGATGTAATATTCATTAGTACAACCTTCAAGCCCGAAACACTCAGAACAGGAACACTCGAGAAAGTGAAGGTTACTTTAACTTACCAGATTGAAGGCGACAACACACAATATACAACAACAGGAATAGTTGCAGTCCGCGCTAGTTAATATTTTATTTAAGTTCAGCTTTTTGCCCGCGTTTCTCCCTTGATGATTTTTACAGCATCTTCCAAATTCACGTTTTTCTGTTCACCTGTACCCAGATTCTTTAAAGTGATTGTGCCTGATTTTTCCTCATTATCCCCGATAATACCAACATATGCCGCGCCTATTGCAGATGCATACTCCATCTGCTTTTTCATACTGCGCTCCATCAAATCTATGCGCACTGCAACCCCCTTCTCCCTCATTTTCTTTGCATAATCAATACACGCCATTATATTCTCCTCTTTCACATTAACAAGAACAATATCCGTGTAAGTTCTGCTGCTATTCTCTTTCTTAAATAGGTTAGCCATCCTGTCCACACCAAAGGAGATCCCAACAGCAGGCACCTGCTGGCCCGCATAAATTCCTATGAGACCATCATACCTCCCGCCGGCAGCAATCGTGCCCAACTGCTTATCTGCACTCTTTATCTCGAAGATCGGACCTGTGTAATACCCCAACCCGCGTGCAATGCTCGGGTCAAACTCGTAATTCCTTATCCCGTACATCTCCAGGTAAGAAAATAGCTTCTTGAGCTCATCAACACCTTCCTTGCACTCCTCAATCTGTTCGTAATACTCGATGCCTTTTGTGAATGCATCAACAATCTCCCCGCCATTAGTAATCCCGTTTTGTGCGAGCTCCTTCACCACTTCCGCCTTCTCTTTCTTATCCAGTTTATCAATGCATCTTATTGCAGTATCAATGCGCGCATCATCAAGCCCGATGTGCCTGAGAGTTGCGTTGAGAAGCTTCCTGTTGTTTACATACACTTTATACTCCTTGATCCCAAGGTCAGTGAGTGTGTTGCATGCACATGCTATCAACTCTGCTTCGCACCTCATGCTTGAACTTCCCACAATATCCGCATCTGCCTGTGTGAACTCCCTATACCTGCCGTACTGCGGTTCCTCGCGCCTCCACACCTTCTCGATTGCATACCTCTTGAACGGTAGAGGCAGGCTGCTATTCTCAGAATACATTCTTGCAAGGGAAACTGTGAGGTCAAACCTGAGCCCGAGCTCACCATCATCAAACCTGAAGATCTCAGTTTTTATCCCTTCTCCACTCTTTGCCTCAAGTACATCCAAGCGTTCAACTGCGGGGTGTGATACAGGGTCAAACCCGTGCTCCTGATAATTCCTCTCTATTATCGAAATAATGCGTTTGCGCTCAATTTCATCCTCGGGCAGGATATCGCGCATCCCCCTTGCACGTCGTATCATGTGCTTATAAAGATAGCAACATATTTAAATTATTTCCATACAAATCCCTAATGTGATTTGAATGCCTTCATCAGCAGGTTCACAGCCAGTGCAGAAGAAAGAGCGGGTCAACGCATATCTTGAGTATCTCGGCTCGTTTTTCCCGGACCTTAGGAAAAAGCTAAGAATAGCCAAAATCAATAAGACGCAGGAGAGTTATCTCAAGGACGTGGTTGTGATTACCGCACTTGTCTTCGTTATCCTTTTTATTATCTACTTTATGATATTCACTGCCGCATCTATAAGTTATCTGTGGCTTATCATACTGCTCCCGCTAACAGTTGTTGCGGTGTTTCTATTCTTTATGAAGAGAGTGGATGTGCAGATTGCTTCCCGTGAGAGAAACATAGACAAGGATCTCCTATTTGCTGGGAGGCAGCTGCTCATAGAAATTCGCGGTGGTATCCCGCTTTACGATGCAATCTCGCACCTCACCAAAGATTATGGAGAGGTCAGTGCCGTGTTCAAGGAGATCATAGATAAGACGAACCTTGGTGTTCCGCTTGATGTGGCAATGGAGGATGTTGCTGAGGAAACGCCGTCTAAACCGTTCAAGCGCCTCATACTGCAGATAGTCAACTCTATCCGTTCAGGTTCTGATATTGCTGTCTCGCTCGAGACAATTCTTGAACAGATGTCCCAGGAGCAGATAATTGAGATAAAGGCATACGGGCAGAAGCTTAACCCGCTTGGAATGTTCTACCTGCTTTTCGGTATTATCGTTCCATCGCTCGGGATCGCGCTGATGGTAACCCTCCTGACATTCACTGGTGTGGCGTTCAGTTGGGAGTTTCTTGTTGGAATGCTCCTCGTGATCGTCATAATACAGTATATTTTCCTCACGATGATTGAGAGCTCTAGACCGAGGTTTGAGGTATGAACAGATTTACACAAATAGGCCGTTCACTTCCCAGGAACATTGTGCACGAAGCCGCCAAGTATCTTGATATGGCGGGTATAATGGAAGAGGCAGAGTGGGTGCTGGGTGGCGCTATCGTACTCGCATTTGTTTTTGGGTTTGTTGTTTTCGTGATCTCGCTGTTGGGCACAAGCTGGATGGCGGTATTCTCACAGCCATTTGCATCGCTTGGTGAGTTTCTCTCCCAATTCTTAGGAGGCATATTCCTATTCATTTCTGTTGAAGTTGCATCATTTGTGTTTGTGGCCATAGTGATCTATGCATACCTGCTTGTGCAGATGGATACGAGGAGGCGCGAGTTGGAAGGCGTTCTCCCGGACTTTTTGCAGCTTGCTGCCGCAAATGTGCGTGCAGGCCTGCCTGTTGAGCAGGCATTGTGGCGTGCTGCAACGCCAGAGTTTGGCATACTTTCAAAAGAAGTGCAGATTGCAATGAAGAGGACATTCAGCGGTGAATCACTCTCTGATTCGCTCACCTATCTCGCTAACAGGTTCAACTCAAAGTATCTTTTCAGAACGGTTAGCGTGCTCAAGTATGGGATAGCTTCTGGTGGTGAGATTGGAGAGATTATGGAGCGTACAGCAGCAGATTTGCGCAAGATGCAGATCCTCTACAAGGAGGCAAGCGCTTCAATGCTGATGTATGTGATATTCATTTCATTTGCGGCGCTTATCGGTGCACCGTTCCTGTTTGCTGTATCATACAAGCTCATTGAAACATTGAGTGCTGTGTGGACGCATATACCCGCAACGCAGGGATATTCATCGTTCGGCCTGGTTTCATTCTCGCCACCGAAGGTAACTGCTGATGATTTCAGGCTTTTTGCAGTTGTTTCCATAATAGTAACTTCAGTATTTGCATCATTCATACTCGCCGTAATCAGAAGCGGTTCACCGAGGGATGGGCTTAAACTCTTGCCGTTCTTCCTTATCGCAGGTGTAGGGCTTCTCCTCATATTTATTGGGTTCCTGAACGGCCTGCTTTCAAATCTATTTATTTAAGCTTTTTTATTCAGAATTTTAGCGCGTGCCTCCGTAGCTCAGTGGTAGAGCGCTCGCCTTGTATATGGGCAAGGGGAGGTTTCCCCTCGCCCATAAGACCCTACTCCCCTCTATTTACAGAGGGGTGTTTGGGTGGGGGAAGAATCCCCCTCCCATATGGGATTTGTATTAAACTTTAAAAGAAAGCGAGAGGTCAAGGGTTCAAATCCCTTCGGGGGCTTTTTTCTTTTCTTTCTAATAATACCTTATATCAAAATCCGTGTAATTCCCGATATCAATCTTTTTCTTTGAGGTGATTTTTACTTCCTTAACGAATATGCCATCCTCCTCTCGTATATTAATCGCTCTCGTGAACTCATCAAGCTGTTTCTCATCTGCGCACTCGCATACGATCTCAACTTTATCCCTTTCTGGCAGGTTCCTCGCATACCCATTAACCCCCATCTTCTTTGCAATCTCTTTTACAGCTGCCCTGAAAAATACACCTTGAACCCTGCCATTTGCAATAATATGGGCAAATATCATATGAATTTCACTCGTAGTGCTTGCCCCACATATACTCTGCGAGCTTTCCCGTGCGGGTGAATCTCTCCACATCAACATTTTCCTTTCTTTTTCTGTGCTCTTCAAGGAACCTGTTGAGTTTCTCAATCAGTATTGCCTTCAACTCACCGCTCAACAGCGCCCCGCTCTCATAATCCTGCTTTATCTTCGCAAGCCGTGCATCATCCGGCTCAAAGAATATGCTGAGCCACTGGTACGATACATCGATCGCAGTGTTCCCGCCCATCTTCCTGTGCTCCTCAACAGTTTCCCTGCCCCCGGAAAACGCGTACTTGTTGATCTTTTTCTTAACGGTCTTCTCATCATCTGTGAGCCATACCGCAGTGTCTGCATCGCTCGAACTCATCTTGCCCTCTGTTCCTGTGAGTGGAGGCAGGAATTTTGAGTGTATGGCAGCAGTCTTCATATATCCGAGCGATTCTGCAATATCCCTCTGTATACGCCAGTACGGGTCCTGGTCAATCGCATTCGGTATGAGGCATCTCTTATTTTCAAAGAACGTTGGAACCACTTGGTAAGCAGGGTAGAATATTGAGCCGATATTTGTTTCATTTGAAAATCCAAAGACCGCTTTTGCAGTTGAGAATGTTATCTTCTTTGATACCTTGAGCATGAGTGGGTAAACATTTTTGATATACTCGCTGTCTTTGAATATGAATGTTCTGTCAGGGTCAAACCCAACTGCGGCAATATCCCGGATATTATCTTCTGAATGTTTCTGCACCTCTTCCCAGGAGAGGTTGCGCTTGAATACGAATTTCTCATCATCTGTAATTTCAATGTATAGGTTTACTTTGAACCTGTCCTGCAACCACTTTGTAAAGATGAGCGGGATGAGATGGCCGATATGCATCGGACCGCTCGGCCCCCTCCCAGTATACAGGAAGAATCCCTTCCCCTTCTCGTAATCAGTGAGTATGAGGTCAAGGTCCCTGTGCGAAAAGAAGTATCCCCTTCTCAGCATTGTGTTGCTCTCTCCAGCCAATTTTTCAAGCCGTGCGCGGAGGCCTGCATCAATCTTCTGCGTGCCGAACTCTGTAATCAGCTTGTCATAATCAACTTCGCCCACAACCTCCCACGGTGTAACCCTTGATTCGTTCATATGCTACCCCTTGGTTATTTGTAGTACAGAGTGCGGGTCTATCTTTATTCCCTTTGAATCGATCAACATCTCGTGCACGATCTGCGAATGCGCCGAGCCGCGCATCTCCTGTATCTCAATTCCTCTCATTCTCCTGCCTTCAATCAGCGGTGTGTACAATTGTATGGCCGTATCTGCGAGTGCACTTATACTCGCGGAGATATCCGCTTTCACATCATGCGTCCCGCTTATCAGTATGGTTGTGCATCCCCATTTTCTAAGCCTGTCCGCAAGTTTCAGAAGGCCCTCTTTCTTTGATCTTTCATCCGGGAAATGCATCCCTACAACACCCATTGGGTCTATCACGAGGCGGCTCACTGCAAACTTATCAATCAAATTGAGCAGCGTATCCTCCTGCTCAAAGAATATATCCACTTCATGCGGCGGGTACTCCAGGAAGATGAGCTTCTGTGAATCCTCAAGCGCTTTCATATTCCACCCAAACTTGAGCAGGTATCTGTATACATTCTTTTTCGGCTCTTCAAAACCTATGTACATCCCGTTTTCTTCGTATTCTGTTATCCCCCTGTATATGAACTCTGCCCCAAAAATTGTCTTGCCGGAGCCGACATCACCTACAAGCGAGATGATGCTGTTTCGTATGAACCCACCATCTGAAATTTCATCAAACCCGCGTATACCGCTTGGTACTTTATCAATGTTCTTTCCTTTCATTCTTAACACCCTTTTTTCTCAGGTCGGCGCCAAGCTGCTCCCTGTACTTTATATTGTGCATAAACATATCGAGCGCCTCGCCTTTGAGCGTGTTCTGTATGATGAACTGCGAAAGCGAGTATGAAATGAGCGATGCATCATTCATAATTTCGCCGAGTTCTGCAAATGTGATCACCCTCTTCTCCGGTTCAAGAACTTCACAGTGTACCGGCCCATATGCCATGGCAATCCTTACGGCATTCCTTGCGTCTTTTGTGAGCACCTTGATGCTACCTGAGGTCGTAAACATCTCCTTGCCCTGGAATTCCTCTTTGAGCGGTGGTTCAATCTCGCCTATTGCGTAGACCACGCCATCCTCCTTTGTAATCTTTGCAAACAGCTCGGTAAGCCGGTTTTTCACGCCTTCCTCATCCGGGGCGTGTGCATCAAAGTACATATTAAACAGTATACCGCCTTTGCTGAGTGCCTCTTCCGTAACGCGTTTTACATCCTTGTCCATGATTTCATTAATGTCTGAATGAATAAAAAGGTATTATTGGGCAGAAAACCGTGCGGTATTCATTTTGGCCAATGAAGGAAATGTTTATATATAACAACCTATCCATCACAACAGGATGGGAAAAAATACACTGCGCAACATAGGTATAGCATCACTAGTTCTGGGAGGTATAGCCACAGCAGGGGTAACTTGCAGTGTGGAATCTCGTTTCTCGAAAGCGCTCGAAGAGAGGCCTCACGTTGAAAAGCTCGCTGATGAGCTTAACCGGGCAAAGGAGAAGGTCTCCCTTCCTAAGGAGAAGTGCAATGAATACAAGGAACGCATGTCAGGAATTCTCGAGAAGAGCGGGGCGCCTGCAGATCTTCTTTTGCAAAAGCGATTCTGGCTTGCAGATATTGATGCTAAAAAGTGTGGATTCTTCTACCCTAAAGGAAAAGGGTACTCAGTAGTAAACCCACGGCCAGAGTGTGTAGGACAGGTTTACCGTAATGACGGCTATCGTTTTTATGAGAAGATCTTGCGTTATGCCAGGCATTCAGATTCATTTTATGATTTGCGCGAGCCTCTTATAGAGTGGAACCCTGTTGCTGCTGCAGTTTTCTTCCGTTATTCCACCAAGAATGATGTTACCTCAATAGGAAACGAGTGGAGTTCCTGGCTTGGTGAGAAGGATAAGAATGCCCGCGAGATATACGCGAAACTCTCAACCATCTCAGGCTCAAATGGAAGAAACAATGGTTCTGATTCAGCATCTCACTCTGCCCAGGTACAAGAGGGTGGCACTGACTTGGTACTTTCAAATGTGAAATATGTAATTGAAGGGAAAGGATTCCCGGCTACAGGCACTGGAGTAGATCCTACTGGAATATCCCGTGATTATTTCAGCAGGTTTATTGATGCACTTGAGAGCGGCGCTAATGGTGTGAAAGACCCAAAACTCTACAGTGCGCTTTTGAAGAGTGTAAATCAATTGCGTAATGATAAGAAGAAGGTGGATGATGCACTTAAACAGCTTGAGTATGCATCTGTTAAACCATCGCAAAAGAATATGCAGCAACGTATAAAGGCGCTTAGACAGCTGGAAGCTGCACGTGGTGATGTGGTGGCTGCGCTTGAACTCCTGCGTAAGGGTTCTCCCGGATCGGCGGATTATCTTTATGAATGGTTCTACTCTCGTGTTAATTCCATAGTTGCCCAGGAGATGTTTGCCAGTCTGTATGAGAGCCTTGCGCTAAAATATACTGGCGCTCCCACACTTAATAGGTTCAGGCCGGATGATAAGGTTCTTGCATTGCTATTGCAGACTGCAAAGGAGATACGTGAAAGTGCAGAGCAAGGCAAGTATCAGAATAGTGATGATGCAATGGCTGTTGTAGGCCAGATTATTAAACTGGTAGGAAACTTCCGCTGGAAAGAGAATAAAGTTGTGCAGAAGGGCAAAGATGCAGGGAGAGATATACAGAAGGGCAAGGATGCACAGGTAAACAATGATGCAGGGAGAGATATACAGAAAAGCAAGGATGCACAGGTAAACAATGATGCAGGGAGAATACAGAATGATAGTGCAGACACGCAAGATGTAAAGTGGGAGGAGATCCTTCAAAATTCAGAATGTTTTGATGATGCCCAAAAAGCGCTAATTGCCGCAGAGATTGAGGAAATCGCACGCATTAATGATAGGAATGCGGAGGTATTATCACAACTCCCGCAGAAGAAGAATTTCTACATGTTATATATTGCAGCTATCCTCATGCTTGCAGGCGCTGGTTATCTGGCTTTTTCAAAGAAGGATGATGAGTAAACGCTCTTGAACCAGCGTTAAGTTTATATATAGTTTAGGGTCTTAATTAGAACGCTGCGCATGGATGGCCACAGGAGTATCGTAGCGCAATGAGATGTTCGCCTGTTTATCAGGCGGGTGTGCCTCTGAATACGGGGTGCACGGTCGACAGTGCGCAGTATAGTTCCTTTCTTGGATTCAGGAGAGGCGCTATATTGCTACGGTGAAGGGCAAATAATGCTCACGGCCTATCATAAAAGTGGGGGCCAAAATGAAAGTTGATGTCAAAGTACATCCGCGCTCAAAAAGCGTTATGCTCAAAAGCGGTGAAGTGTGGGATGTATATCTCACCGAACCCGCGGAGGATAATAGAGCAAACCGTCAGCTCCTGAAAGTGCTTAAGGAAGCATTCGGGTGCGAGGTATCGCTCATAAGCGGGCACACGAGCCGTAGGAAAGCGGTGCTTGCAGGCTTGAGCCAGGAGGAATATAATGCGCTCAAGGAAAAGTACCGGGATCGATGAGGCAATTATCCGCCTTGTGACCGATTTGAACGACAGGTTGGTCATAGTTGAAGGCAAACGTGATATAGCCGCATTGAATAAGGTTGGTGTGCGCGCAAATGTATTAACGCTTGATAAACTGGAACGCACAACTGAGCCACCGGGCACAAGTGCAGTCATACTGACTGACTTTGACCGTGCCGGCGAGATCAAGATGCATAAGGCAGAGTCCATCCTTATAGGGAGGGGCGTGAAGATAGACGCCGGCCTTAGGGAGCGTTTAAGGCGGATTTTTGGCATCAGGACAATTGAGGAGTTGCCCCACATTTTTGAGAAGCTGACCAGCAGATAATTGCACATAATAAGGTGAGATAAATGGGAAAGATATACATAGATACGATCAAGTATATGGTCTATGCAGACTTTGAGATTAAAGGGCTTGTTGAAAAGCCTGATGTTGTAGGTGCGGTATTCGGGCAAACTGAAGGTCTTTTAGGTGATGAACTCGACCTGCGCGAGATGCAGAAGAGCGGGCGTATAGGCAGGATAGAGGTCGAGCTTACCCCGCGCGATGGGAAGAGCATAGGTAAAATCCTGCTCCCCTCAAGCCTTGACATGGTTGAGACATCTGTGATTGCAGCTGCAATTGAGAGTGTTGACCGTGTCGGCCCCTGTGAAGCAAAGATAGTTGTATCCAAGATTGAGGATATGCGAAGCGTTAAGAGGAAACAACTCGTCAGCAGGGCCAAATCGCTCTTGAAGACGCTCATAACTGAAACACTGCCCGAGAGCAAGGAGATCTTAGAGATGGTGCGCGACGAAGTGAAAGCGTCGGGCGTGGTTGAATACGGGCCGGAACGGCTCACAGCGGGCCCAGAGCTTGATACATATGATTCAATCATTGTTGTTGAAGGGCGTGCGGATGTGGTAAACCTTCTCAAGAATGATATCAAGAATGTTATTGCACTTGGCGGCGCATCAGTACCTAAGAGCATCATTGAGCTCAGCAAGAAGAAGGAGATCACGCTGTTCCTTGATGGGGATAGGGGCGGTGATATCATACTCAAGGAGATCCTTGCAGCTGCTGATATTGATTTTGTTGCGAGGGCCCCCCCTGGCACTGAAGTTGAGGAACTCTCAAGAAAGGAGATCATAAAGGCACTGCGCAGCAAGGTTCCTGTTGAGCAGGCAGAGTCGCAGTTCTATAATAGGAGCAAGAGGCCGCCCTCACGCGACTTCCGCGAGAGAAACAGGAGGTTGGGTGAGGATGAAGGCGAACAGCAGGCAGAGCGGTTTGAACGCAGGAAGCCTGGTTATGAGCCAACAGAACAGCAGGCCGAGCGCAGGGGATATGTGCCAGAGCCAGTGCAGGGTGCAGAGCAGGTATCCGAGAATGTCGAAGAGAAATCGTATGAGCCACCCGCACCTGTGAAGAGGGAGTTTGAGAAATCGGTTGAGGCCAAAGCCGTGGAGAGTGTACTGCCTGCTGAGATGCCTGAAGAGTACAAGACGCACCTTGCAGAGCTGAACGGTACTCTCAGAGCGCGGCTGCTCGGGCCCAATAATGAGCTTATGAAGGAGCTCCCAGTCAGGGATCTCATAAGTGAACTTAATGGGAGCGAGAACCCGCCGGCCTCAGTTGTGCTTGATGGTATAATAACGCAGAGGCTCCTTGACCTTGCCGCGAGTAAGAAGATAAAGAACATTGCAGGCATAAAGGTTGGCAGCGTTACAAAGAGGCCATCAAGTGTTGGCATATTTACATTGCAGTGAGTTTCTTTTTTGTTTAGTTTTTTTATTGTTTCTACTGTTAATAAATTTACCGGCTTTGAAAAAGTATTCACACATGATTGAAGAAAAAAAGAAGTAATTTCAATTACTCTTTTGCTCCTGCGTTCTTTAGAATTTCAGCAATTTCTTTATAACCTTTCTCAGAAGCATAGTCCAGCGCAGTCTTTCCTTTTTCTTCTTTTATGCACCTCACAATAGCATACTCTAATGCAGTCATTCCTTTCTCAGCGTTATTCTTTAGAATCTCTACAGCTTCTTTATTCTTTGCTGCGGAAGCATAGTCCAGTGCAGTCATTCCTTCCCTTTCTAGAGCTTTCTTTATAATGCCATCGTTTAATGGCTCCTTAGGTTTTGGTTTTTGCGTTCCCATATTAGAGGGTGCCCCTTGTTCATCCATATTCTTATTTTTCATATTCACATTATCACCTGTTATAATTGGCACATAAGATATATATAAACATTTCTCATAACGTGGTATTGGGAAGGAACAAAATCAAGGAGGAAACAAAAAAGCAAGAAAGAACATAGAACCACTGCCAAAGGATTATAAATTTAGCCCTGCTGAAAATATGACGCTCAACTCGACGTTGTGGTGTGATTTAATGGTAAGATTACATACGAAAAAAGCAGGTAAGGCAAAACGCGCTAAAAGGCATTACCCGAGAGTGGCACCCGCTTGGTCTGAGGCCACTAAAGCGCAGATTGAAGATTTAGCTGTTAAGCTCGCAAAGGAGGGGAAAGACCCTGCAGAGATAGGCGTTGCCCTTCGCGATGACCATGCAATCCCTGATGTTAAAGCAGCAACAGGAAAGAAGCTCACAAAGCTTCTTGAGGAGAAGGGTATAAAGAAAGAATATCCGTCAGACCTTCTTGATCTTATTAGGAGGGCTGCAAGGATGAGGAAGCATCTGAGTGCAAATCGTTCAGATGTCCACAACAAGACAAGGCTTATGCGCGTTGAGTCTAAGATTAGAAGGCTTGTTAAGTATTACAATAGGACGGGAAGATTAAGCGGCTGGAAGTATGAGCCTGAGCAGGCCGCATTATTGGTAAGGTGAATGAATGGTAAAATCTGACAAATTTAAGCTTAAGTCCTGGTACGGAGTTATGGCCCCCAAGATATTCGATGAGAGGAAGATTGGGGATGTTATCGGTCTTGAAGATGCCGATGTTATGAACAGGATAATCGTGGCAAACCTGAGCGAACTTACAGGTGAGATGCCACACAGCTACACACGCATCCACCTCAAGGTGAAGGATATAAAGGGAAAGACTGCATACACCTCACTCACAGGCCACGAATTACTTCGCAGTTATCTGAGAACGCTTGTGCGCAGGCGTATGTCCCTCGTGGATGATGTGGTTAAGGTTAAGACAAAGGACGGCATTGATATTGCAGTTAAAACAGCAATTGTTACTGCAAACAAGATAAGCCAGTCCAAGCGTGTTGCCCTACGCAAGATTGCCGAGGGGATTATACGCGAGAAGGCCGCAAAGTCAGATTTTGATACCTTTATGCAGGATGTGCTCTTCAGGAAGTTGTCCACAGCAGTATATAACAAAATCAAGACACTCGTTCCCATAAAGAGGGTTGAGATCATCAAGACGGAAATCATAGAGGCAAAGAAGAAATCAAAGAAAGCTCAAGAGAAGGAAGAGGCACCCGCAGTTGAAGAGGCCTCTTAATTTTTTCTTAATTTTTCTACTTGAATAGTTCAATCCAGTTTACTTTCAGCTCATTTTTTCTTTGCTCAAGAATTTGCTTTGTTTTTTCTCAGGTGTAAGATAAGGCACTCAATAGCATTTCTACTTGAATAGTTCGATCCAGTTTACTTTCAGCTCATTTTTTTCTTTACTCAAGTATGAGAAATCAATCTCTGCTGCGTTGCCCTTCTTTGCCGGCCCGAGCTTTACAATATTTGTATCGCCCACTTTAAGATGCCCCCTGTGTTCGTGCACATGCCCGCATACCAGGATGAACGGTTGGACCGAATGCATAAACTGCAGCACACTGCGCGAACCTATATGCACTTCAGACCCGATGTCATCGAAGTATCCAAATGGCGGTGTGTGGGAGAGCACTATTGATGGCTCATTAAGCCTTACATTCTCAAGCTTTGGCCATAACTCATCATCATAAAACTCATATGGTGTGCGGAACGGCCCACGCAACCCCCCACCAATTCCAAACAACGTATACTTGGTCTTGAATGTTGTACTCCTCTGCTCAATGTATGTATCACTGCTCGCAAGAAGCGAGCGCACACTCTCATCATCCATATTCCCGGGAATGATAAATACAGGAATATTTTCTAGCATGTCAAGTAAACTCTCCACATATCCAGTATCCCCATTATCTGCGATATCCCCCGCCAGGAAGATTGCATCATACCTTCTTTTTGCAATAAGGCTTCTCACACTATCAATTATACGCAATTCGCCGTGCAAATCCGAAAGTGCAAGCACTTTCATTCTTTAACACCCTTCATTATTCCAGCTTAGAATCGCCCTCTCTTCTTTCTGAATTTGCCCCCTCTTCCGACTCCTCTTTCCCCGCGATTCTCCCTGTTATCTCTATCAAATCTCCCAACCTCCCTTCTCTCGCGCCTCTCAAACTTCCAAGAATCCCTGCCCTGCCTTTCTCTTGCGATCCTCTGTCTGAACCGTTCCTCCTTTTCAATACGCTCTCTCTCGAGATCTTCAGGGGTTGCCTTGCCGGATTTGCTTACAATATCCGCAATTTTCTTATCCATCTCTTCCTTGAGTTTTTGTGCAATGAAATTATGTGTATACGCATCAGCTTTTGCGGCAATTGATATCTTTGCAGCAATGATCCTTGCCACACGCCCGCGGTCGGCCTTCTTTATCCCGCGCATTGCCGGGTGCAGGAAAATAATCCCGTGTTTGGGCGGTTTGGTATGCTTTACGAGATGCATAAACAATGCCTTCTCGGCGCCCATAACCTGGATGCTGCTTGCAGGCATATTAGCAAGGCGCTTTATTCCCTTAGCGCTCACTATCAGTTTAGTTGCAAGCATATTTCCGATCAGATAAGAGAGGTTAGGTGCGATCTTTCCAACCGTTTTCTCAATATATTCGCCGAGATGCTCTCTCGCCTCGTACATCCCTCTCAGTTCCCTCGCATATTCCTGCAGTGCTTTCAGATCCTCTGTGGGTATGTCCGCGCCCATTGATTCGCCTCTGGGCAGTATATTCTGTGCCTTCTCGCTCATGCTCTTTATGCTCTGCGGGTTTCCTTTCACATACTTCTCCACAACTTCAAGGTACACCTTCCTATCCTCAACCTCCGGGAGTTCTGGCAGGTATACCTTATACCAGTTTCTTACGCTCTCAAACATCTCATTGAGGACAGCATCCATCGTATCCACTGCCGATGATGCGTGCATCAAAAAGTCCTCTGTTGAATACGAAGTCTTGAGTTCAGCTTTCACCTGTTTAAGAAGGTCTTCCCTACTAACCACATAATCACCTTAATTCCAGAGCATTATACCTGGGTAAATTAATTAACTTTGTGTCGCCTAAGTTTTCACTATGCACGAGAAATTATTCAACCTGATGGCGCGCCGTGCCATCGTGATACCCACTTCAGAGATCTACAACCCTGTTGGCGGGTTCTATGACTACGGGCCGGTGGGCCTGCTCATCAAACGCAAGATAATAGAGGAATGGCGCACCATATTCATTAAGGAGGACGGGTTCCTTGAGATTGACGGAAGGACACTGCTACCCGAGGTTGCGCTCAAGGCATCGGGCCATGTTGAGCATTTCAACGACCCATTAATTGAATGTACAAAATGCCACAAGCGATACCGCGCAGACCATCTGCTTGAAGAAAAAAAGATAGATGCACAGCATATGTCTTATGATGAGATGTCCAAGGCAATACAGGAGAACAATATTACCTGCCCAGCTTGCCAAGGTGAACTCAGCACTGTCAAACCATTCAATATGATGTTCAAGACATATGTCGGGGCAGTTGAGGGTGAATCAAATACAATATACCTGCGCCCGGAGACCGCACAGAACATATTCATGGATTTCCAGAAGATATTCAATACGCACGGCGCCAAATTGCCCATGGGTATTGGACAGGTTGGCCACTCTTACAGGAATGAGATTGCACCAAGGCAGGGATTAATCAGGCAGAGGGAGTTTGAACAGATGGAGCTTGAGTATTTCTTTGACCCTTCAGAAGATGACTCTGCATATCTTGATGCTGTCAAGGATGTTATAGTTCCCTTGCAGACGCGTGAACAGCAGAGAAAGAAGGAGAACTTTGACCTTGTATCTCTCGGTGATGCTTACAAGAATGGGGATATTCCTGTAAAGACACTCGCATATTTCATAGCAAAAGAGCAGAAGCTTCTTAATGCCTTGGGCATAATGAATTTCAGGGTACGGCATCTGATGGAGGATGAGACCCCACATTACTCAGGCGGTAATTTTGATGTTGAGATCCCCACCAAGTTTGGGTGGATTGAGGTGATAAGCCTTGCATACAGGACAAATTATGACCTTGCAAGGCACAAGGAATTCTCTGGCAAAAACCTTGAGGTTACATACAATGATAAGAAAGTGCTTGCGCATGTGATTGAGCCGTCCATAGGTCTTGACAGGTTGTTCTGGTGTGCACTTGAGAATGCATATGTTGATGATAAGGAGCGGGGATGGGACTGGCTTAACCTGCCGCCTTCCATTGCGCCTTACGATGCCTACATACTCCCTCTAATGAAGAAGGAGAATATGCCAGAGAAGGCAAAGGAGATATACAAACAGCTGATCTCCACATTTGATGTGTACTATGATGCGAGCGGTAGTGTTGGCAGAAGGTATGCAAAGGCGGATGAGATAGGCGTCCCCTACTGCATAACAATTGATTACCAGACATTTGAGGATGATACTGTAACGGTGCGGTTCAGGAATGATGCAAAACAGGTGCGCATACCTCTTGACATACTATCCGGTGAACTGCTCCGCTTCAAGCTGAACGAAATTGTGGAAGCATCAAAGAGCGGGCTACCAGTGATCATAGAACAGCCGAAAAAAGAAGAATGAATTATCCAAAGATTGAGCCGAAGCCGCTCTGGGCCTCCTCCTCCTCTTCATTTACTTTCTTCACGATCTGAGCGGTTTTATCCTGAGGCAGGCATTCCAATCCAGCTATATCCTTGAGTTTTGCATCTGCTTCCTTCTTGAATTCTTCACTCACATTTCTTACTACAATGAGCGTCTTACCCTCAAGCCCAAAATCCGTACCATCCTTCTGCACGAACCCTCTCGTTGCAAAAGAGAGCGGGCCGAACTTATCATTCTCTATAATCCCCATTGCCTTTGATTTCTCTGCGTTTGGGAATGCATACACAATATCCATTTCATATCACCTGCGCTATTTTTTTCCTCAGTTCATTATATAAACTTGGCGAACACACCAGAAGATTGCTTTCCTCTATTTCCTCGTGCATCAACCCTCCACTCTTGCACCCACTTTCCTGTGCAATTAATAATCCTGCCTTGAAATCCCACGGGTTAAGTCCTGTGGCTATGAATGCATCACAGCGCCCACATGCAACATAGCAGAGTTCGAGTGCAGCACTCCCGAGTTTTCGTATATCGTATGCCTCGCGTTTAAACACATTCATAAGTTTTAGAAACCTCGCAATTTCCTCCTCACTTTTTCCATGGCACGCTGTGATGAACGCCTTACTAAGCTCCTTGTTTGTGGAAGGCGCAATCTTTTTCCCGTTGAGGAATGCACCTCCCCCACTCTCCGCATAGAACATCTCATCAAGTATAGGGTTGTAGACAGCACCGCATACAATTTTCTTGTTTCTCTCGAGTGCAATTGAGACGTTGAAATATGGTATATGATGGAAGAAATTGTTTGTGCCATCCAGTGGGTCAACATACCACACATATTCACTCTCCTTATTTCCCACTACCCCACTCTCCTCGCTCACGATCTTATGCTCTCTGAACGTCTCTGTAAGATATTCCAAGATGATTTCCTCAGCTCCCCTATCCGCACGTGTTACAATATCCTTTGCACCTTTATACTCGGCTTGCAAATCAGCATTTGCAAACATCTCTCTCAAGAATTCCCCCGCAAGTTTTGCTATGTATACATTCTCCTTAAGATAAGAGTTCTCCATGCTTATCTCCTGTTCGCATACTCCTGTATGTTTATGCCCTTTGCATTCATATACCCAGCAGTTCTGCCCATTATTACGATGTTTGCATTCATAAGTTCGTATATATTTCTTGAATTTGTGAGCATCATAGCCCTCTTAAAGTATACTGCCCATCTTTCAATAGTTTCATTGAGTTTCTTCTTGTAGTATGCCTGTATGAAAGGCCTTGCAGCACCTGCAATGTCCGCACCTAATGCGATGGCTCTTGCAGCATCAAGTCCATCCCGTACCCCGCCGCTGCCTATCGTAAACATCCCTGTCTCTGAAACCTCTGCAATGCATACAGGTGTTGGGTTTCCCCATTCTCCAAATGGGCCCGCATCACCGCCACGCATCTCCTCGACCTTGCTCCACGATGTCCCGCTTCTTCCAGATACATCTACCCCTGCAATCCTTCCGAATATCCCTATAAACCTTATTGCAGTTCTACCGGTTATTCCTGCACCCGTCTCCTTTACTATTACTGGGTATTCGATCGAGTTTGCAAGCTCATTTATTTTCCTTGCAACCCCGCTGAATTTCCTATCCCCTTCTGGTTGGGTGAGCTCCTGCAAAGTGTTCAGATGGACAGCTACATAATCGGCCTGCACATCATCCAGCATCTTGCTGATCTGGGCGGGTTTATAATTCAACAGTTGTGCTGCACCAATATTCCCTACAATTGGTATGGTAGGCGCAACCTCTCTCACTGAATATGTCTCGGCAAGTGCGGGGTTCTCGATCATCGCCCTCTGCGAGCCGAGGCCGAATGCAATCCCGTATTCCTCGCATGCAGATGCCAGGGCCATGTTAATCTGTTTGGCCTCGGGATAGCCCCCAGTCATCCCCGTGATCATGAATGGAAGTTTAAGTTGATGCTTGAGGAATCGTGCGCGTGTATCCAACCTGTCATAATCAAGGTCTGTGAGTGCTTCGTGGACAAACTCTATATCATCAAACCAGTTGTAGTTGTAGCCCACATCCTTCTTCACGCATATCTCTATATGTTCCCCCTTTCTTTTTCTTGTTTGCGCGTTCATACTCTCATATGGATAACTAAATATATAAAACACTTTCCACTTTAATATCACTAACGTTGGAATGCCCGAGTAGCTCAGCTGGTGGAGCGTCCGACTGTTAATTTAAAAACCTCAAAACAGATATCGGAAGGTCACAGGTTCAAATCCTGTCTCGGGCGCTTTTCTTCTAATTCCTCTTTTGTCTCAATTCTAATGATTTAAAAATATTTGGTAGGAATATCCTCCAGTGATAAATATGTCTGGAGATAATAAATCCGCCTCTAAAGGCGCTGGCTCAGATGACAGCAAGGTATTAGGTGCAATTGCATACTTTTTAGGATTCTTTGCAATCCTCCTCTACCTGATTAAGAAAGAGGATAAGTTTGTGAAGTTCCATTCCATCCAGTCAATTCTGCTTAATGTTGTGTGGATGGTAGTCTTTACGGTCCTGATGATAGGCAGCATGTCGCTCACAGTGGTTACCGCAATGATGGGTGGTATAGGTGGATTAAGCATGTTGTGTCTCCCGTTTGTGGGCCTTGGTGTATTAGTTATTGTATTATTTATGATGTGGAAGGCATTCAGCGGTGAGATGTACAAACTGCCGTTTATCGGAGACCTTGCAGACAAGTACTCCGGTTAATCCTTTTCTTTTTTTACATCTTTTCTTCTACCACTCGAATTCCAAAGCATTTTTATATTATACGTTTTCTAAAAATATCCCGTGAATTCTATTGCTATAAAAGACCGCGTCTATGGAGAGTACTCTATTAATGATCCTCTCCTGGTTGAGTTGATTAATTCCCGGCCCGTGCAGAGGTTAAAGCATATTGCGAATGCGGGCATTTCTTCAAAGGTAATCCCAAACCGCAATGTTTCAAGGTATGAGCATTCAGTGGGTGTTATGAAACTGCTCAAGGATTTTGGTGCACCTTTGGAGGAACAGGCTGCGGGGTTATTGCACGATGTTCCCCATACAGTATTCTCTCATGTGGTTGACAGCGTGTTTGGGTGCAGTCAGACACAGGATTTTCACGAGAAGTTCCACAGGGATATTATTCTTAATTCAGAGATACCCGAGATGTTGAAACGGTTCGGTTTGGATGTTGAGTATATACTTGACGATAAGAATTTCCCGCTTCTTGAGCGTCCACTGCCAGACCTCTGTGCAGACCGCTTAGATTATTCAATGCGCGATATGTGTGCTGCCTACAACCTAAAAAGTAGGTTTGATGAACTCCGAAAGCATCTGATTGTGCACGGGAGTGGGCCCGACCGCGAGGTAGTATTTGACGGGAGTTATTATGCACTTCAGTTTGCGCTATTATTTATGGATGCATCAAAAACACTCTGGGCAAATCCCAGGGAGATGGCCGCATATGAGATATTTGCAGAGGCAATACGGCAGGGGCTCAATAAAAATATTATTTCTGAGAGTGATTTATTCACTACTGATAATGTATTCTTTGCCAAGCTTGAGAATGCGCATGACCCAGTAATATCTTCACTGCTCGCCAGGATTACACCCCAACTGCAAGTGGTTGATAACCCTAATGACTTTGATTTTCACTGCAAGACAAAACTTCGCTATGTTGACCCAAAGTTTATCACACAGTATGGTGAATTGAGGCGTGTTTCTGAAGTGTTTGGCGAATATGGCAGGATGATTGAAGGGCACAAGAAAGAGATGGAGAGAGGCGTTTACATAAAAATCGTTTTTCCCAACTAAAATAAGTATTTAAATATTCCATCTGATTGTATAGTATGCGGAAGGGACAGGGTTCAATAGAGTACCTGCTCATATTAGGCGTGGTTATTGTTCTTGTTCTCATTATAATCGGCGTAATTGTAGGATTCCAGAGCAGTGTTACATCTGTATCAAAACAGCAGAGTGATACTTACTGGGCAGGTGCAGATATAGGGATACTTCCTAACCATCTGGTTAATTCCAGCGGCGCATACATTACAGTGAAGAATAACAGGCCGTTCAGGGTCAAGATAATGGAGATCAAATTTATAGATGAGACAGGAAGTAAAGGCGAACTGCCAGCATCATTTACATTGTCGCCCGGTGCATCCGCGAATGTGGTGGTTGGGCAGGTATCATGCATCAGCGGTTCCGATTACTCTTATACTGTTCAGGTAAAATATTCCGAGCCATCCTCCGGCCGCATATTTACATTTACTGGAGAGACACCACTCATAGGAAAATGCCAGTAAGCCCAACACTTATTTGATTTTTATTTATTTGTAATTGTACAATCAGAATCAATTCTCTGGGTGAATATGCCTTTCCCGTTTACACTTAATATACCATCCTCTAAAGTAATTATGAACATCTCTCCATTCTCATCTGTAATCTCCATTCTATTGCTCAGCGTTTCATTAACATATCCTTCCTCTTCAAATATTATCCCATCTGTACTACTGCTCACTTTTAATTTAAGTGGAACTCCGTGATCCGCCCATTGCCAGTTCTTGGTTATCCCAACTGCACCTGTAGATAGTTTAGCTTCAAATGAGGTGGGATGTTTAACCTCGGTATTCCATACACCCCCATCAAACCACATCTCAGTATTACCGCATTTAAATTCAGGTGTAAAATCAACTGAGAAATTTGCATTTCTGAGTGCGTTATAATTCTCTACAATTGCTTTATACTCTCGGATGTGGATGGCTCTGCCGAGATTTCCGCTTATTGTATTTCCGTGTGTATTTATTCCATATAATGCGTTCCTGCTCTCTCTTAAATTGAATGATGAATAGTCGGTTGACTCAACGGCTTGCAGTGATGCCTGTATGGTAATCAGGTATGCAAATGAGAGTGCAAGCATAAGTACAATCACGGTATAGACGAACCCTCTCATATATTCACCCTGCACGCAGTGAGTTCTGCCAGGTACGGTCTCCCGTTTGAATCCACATATATGTACGTGTATTTATCTGTATTACACTCGCATGTGCTCTCCCTCTCTACTACTTGCATCTTCTCATCAAATAGTGTGTATGCACCGCACATATTGATGCGCGCGAGCAGTTCAGTAGGCGGGATATGCGTCTGCTGATGCATCACGGCAATATTCATTTGCGTAAACGCCGAGTTGTAATTATCAGAATATATCGGGAGTGGTGTGCTTATGATTAGGAATGCGAACAAGAGTGCAACCATTGCATCAATTGTAAATACAAACCCCTTCATATTTTCATCTCCTGCTCTTATTACTTTTGCACATCTCTTCATTTTAATTTGGCCCTTCATATTATCTCCTGCTTAACCACATATCAACCGTGCACACCTGGTCATCCATGGTTATGAGGATGGTTTTGCGCAGGGCCTCATCATTTTTTATCCCACCTGAGATCCTTGAGCCATTGCACATTAGCACTAATTGAATATCATATGATACACCTTCCCTTGTCAGCCCATACTCCGTTCTCACTTGTTCATATCTCTCCTCATCATTGAGCGAACTGACAAATTTTGAGAAATCCGAGTTTACTGCAAATGCGCCACGATTGAATTCGTATTCATTCGTTGTGAACATTTTCTCTGCAACTCTATCCATAATAGCTTCCTCGTGCACGCTTCTTGCGGTCTGCTCAAACTGCGCATTAGTGAAATTTATGTATGAGATGAGTGAGAGTATGGTAATGATTGAGATGGCCAGGGAAACCCCTACATCCTGTACAAAGATCTGCCCTCGCATACATCTACTAATCAGCAGTTATTATTAAATAATAAAAATTAGCCATTGTTCTTAAAGACTGTTCCTTCAAGGTATTCCATCTTCTTTATCCCGCCGTCAAACACCTTCATATCCTTGATCTCGCTGTCATCCACTGTTACGAGGTATACCTTATTATTATCGCTCATGAGTACTTTTCCTGAGAGTTTATTTCCCTTAAACTTCAGCTGTGAAGTGTCAATCTTAACATTCTTTGGAAGGTCTTCCGGCTTTACATCTGCAAGTGCAGCGTTTATCCTTTCAAGTGATGCCTTTGCATCTTTGTAAATCTTGCTATCCGGATCAAACTGCGGAAGCAATTCCTCGAGATTTTTCTTAATCTCGCTCAACCTCTTGAGTATAATCATACGCATCATTCACACCACCTCTTCTTCTTTGTTCCTTTTTGGAACATCACCTAATCCTCCTTCTTTTACTTTCATTAATGCAAATAGCGTTTTTACATCTTTTGTGAGGTTTTCTATATCTTCTCTATTCGCCTTTTTTCCTTCTTCTGATTGAAGCAGTGCTAGTAAATATTTGCTTTTGTTAATAAGATCATATGTTTGTTGTTCGAAAGCTTTTTTTTGGGCTGTTGTAGAGGAGGACATTTTTACACCCAACCTAATATTACCTGCGAGATATATAAATGTTTCTTGGGCCTGTTTTTGCAGGGCCCTCTTGTCGTGAGACATATAAATGTTGCTTTCTCTAAATTCAGTCGTTAATGCGGCTGTAGTCTAACCTGGTTAGGACATGGGCTTCCCACGGAATGCGCGTGAAAGCCCATCCGAAAAAAGCCTAGGATCCGGGTTCAAAAGAGGAGAGGAAGGGGCTTTGCCCTCTCTCTCCTCCCGCTTTTGCCGAAGGCAAAAGGGGCATCGTTTTCGCTTTGCGAAAACGCTTGTCTAATCTCATACCCCCGAAAAACATATGATTTGTAAAATCAGGGGGTTTGGGAGAAGGTCGAACTAAGAACCATCCCCTCATAATTGACGGGGGGTTTGGGCGGTGACGGACTAAAACCCCTCTGAAAAATCAGGGGGTTTGGGAGAGAGTCGAACTAAGGGGGATGTGCCCCCTTGGGTCGACACTTGGGCTGTCACTTGGGTCGACAAGGGAAAATCCCGGCAGCCGCATTCTTTTGATAATGGAAGGAGATGGGTTTGCAATGGACCATAATGATATTGAGAAGAGCATAATAAAATTTTGGGAAGAGAACAAGATATTCGAGAAATCTGTTGAGCAGAGGCCCTACGATAAGCAGTATGTATTCTATGACGGCCCGCCATTTGCAACTGGCCTGCCTCATTATGGCCACATTCTCGGTCTCACGAGCAAGGATCTATTCCCTCGATACTGGACAATGAAAGGGTACAGATGCGAGAGGAGATGGGGCTGGGACTGCCACGGCCTTCCCATTGAGAACATTGCAGAGAAAGAGCTCGGCATAAAAGAGAAGAAAGAAATAGAATCTATGGGCATTGCAAAGTTCAACGAATTCTGCCGTTCAAAGGTGCTCTATTTTGCAAGTGAATGGAAGAAGACAGTAATTCGCATGGGCAAATGGATAGAATTTGACAATGCGTACAAGACAATGGATAACACATATATGGAAACGATCTGGTACATATTCAAGGAATTATACAACCGCAAGTTCATCTACGAGGGCAAGAAGATATTGATGTACTGCCCGCGCTGTGAAACCCCACTCTCAAATGCAGAGATTGCAATGGACAACAGCTACAAGGATGTTACAGAGAAGACCATTACTGTAAAGTTCAAACTCAAAGATGAGGAGAACACTTATGTACTCGCGTGGACAACCACCCCCTGGACGCTCATAGGCAACGTTGCACTTGCCATAAACCCGGAAATACCTTATGTGAAAATAGAGGTACGCGGTGAAAAATTAATCCTCGCCAAGGCGCGGTTTGAAGCGATGGATATCAATGCAACCGTACTTGAAGAATTCCCCGGTTCAAAACTTCTCGGGAAGGAGTATGAACCTCTCTACCCTGTGAAGAGCAATAAGAAAGGATTCTACATAATCGATGGAGGCAATGAAGTCACAACTGAGGAGGGAACCGGTGTTGTGCACATGGCGCTTTACGGTGATTTTGACTACAGAATGATTGTCAAGTATGACCTCCCGATCGTACAGCACATAGATGATTCCGGAAGGTTGAGGGATGGGCCCGAACAATGGAAAGGGATGTGGTTCAAACATCTCGATAAGCACGTTATCGAGGATTTAGAGAACCGCGGCCTGCTTTATGAGGTTATTGATTACACACACTCCTACCCATTCTGTTATAGGTGCGGCACCCCCTTGTTTTACAATGCAGTGGATTCGTGGTTCATAGATATACAGAAGATAAAGAAGAGGCTTCTGGAGAAAAACAGCGAGATAAACTGGCACCCAGAGAATATCAAGGAGGGAAGGTTTAAGGATATACTTGAGACCGCACCTGACTGGAGTATATCCAGGAACAGGTTCTGGGCTACCGCAATCCCGGTGTGGAAATGCACACAGGATGGCTGTGATGGCATTGAAGTAATCGGGAGCATTAAGGAGCTTCAGGAGAAAGCAATAGGAAAGGTGCCGGATGATGTTGACCTCCACAAGCACGTTGTTGATGATATCCAGCTGAAATGCCCAAAATGCGGGGGTGTGATGAAGCGCATCCCCGAGGTTATAGACTGCTGGCTCGAATCCGGGAGCATGCCATACGCGGCGAAGCATTGGCCGTTTGAGAATAAGAAATGGTTCAGCAACAATTACCCGTGCGATTTTGTCTCGGAATATGTGGGGCAGGTGCGTGCGTGGTTCTACTATATGCACGTAATGGGTGTACTCTTATTTGACCGCCCGCCGTTCAAGCATGTTGTTGTTTCCGGGAATATGCTTGCAAGCGATGGCACAAAGATGTCAAAGTCAAAAGGCAACTTCCCGGACCCGATGATCATATTCGATAAGTACGGTGCCGACTCGCTCAGGTTTTACCTTATGTCTTCTAACCTTATGAAGGCACAGGATATCAACTTCAATGAGGAGCATTTGAAGGAGCTTTACAGGAAGGTATTCATGCTACTCTCTAATGTCCACCAGTTCTATATGCTCTATGGTGAGGGCAATGCAGTTTTTGATGATACCTCATCCAAAAACCTGCTTGACAGGTGGATGATTGGGAGAACCAATGAAACCCTGAAGCGCATTACCGAATATTTGGATGATTACAATACGCCGGATGCGTGCAGCGAGATGGTAAGCTTCATAGATGACCTTTCCACGTGGTATATAAGGAGAAGCAGGGCAAGGTTCAAGAGCGATGACCCGAAAGAGCGGGAGGAGGCGGTCAGGACGCTGGCATATGTTCTCAATACTACTGCAAGGATGCTTGCGCCCATCTCGCCGTTCATGCCTGAGTATATCTACCAATCGTTTAGAAAGCACAATAAAGAATTAGCTGAATCCGTGCATCTTGATTTCTGGCCCACTTATTCGGATAAATTCATAGATGCAGAGCTAAATAAGAATATGGCACTCACTAGGGAAATAGTCAGCACGGCACTTGAAGAGAGGGAGAAGAAGGGGGTTGCAGTGAGGCAGGTTCTTAATACGCTTGCTGTTAAAGGTGTATCCCTGCCCCCCGAGTATCTTGAGATCATTAAAGAGGAAGTAAATGTCAAGAATGTGATGCTCTCAGACCCCTCTGCAAAAGAGTTATCAGTGGAGCTTGATACTACAATTACTCCTGAACTTAGGCTTGAAGGGCTGGCAAGGGATATGATTAGGAAGGTTAACAGCTACAGAAAAGAGAGCAAGCTTACAATTAAGGACCGCATTACACTATTTGTGGAGACGGATAGCGGGCTGCTGCGCGAGTGTATATCCAAGTATGGCAAGGATATAATGCGCGACATTCAGGCAGATGAGATAAAGATGGAACGCGGTGATGGGCCCGCAAAAGAGCTTGAAGTGGGCGGAGAAACAGCTTGGATTTCTATAAAGGTCCATAAGTGATTTAATATTTAATAATTTTACCCCCAATTTATTCCTAAGAGGAATGATATTATGCACATACCCAAACCTAATGAGCTTAAGGAATGGCGTGAGCGCCTTGGGATAACACAAGCAAAGGCATCTGATGCAGTTGGGATCACTCAATCATACCTGGCAAGAATAGAGAGCGGCCATTCAAACCCCTCTTATAATCTCATTCTGAAGCTTGCGGATTTTTATAACAGTGTTGAGGGGGCCAAGGAGGAAACGATTAAGGATAAGTATCATAAGGGAATAGATTATGTAGACGCCACCGATACTTTGGAAAAGGTGGCTTCTCTTATGAAGTGGAAAGGTTATTCTCAAGTGCCGGTGTTTAGGAATGGCCACAGTGTAGGCAGTATTAATGAAATGCAAGTAAATGCACAGATTCACGAATTGGGCCGGGAAACAGCAATGAGAGTAGTAGTTTCAGATGTAATGAGCGCGCCTTATCCTGAGCTTGATGAGGATAGCCCGCTCTCTCTTGCAGCATCAATGCTCAAGCATGTCCCGCTAATCCTTGTAAAACGAGGGCAAAACTTAGTAGGTGTACTCACAAGGAGCGATTTGTTATAAGAAATAGAAAAGTAATAAAAAATCAGACAAGGCTTATCTCAATGTGGACGGTATCCGGCACGCGAACGCGCATTATCTGCTTGAGCACCTTTTCGTCCCCTTCAACGAGGAGCATTCTTTTGTGAATGCGCATCTCCCATTTCTCGTAGGTATCTGAACCGTCACCGCAAGGCGTTCTCCTTGTGGGGAGAACAAGCCTCTTGCGAGGGAGGGGGATGGGGCCATGGATTGGGATCCCGCCCATTTTGGCTATATCCACAATCTGCTTTGCCACACCATTTACTTCCTCGTACGATTTTCCCACGAGTTTTATGCGTGCTGACACCATTTAAACCACTACTTTTTCTCGGTTGTTGCCTCTGTAATATCCAGGACGACACCAGCCGCAACGGTCGCACCCATATCACGGATTGCAAACCTGCCAAGTGCCGGGAAGTCTGAGTACTTCTCAATAACAACTGGCTTGAGCGGCTTAATCTTTACAACTGCAATGTCACCTGTTTTCAGGAAGTCCGGCTTACCAGCAGACTGTCCAGTCTTTGGATCTTTCTTTTCTATAAGCTCCACGAACTGGCCCGCAAACTGTGCTGTGTGGATGTGGAAGACCGGGGTGTACCCTACAGAAATTGCAGTCGGGTGCTGAAGCACTACAACCTGTGCCTTAAACTCAGCTGCAACCTTGGGAGGTGTGTTCGGATCTCCAATCACATCTCCTCTCTTCATATCCTTCTTCTCTATGCCTTTAATGTTAAAGCCGATGTTATCGCCCGGTACTGCCTGTGTTACTTCCTGGTGGTGCATTTCAATCCTCTTAACCTCACCCTTCACACCAGTAGGCATCACAACAACTGTTTGCCCAGGTTTAAGCGTACCTGCCTCAACACGGCCGACAGGAACAGTTCCGTGGCCGGTAATCGTAAACACATCCTGCACCGGTATCCTCAATGGCTTGTCCAGTGGTTTAGGCGGAACCTTAAACCCATCAAGCGCCTCTACGATGGTTGGCCCGGTGTACCAAGGTGTTTCACCACCTTTCTTAACTATGTTAACCCCGTTGTACGCTGAAATGGGGATGAAAGGTATCTCATCGGTCTTGTACCCGATGCTCTTGAGCATTGCAACCGCCTGTGTCTTGACATCCTCAAACTTTACGCGGTCAAAGTTAACGGCATCCATCTTATTCATTGCAACGATGAACTGGTTGATACCAAGCACCTTTGCAAGGAATGCGTGCTCCTTTGTTTGTGGCTGTATTCCATCTTTAACTGAAATGACGAGAACCGCCGCATCTGCTTGTGATGCACCCGTGATCATGTTCTTAACGAAGTCCCTGTGGCCCGGTGCATCGATGATCGTGAAGTGGTACTTCTGTGTTTTGAACTCCTTATGGGAGATATCGATCGTAACTCCCCTTTCCCTCTCTTCTTTCTGCGTGTCCATCACGAACGCAAACTCGAAGGTTGGTTTTCCAATCCTTTCAGCCTCTTCTCTGAGCTTCTTAAGTTCCTGCTCAGGTATTGCCCCTGTATCGAACAATATCCTCCCGACCGTTGTTGACTTTCCAGCATCAACGTGGCCGATAAAGACAATGTTCATGTGCTCAAGCTTTGCCATTCATTTTCACCTCTAAATTAAGGTGTTATATTAAAATACGATAATTTTAAAATCCTTTTGAAGAACGCGCGAGAAAGGGCCCATACGGGTTTAAAGCTCTTTTGTGATATCAACCCACGGCGCTCTCAGCGTTTTCTTGCTCTCCTTATCCATTATGATTGCGTCAACATCCGCAACTGTTTCCTCGAGTGGCTTATCCGTGATTACCTCGTAAATCTCAGTCAGCTTTTCCTTGTACCTCTTTAAGGACCGTTCAGTGCAGTAATCCAGAAGTTCTGAATAGAGGTTGGCCTTGATCTTCCCCTCTTCATACCCCCTCTGCTTGAGCCGTTTCTCAAGTGATTTCAACGGAGTTCTGAGGATAATAAGCTTGTCCAGAGCAAGCCCAAACTCGCACACAAGATGGCCCTCCACGATGCAGTTGTCGGGCAGGCTCTCCAGCTCCTTCCCGAGAGCAGTCATATTTACAATTAGTGCATCATCATTTGGGTCAATCTTTGTCCATAGGCCTTTTTCTTTTACCAGCGCATTGACATCAATGAGGGAGAGCTTGTACTTTTCTGCGAGATGCTTTGCAAGGGTTGTCTTGCCTACCCCCGGGACACCTGTAATGCCAATCTTCATTACTATTGATTTGAAAAAGAGTTGTTATAAACCTTTTTATTCGGCTGATGCCCAGCAGCCCACTCAGCAAACAGATAGCCGCAATCGTATGATACTATGGATATAAAATAGGAAACCTCAAAGTACGCGAATACGAGCGCTGTAATGGGTGTAACGAGGCGGGCGCCAAGTACTCCCCCCGTCCGCTTGTTTTCTTTCGTTGAATAATCGTGCAGTTTTTCATCTGCAAATGCGGATATCATAAATGCAATGAGAATAGATGCATCTATTGTAGCCCCGAGCGAACCGGCATAGAGCGCAAATGCCAGGACGGTAATCGCGGCCAAGTAATGTTCTAATTTATCTACCTTGAATGCCAGTGTGTTGCCGAGCAGTATACCGCCCATTTGGGGTATGAGTTTTGTATTGGCAAGGCCAACAATGCCTATTGCAGTTCCATAAATGATCCCGAGCGGGAGAGAGATGGCCAATGATTTCCTATTTCTCTCAGAATATAGATCTGCAATCTTTGTGAGAAATCCTGCAATGAATGCCAGAGGTATATACAACATCTAAAAACACCAATTTTATCTTGGCCCGCCGCTTTCAATGTATATGATAGATTTCATAATGAGTTTTGCCACAAGTGCATCGCAAGCGTGGAACCCTTCCTGTGGTCTCAGCTCGGTTATATCCATACCCACAATATTCTTTTCCCTGCACACCGCTTCAAGCAGGTCATTTGCCTCACGCCAATTCATTCCTCCCGGTTCGGGTGTACCTGTTGCGGGCATTATTGAAGGGTCAAGCCCGTCAACATCAAATGTTATGTATACATCATCACTTAGATCGTGCAGGATCCCTTCAATGTCCTTGTAGTTTGCAATTATATTCCCGAATTTTCTTGCATTTTCAATATCCTCCTCGCATGCGCTGCGCGTTGCAACGTGCACCACATCATGGTTCTTGCTTGCTTCATAGAGTGCACATGCATGGGACTGTCTATTTCCCAAATATTCCTCGCGCATATCAAGATGTGCATCAATATGGAGTATTGATACGTCAGGTGGAAGCGCCGTAAGTATTGGAATAGAAATGCTATGGTCTCCCCCTATACTAAGGGGCATTTTACCCCTTTTCATGATCTTTTCAACAGTTTCATGGATCTCCTCATATTTAATCGGCTCAATAGTCGCAAACTTATAATCTGAGATGTTTGCCCCCGTTTCAAAATCATAGTACTCTATCTCTCTTGATGCCCTGATCACTGCCTCAGGCCCTTTTGCAGAACCGCTGAGCCATGAGACATTTGCATCGTGCGGGATAGGCACAATTATGTAGTCTGCTTCATCATACGAAGCAGAATCCGCACCCATAAACTTTTCACTCATATATTTGTTTTGGGCCCAATTATTTTATATGGGTTGCGAGGTTGACACCAAAACATTGCGTGCAATGCAGGAGGATTTGTCGAGTAAAGTAATTCTCAAGGATATGTTTGGTGATCTAAAATCAATAGGTGGGGTAGACCTTGCATATAGAGGGGATTTAGGCGTATGCATCATTGCAATATTTGATTACAAACGCATGGAACAGGAGCACGTTTTTCATTTATATGATAAGGTTGATTTCCCATACATTCCTGGGTTTCTCAGTTTTCGTGAGGGGCCTCTCATTAAGAAATTGTATGCTAGGTTAGAGCAAAAGCCGGATATGCTCCTCGTGAATGGGAATGGTATACTCCACCCGCGGTTCATAGGCCTTGCATCGCATATTGGTGTGGAACTGGATATCCCAACAATTGGAATAACCCAGCATCTATTGTGTGGAAATGTAAAAGAGGATGGGAGAATCTATATGGGGAAACGGCAAGTTGGGTATGCATATTCTAAGGATGCACATCATCCCATATACATCTCGCCCGGGCATAAAGTATCACTCAAAAGCTCTCTTAAAATTGTTAAGCACTGTATAACTGGGCATAAACTTCCTGAGCCATTGTACATTGCGGATAAGCTTTCAAAACAGCTCATTCAAGCGAATTGAGAATGCCTAATGAGAGAAGCGCGCTTATGAACAGTACAATACTTGCAATGCACAGCTGTTCTGTACGTGTAGGTGCCTCCTGGTTTTCGGGTTCGGTTTTATTGATTACACTTGTATTCTTTTCCTGAATAGATTGCACTTCACTCGTTTTCTCATTAAGTTGAGGCAATTCGCCAAATACCTGTATCGTCACATTTAAGCTTCCTATATTATCTTTGTATACATCTATACTCTCGCCTTTTTTAGGTTCATATATACCGAGCAATAATCTGCCCCTATTAGTAGCATACCCCTCCCAATTGCTTCCCACACTGAAAACATCCCCATCGCCAAACTTGCCTATGAGTTTTCCCGGTGGGAATGCAAGGAAAACATTGGAGAGCCCATCTGGACCGGTTTCAAACTGTGGTCTCGGGTCATACCTCCACTTGCCATTTGCATTTATCACAACGTATTGCCCAGGTTCAACGTAAAGCGTCTCAGTCCAACTAGTGTTTGCAGGGATATTGAAAGAACCGGATTTAATCAGGGATAGGTTTGCCGGTGGTAATGCATAGGCTATTGCAGAGATGAGCGCGATCGCAAAGAGTACACGTATGAATTGCATGTTGTATAAATTGAAGCAATTGTATTTAAACCTTAATACAGCTAAATAAAGCGGTGGGAATATGGCAAAGTATGAGACAATAAATAACCTTGCAAAGGCTTTTATCGGCGAGAGTATGGCGCGAAACAGGTATACAATGTATGCGAGTGTTGCGAGAAAGGAGGGGTACCAGCAGATTGCTGAGATATTCACAATCACTGCTGATAATGAGCTTGAACATGCAGAGTGGAACATGCGTATGCTTAACCAGTTGATAGAGAAAACCGGTGAGAAGCCAGATATCCATGTGGACACGGATGTGCCACATGTAGTGAAGTCAACTGCTGAGAACCTGAAAGCAGCGATTGAAGGAGAGCATTACGAGTTTACGAAGATGTATCCCGAGTTTGCTGATGTTGCAGAGAAGGAAGGGTTCCCTGAGATTGCTGTAAGGTTGCGTGCGATTGCAAAGGCCGAGGCGCATCACGAGGAGAGGTATAAGAAGCTGCTTGAGAATGTGCTCAACGGTACGGTGTTCAAGAAGAGCCAGAAGGTCTATTGGGTTTGTATGAAGTGTGGTTATGTACACGAGGGCCCAATGCCTCCTGCAAGATGTCCATCGTGCGATCATGAGAAGGAGTACTTTATGATAAAATGTGAGGAATACTAATTTTACCTAATTTTTAATGTTTTAATCCCGAACCACCACGAGTGCGGATCCATTTCAGATAATGCCAGGGCCCACTTTTTTGCAGTTGCAGTTTTTAGGTTGGGGGTTATGCGTTTTATCCATTCGCGCGCGTGCACATACCCCTTAAACTCATACTCTCGCGCGCTCACAAGGTTCTCTAGTAGGTCTGCATCCCTGCATATTGAATTGATTTTCTCATCGTTGAACCCGTTGACTGCATCGAGCACCTTCTGTTTCTTTTTTGCATCGAGGCGTTCAACCATCTCGTTCACCGCAATCTTCTCGGCATCCTTCTTGCTCTCCCAATACTTTGCAGTAATCTTGTTCACATCACCTATCCTGCACTCGCCAAGCTCGTGCATCACAAGCGCACTTGCACATTTATGCGGGTCGGCATTTTCCTCTATCGCAAGTAGGTAGGCAATCACAGATGCGCGGAACACGTGCTCCGCTACTGATTCTGGGTTCTCTATGTGAATTTGGGCCCAGCCTGAGCGTGGTGTGTATTTAAGGACACCTGCTTCGTATATGAATTTCATCTGCTCAAACGTGCTCTTTGCCCCGCTCTTCTCGATATTATCTATGAGTGTGAGTACATTCTCCTCATTTGCTATCCACAACCCTCTCTCCTTTGCATAGTCCGCGAGCCTTCCTTTAGGGTTTAGCACGATTGGGTATGCAACACTCTGAAGTAATGGCAAGTCATTGAGTGTGCTGCCGAGTGCAAAAGATTTAGATGTATCTATTCCATTCTCTATTATTACATCATGCACTATGCTTTCACCTTCTGAACCCAGCTTATGGAAATTTGTAAGTATTTCTCCAGTATATTTTCCTTTCTTAACTTCGAGTTCTGTTGCCCTGAGTTCATTTATGCCCATATGCTCTGCTATTATCTTTGCAGGGAGTACAGGGGAGAATGTGAGCGCAAAAATCTTGTACCCATTATCCTTGAAATGCTTGATGAGTGAGAAAGAGATGGGTGGGATGGTCTTGATAAATGCTGTGGAGAATTTGCGCGCGTACTTTTCAAATTCGCTTTCCTTCTGTTCGCGCGCAATGTTTGCATACACTGATGTCCACTCTTGCACAAAAACCGGCGGGTCTAGTAATCCATCACTATATGCTTCAATGAGATGCTCATGCTGTTCAAATAATTCCTCATCAATCAGCTTGTTTGCGCCGAGGTATCGCACCCATGCGATCCCGATATGGTCGCACAATGTTCCGTCAATAGTTGTGATTAAGGCCTTAGTCATTTTTCCCCTTCTTTCCAATATCAATGGAAATGTTTAAATCTTATTGCCTTACAGCAATACTTCCGAATTTTTTGTATGGTTTGTCCGTTGGGGTTTCAAGCCTTTCAAAGTAGACCTGGGATATACGCTCTCCCGCGTACAATCTCAATGTAAATGGTGATACATTAGTAATCTCAAGTATCTGATGATTATCAGAACCTGGTTGTATTACTGCACTCGTAATGTGCACGGTTATCCCTAACCGCGCATACCTGCTTCTCCCACCGAGTATTCCTATCAATCCATTCGATATTTTTATTCTCTCCTTTGTTTTTGCAAGGCAGAATTCACCCGGTTTAACCACTATGCTTTTCACATGCACCTTCTTCATCAACTTGTGCGGATCAGTTGATTCAATAACATCAACCTCTCCGCGAACCTTTCTAGGTATATAAAACTCATCAGAGAGTGCAAGGTCATACGAGGCCTGATTAAGATACTTCTCATCAAAAGGAGTTATTGCAATATTCCCTCTTTCAATTTCTTTTAGAATGTCTCTATTAGAGAGGTACATATGCGCACCGCATTTATTCTTTCTCAATCTTTCCGCTCTTACCCGCAGATAACTGCTTTGCACCCTTGAACTCAGAGACCCAGCCATTTGTGAACTTTACTTTATCCCCAACCTTGAACTTTGTCGCATCATCATTCCACAAGGAGATCTTAATCTCACCGCTGTCATCCTTTAATGTACCGGATGCAACCTTCATCTTGAACCCGTACTTGTTCATAACCTCTCTCGGGCTTTCAAGGTCAATAATCTCACCCTTTATTTCACTGTTAACCGCACCTACTTTCAAATCGGCTATTTTCATACAATACACCTTGTGGTTTGCAATTAGAAAAGAAAGATTAAAAAGAGTATAGGAAATTTCTTTCCTATGCAGGAACACTCACACTCACTTTTGCAGTGTATGTTCCCTTAACGTATTTATTTGTACTTGTGTCATCATCGTACCTAAGTATAACTTCCCCGCTCGCAATCTCTCCAATCTGTTTTCCAGTGAAGCCATTTAATGTACACGTGAATACTTTACTATCTCCCGGAGTAATTGTTTGACTCGCACTGCCTTGCACAGCGCTTGTCTCAATCCCGCTTCCTACTTTGCATCCAATTTGCACATTCCTGAGAGTAATTGCCTGCTGGTTTGTTATTTTGAGTGAAAGTGTCCCATCATCTCTAAGGCTTGCAACTTCACATTTGAACCCGATCGGCAGGTTACAGTTATCCTGCAATCGTGCACTTGGGTTCAGTACACCAAGATAGATCAACGCCCCAAGGACGAGCACTATAACGAGGAGTGCCCACCCATAAGTCATCAGGTATTCCATTGCTGCTTGGGCGCGACTTTCCTTCCCAAAGAATTTTCCAATCATATTAGCACCTCATTACAAGGATTAAACGGAAAATTTAAAAAAGGTTGAAAACTCCAATTACACACATGAAGAAGGCCGAATTTGCAGGTATTAAAAAACATATTGCTACTGCGGTTGCAGCACTCTCTATAACAGCATTCTCCTCACTCCCAGTCCTCGCAGAGGAAAATTACACATGCAAGCTGGAAGGGGAACATCTGGAATACACAAATGGCAAAAAATCGAGAGGTGTTGAGATTAAGGATGAGGTTCTCAGAAAGCTTAATGTCGGCAATGCAGTTGCACACTATTGCAGTGAGGATTACACATTGATTATATTTGAGCGTGGTATCTATTCTGGTCCAGGTGGAGATTATGTACTTAAAAACGGCACGCTTTTCTATCCAAAGAGCGGTTATATAAATTTGGATAAAGATCCTATATTTAGTAGAACAGTTAAAAAAGCAGAGATAAAATGGGGTAGTGTTGCAGTATTGATTATGAGTAACGGATCAGTGATTGTACTTAAAAACTTAGATGGAAAGGCCAAAAATTTACAAAGTGTTCTTGAGGTTAAATCTCTTTCAGATCGAGTGAATTATGAGAACTGCGAGATTGAGATTTCAGGAGATCCGGTTAATACACTGATCACAATCAAATGGAAGGATGATAAAGGGATTCCGAGGGTTATAAAAAGGTCAATTATAGGTACGAACAGGGATGAAGGTGTGAAAGTAAAAGATATAGAATAAAATAAGAAATTACAGGTAAACACTCTTTGCAAGTGCAAGTCCACCGAGCACGAATAGGATTATTGCACCCGCAGGGCACGGAGATCCTTGTTGTGTGCTGTTCTTGTCTGGCTCAGGAAGTACATTAGTGGTTACGCTAGTAGTTTTATTCTCTATGGATTCTACCACATCATTTACCTTTTCCTGAACAGATCCGTTTTCACATTTAACCTGCCCAACCTCAACTTTAAGTGTATCTGCATTTTTCTTTAGGTCATTAAACTCATTCTCAATATTTGAAAAGTCGCATTTTGAATATCTTGCTTTGAGCGCATTCAACTGTGTATCATAATTGCCAGCACTCTGTGCATACTCCGCACTACAGCACTTGCATGCTGCAACTGCCTGCTTGAATGCATCCACACTCTGCTCTGCCGCAATAACCTTGGGGTTCAATGTTTTTTCAAATTGGGTCTCCGTGTGCACAATCTTTAGAGGCAGGTTATATGTATATTCTTGATTTGTTTTCCTGCACACTGCCCTAAACTTTGCCCACGCATCAAGGGATTCAGTTCCATCACCCTTGCCACCAAACCATATGTTGAATGTGACACGGCAGTTCTCATCTGAGCTTACCACACAGGCAAGTGCTTCGGGTGTATATGTGCCTGTTGAGAAATCATAGTATGAATAGTACACATCCATCTGGCCCGTGCATGAACTTGGATGCACCATCCTTAGAGACATTACAGTATCCTGAAGCTCCTGTGGTGAGTTGCAGTTGCCTATGTCAAGCTCCTGCTCATTGTTAACGAGCCGGCCTCTCGCCCCGTCAATCCCCTTAATCACAACTGAGAAAGACGATGCAGCCATTCCCACTGCCATTATTAAAAGCAGCAGTACAAATACATATCTGTATTTCATCATATCACCTTTCAATTTTGTTCTGGCAATCCATAAACTGCCTTGCTTCCGAGAAGAGATTCAATCTCAAGCAATCTGTTGTACTTGGCCAATCTCTCTCCTCTGCAGGGCGCACCCGCCTTTATCATTCCGCATTCAAGTGCAACTGTAAGGTCTGCAATGAACGGGTCGCACGTTTCCCCTGAGCGATGGCTTACAATTATGCCCTTTCTATTATTCTTGCATAATGTAGCTGCATCCATTGCTTCGGTGAGCGTCCCTATCTGATTAACTTTCAGAAGCAGCGTACTGATAGACCCCATATCTATGGCTTTTCTTATGCGTTCAACATTAGTAACTGTAAGGTCATCCCCCACAACCGGGCATTTGCCTGTTTTAGTGAGTTGTGCAAACGATTCAAAATCCTCCTCATGGAACGGGTCCTCAATGCTGAATAGCTTATACTCATCAATTATGGTCATGTAGAACTCCAGGAGTTTATGTGTGTTCATACTTTTGCCATCTATTTTATACTTCTTGTTTATGTAGAATGAAGACGCAGCACAGTCAAGTGATATCCTTACTTTATCTTGGTATCCGCTTTTTTCTATGGCTTTCACGATTAAATCAAGTGCATCGCGTGTTTTCTTGATGGGTGGTGCAAACCCTCCTTCATCTCCTATACCCGTAGCAGATTTTCCATACTTCTCTTCAATAATGCCTTTAAGTTCGTGATATGTCTCAGTACCCATCTGCATTGCTTCTGCAAAATTCCTTGCGCCTATCGGTACAATCATAAACTCCTGTATTGCAAGCCCGCTGCCAGCATGCTTCCCGCCGTTTATGATATTCATCATAGGCACGGGCAGTCTTGCCGCACCGGGGTTTAGATAATCAAACAATTCCTTGCCTGTTATTTTTGCAGCGGTCCTTGCAACCGCAAGCGAAACCGCAACTGTTGCATTGGCGCCAAGGTTTGACTTGTTCGATGTACCGTCTGCCTTTATGATCTCTTCATCAATTTTCTTCTGGTCAGTGACATTAATCCCCTGCAATGCGCTGCTCAGCTTTCGAACACTTTCAATTGCTTTTGACACGCCCTTCCCGTGAAAAGCAGAACCACCATCGCGCAACTCTACGGCCTCATACTTCCCTGTTGATGCGCCGCTGGATGCATCTGCACTTCCAACACCATCAGCAGTAAACACAGTAGCGCGCAATGTTGGGTTACCGCGCGAATCGAAAATCATCCTTGCCGTGATATCCTTTACCTGCACAGAGATACACCTCGCAGTTAATAAACACCTATTCTTTTTAATGCTTAGCCCATTATACTTACCACATGCCCATAACGCTTGATGGCGATCCACTCAAATGCGCGATTAAGCGGGAGATGAAGGTCTCTGAACTTCTCTCCACGCTCGGCATTTCCCGCGAAGTTGTTATCGTAAAATCTAACGGTAAAATCATAACCGAGTTTGACACGATCTCCCCGCGGGATAAGATTGAACTCATCCGTGTTTCTACTGGAGGATAATAAAGCAAGCAATTTATGCGAGTGATAGTATGGTCAAATGTTCTTTTTGCAATAAAGTATTGAACTCATCCGTGTTTCTACTGGAGGATAACAAAACAATGAACGCAAAGTGATCATATGGTCAGGTGTTCTTTTTGCAATAAAGGATTGAACTCATTCGTGTTTCTACTGGAGGATAACAAAGCAAGCAATTTATGTGAGTGATAGTATGGTCAAGTGTTCTTTTTGCAATGAAGTATTGAACTCATCCGTGTTTCTACTGGAGGATAACAAAACAATGAACGCAAAGTGATCATATGGTCAGGTGTTCTTTTTGCAAGAGAGATGCAATTATATATCAACCATACTCAAACAAGTTCTTTTGCGGTAAACACCTCTCTGATCTGACTGAGAAGAGGGTGGGCTCAAACATCCGAAAATACGGAATGATACGCAACAGACATCGTATAGGCGTTGCAATATCTGGCGGGAAGGATAGCCTTACGATGCTGTATATTATGCATTCACTGCTTAAGAAGGATCGCTCGCGCAAGCTCATTGCACTCACGATAGATGAGGGGATAAAGGGGTATAGGGATAAGAGCATAGAACGCGCGTGTGCGTTATGCTCAAAACTCGGTGTTGAGCACCACATCTACAAATTCTCGGATTATGCGGTTGAGATGGACAAGCTTATGTCCAAGGAGCACTCCGACCCCTGCTCATACTGTGGTGTTTTCAGAAGATGGATCCTAAACAAGAGTGCTCGAGAACTCAACCTGGATGCACTTGCGATCGGCCACAATCTTGATGATGTTGTGCAGACATTTCAGATGAATATAATGCGGAATGAACCCCTGCGTATTGCGCGGTTTACACCCAACGGGGGCCTCGTTGACTCTGAGGAGTTTGTCCCGCGCATCCGCCCGTTATTCAACATCCTGGAACGCGAGGTTATGGCATATGCGCTCCATAACGGGATTGAATTTCATAATGCAGAGTGTCCTTATGCGCACTTTGCGCTCCGCAACCATGTGCGCGATTTCATAAATGAGATGGAGGATAACTATCCTGGGACTAAATTCCGAATGCTCAATACATACCTATCTCTAATGAGCAAGCTTCCGCTAGATGAAAAGGAGATGGGCATATCCCATTGCAATAAATGTGGCGAGCTTTCATCTACTAAATTATGCAAGCGCTGTGAGATGCTTTCGCGCTTAAACGGTTGAATGTTATATACATTTACAGATGGCGCGGGTGCAGTAGTGGATGGCAGCAGCTACAGCAGGATAGATGCAGTAGTGAATGCGAGAGGGTTGCAAAATAGCATTTATTGCATTTGAGCAGATAACCCCAACCGGCTGTTGCAGCAGTATAGTATGTTTTTATATGTTTTGGATTTTAATAGAACTGGAATTTTGATAGGTGATATATAATGTATCCAGTTTCTCCACAAGCGTATGACCGAGCAATCACGGTGTTTAGCCCTGACGGACGCCTCTTCCAGGTTGAGTATGCAAAAGAGGCCGTAAAACGCGGGAGTACCGCAGTCGGTTTGGTATGCAAGGACGGCGTGATTCTCGCAGCAAACAGATATATCCAGAACAACCTGCTGGTTCTTGATTCCGTGCGCAAGGTTCACATCATAGATGATAATATGATCGCCACTTCCTCAGGTCTCGCAGCAGATGCAAGGAGGCTCATTGATATGGCGCGTGTTGAGGCGCAGAAGCACAGGATAACCTATGCTGAGCCGATCAGTGCCCTTGACCTCAGCAAGAAGATTGCAGACACTGTTCAGATATACACGCAGTACGGGGGTACTAGACCATTCGGTGTATCAATGCTGTTTGCAGGTGTGAATGATAGCCACACCGCATTATACGAGATAGAGCCGAGCGGTGCCTACACAGGATATTTCGCAGCAGGTGTTGGCTCAAACAAGGAAGGCGTAGAGAAATTCTTTTCCGAAAACTACAACCAGAACATCTCAGTTGATGATGGTATTTCGCTTGCACTCAAAGCACTGCTCACGAACAGCAGCAGCGATGAGGCAAAGCATTTCAACGAGAACACCCTTGATGTCGCAATCATAAACAAGAAGGAAAAGAAGGCGCGATACCTTGTACCTGGGGACATCAAGAGGTATCTCTCCAAGGTGAAATAGCTTTATGGTTTCTCTGGATGATGCAGTAATAATAAGATTGGAAAAGAACGGTGAGCGGTTTGAGGTGTTTGCCGATCCTGTGAAGGTTGTGGAATACAGGAAAGGCGCTGCAATCTCTCTTAATGATGTGCTTGCCGCATTCCAGGTATTCAAGGATGGGCGCAAAGGCGACACGCAGTCAGATGAAATTCTTAAGAAGAATTTTGGCACAACTGCATTTGAGCCGATAGCCAAGGAGATACTTATCAAGGGCGAGCTTCATCTCACAACGGAACAGAAGAGAAAACAGCTTGAGGAGAAGCGCGCAAAGGTGATTCAGTACATTGCACAGAACTACATTGACCCGCGCACAAACGCACCCCACCCGGTGAAGCGGATAGAACTTGCAATGGAGGAAGCCAAGGTGCACATTGACCCAACGAAGAGTGCGGAGGGCCAGATCGAAGATGTTTTGAAGAAACTGCGCCCAATTCTTCCCCTCAAGTTTGAAGTGGTACGCCTGGCAGTTAAAGTGCCTGCGGCATACGCAAGCCATGCCTATGGTGTGGTGAAGGAATTCAATCCAAAAAAGGAGGAATGGCTGAGTGATGGCTCTCTCGTTGCGCTTGTTGAGATCCCTCCTGGCCTGCAATCTGTACTGTTTGACAAGCTGAATAGGGCAACGCACGGTGAGGTGCAGACCAGGGTGCTTGACAGGTAATTTATTTGCTTGTGGAAGTTTAGCATTATGTTTGAAGGTGAAATTATGAGAAGGATGGTTTTTCCCGGGGACTTGCTTGCGGATGGACGCATAGAGTCGCGCGGGGTATTTGTTGAGGATGGAAAGAGTTACGCCTCATTGCTTGGGCTATATGATGACTCTTCACGGGTATTCATCCCGCTCGAAGGCGCATATGAACCGCAGGAGGGCGATTTGCTTTTGGGTGTTGTGAGCGATATGCGGCCGAACGGTTATTACATTGATACTGGTATGCCTAATGAAACATTTCTGTCCAGCAAGGATTTCAAGGAGACGCTTGAAGTTGGCGACATTATACTTGCAAAGGTGAGAAGTGTTGATGAGGTAAAGAACATCTCAATATCCGACCCGATGATTTTGAAGAACGGCAACATAATCCACGTATCCCCTGTAAAGATTCCGAGGATAATCGGGAAGAAGGGCTCAATGCTATCGCTGATCAAAGATGCGACCGGCTCAAAGATCGTGGTCGGCAAGAACGGCTGGATCTGGATAAGTGGTGGTAATGCTTACTTAGCCACAAAGGCTATACTTAAGGTAGAGTCAGAGGCCCATACGAGTGGTCTCACAGACAAAATGGCTGAGTTTCTCAAGAAAGGTGGTATGAATGGTTAATGAAGAGGAAATTGAAGCGCTTGAAGTTGGCACACATGCAGAAGTAAAACTGCTTGTTGACGGCAGGAGGATTGATGGGAGGGCGCTTGATGAGATGCGCCCCATGAAGATTCAGGCAGGGCTGCTCCATAAGGCAGATGGCTCTGCACTTGTTGAATGGGGCGGCAATAAGATACTTGCAGCAGTTTACGGGCCGCGTGCCTGTCTCCCAAAACACGAGAGCAGCCCTTACAGGGCAAAGCTCTCTTGCAGGTACCTGATGTCCCCGTTTGCATCTAAGGATGAGCACGGCCGTGCTGGGCCTAACAGGAGGTCGATTGAGCTTTCAATGGTCCTGAGGCAGGCACTCGAGAATGTTGTGATGCTGGAGATGTACCCGCAGTCAATGATAGAGGTGTTCATAGAGGTTCTACAAGCATCCGGTGGTACTAGATGTGCCAGCCTGGTTGCAGCGGCAGTTGCGCTTGCAAATGCCGGGATCCCAATGAAAGACCTTCCGGTAGCAGTTGCCGCGGGCAGGATTGAGAACGAGATCTGTCTTGATGTTGGCAAGGAGGAGGACAACTTCGGCCAGGCGGATGTGCCCATAGGTCTTGTACCAAGGAACAATGATATAATACTCCTGCAAATGGACGGCCTGCTTACAAAGGCAGAGATGATGAAGGCCTTGGATTATGCGGAGCGCGCAGCACCCATTATACGCGAGATTCAGGTGAAAGCGCTTGCAAATGCATACCAAGTAAGCGGTGCTGGCGAGGAGGAAGGGTGATATTTATGGAAGCAATCGATGAAATGAAGAGGACATATGTGGAGCTTCTCCTAAGCAAGGGGGAGCGTGCTGACAAGCGCGGATATTTTGATTACAGGCCTGTTGAGGTAAAGAAGGGCGTAATAGATACTGCAGACGGTTCTGCGTGGGTCAAGCTCGGCGAGACGCAGGTGCTCGCATCAGTTAAGTTTGACATTGCCGCACCGTTCGCTGACAGGCCAACAGAAGGCGTACTATCAACGACTGCAGAACTTTTGCCGATGGCAAACCCGCGGTTTGAGCCGGGGCCACCCGATGAGCGCGCAATTGAGCTTGCACGCGTGGTTGACCGGGCAGTAAGAAGTGCTGAGGTAATCGACCTGAAATCAATGTTCATTGAAGAGGGCAAGGTATATGCTGTCTATATTGACATATATGTACTCGATTATGACGGCAATTACATAGATGCGGCATCGCTTGCTGCAATGGCTGCTCTGAGAAATGCAATTCTTCCACCCGTGAAAGATGGAAAACTCAACAGAGAGGAGAAGGGTGCACCTCTCAAGTTAAACGGCAATGCATTTGAGTTTACATTTGTGAAGATTGGCAACCACCTATTGATCGACCCGGCGCTTGATGAGGATCATTCGCACGATGCAAGGATCACCATTGGCGCAACGAATAATGATAAGGTATGCACCATACAAAAGACCGGAAGAGGTGCAATAACCCGTGCAGAGCTTGAGAAAATGATAGATGTTTCCTTTGAAAAATTCAGGGAATTTGAGAAGCTGGTCTAACAAGAGTGTAGTGATTTGATATGTCTGGCATGAGTGGCAGGTGGAACGGCGTTAGTATAATGTTAGTGATACTGCTTGCAGGTGTTTTGCTTTTTCTTAGCGGGTGTACTTCAGGAACAGGGAATATCCCTGCCAACAATTCAGCCGTTTCACAAAACAATCAGTCAGGATTAGCCAACCCTGCCTCAGTGAAATGCATTCAAGATGGCGGTAATTTAACAATACTCCGCGATGATATGGGAGAATATGGAGTATGCACATTCAGCAATGGTGCAAAATGCGAGGAATGGGCATATTTTAGGGGGGAATGCAGCCCCAACAAGCCAAATTACTGCGCCGAGGATAAGGATTGTGCGTGTGGTGTGCATATTTCGACCGGGGAATGTTTTGTTGGTTCAAAAGGGTTTGTGAATGTAGATAAACAGTGCCCCGATTATTGCACTGGGATCGCCGGGAATTTTGAAACGCAATGTGTCTCTCATCAATGCAAGCTCGTGAAAAAGAATAATACTGAAGATACAGGTTTTTGCGGTACCTCCACAAATGGCCCGTGTTCAGATGACAGTGGATGCATTATCGGCGGGTGCAGCGGCCAGGTATGCCAGTCAAAGAGCGAACCGCCAGTCGTGACAACCTGCGAGTATAAAAGCTGCTATGATAAGATTGGATATGGAGTCTCATGCAGATGCGTTGATAATGAATGCAGGTGGGTTATGAAGCAGGGCCCCGGTGAATGAGTGTGAGAATATATGGTGGTGGGAATGGCCGAAAGTTTTAATATTATTCCCCTTTTTAATAATGCACTTAATATAGAGAGTGGTATGAATGGTTAGGTTTCATGTTCGTGGAGGACCAAATCTCAGGAAGGCATACACAAAGATTCAGAAGGCAAAGAAGGCAAGATACATATGCCCTGCATGCTCAAAGAAGAGTGTGAGGCGCGAGAGCGTGGGCATGTGGAAATGCAGGTCCTGTGGTTCTAAATTTGCGGGCGGCGCATACGAGCTCTCAACACCTACGGGCAGGCTCTCTCAGAGGCTTCTCCTTGAGCTCAAGAAAGGTGCATTGAGCAAGGAGTATATTGAGAAGCTTGAGGCAGAGATAGAGAAGGCAGAAACAGAGGCAGAGCCCCAGGCACCAGAACAGGCCAAGAGTGAGTAAAGGTGGTCTTTATGTATAAATGTGTCAACTGCAATAATCTGATTGAAAAGATGGACCCTAACTATGTAAGGTGCCCCTATTGTGCATCCCGGATTGTATTCAAATCCAGGCCGCCTGTTGCAAAAGAGGTCAAAACAGACTGATTCTCAAAACAGACTGATTAAATGGCGTATGTTACCACGAGCAGGAAAGCTGGTCCGGTTACGAGGAGGCTCGCACGTTCATTATCGACTCTTTTTAAATCACGATATGTGACGAGGGGGAAGGCAGGGTTCAATTCAGTGCTCGCTTCTGCGGAGTCGCTCGGGCACACGCGCGTTGTATTCATACACGAGCGCCACGGAAACCCTTATGAGATTAGGGCAATTGAGATAGGCCCAGATCAGACGTATGATGAGGTTGGCTATTTTGTTTTCAACCCGGTTATCGTGAAACGCATTGGCAGGCTTTCATCCTATCTTGTTTGCAATAAGCAGGGGGAGCGGTTCGCGAGGCTATTCCTCACTAAAAGCGATCTTGAATCACTCACAGCGGAGGGTCGCGTTGCAGTGAATGTTCTAGGCGAGGATGATTTTATCAGGATAAGCGTTTCTGGCGAAGATGTGGTTGTGCTGAAGAAGGTGCAGGTGCACTAACTTTTTTATCCGGCGGTCTTTTTGAAATCAGCGCTTTAAGGCTCATCTCTAGGCCTTTTGCATGGACTACATTATAAACTGCCAGAAGTATTACGCATACTACAAAATAAAGCGCCCTTATGTATATGCTTGATTCGCCTACCATAAGGGCCATAGATATAAGGAGCAAAAAGATAACGAGAAGATGTATCATACTTAGAGCTCTCCGACTCTTCTCTTTATTTTTCTCTTCATCCTTTTCCTTCTTTTCTTAAGCCATTTCCAGCGCATTCTGCCTTTCTTTTTCCATTTTCTTGGTATTGCTCCCAATCGCTAACACCTCATAGAGTGCTTTTTTTAAAGAAGTGAAGATTTATATTGCTCACTCAAACTTAACCTTGACATTTTCCCGCTCTGCACCTTCCGCTCTGAAGAACTCCTCCTGTTTGAACCCGAATATACTGGCGAATATGTTATTCGGGAACTGCATCACTGCGTTGTTGTAATCGTACACGGAATCGTTGTAGAACTGCCTTGAGTATGCAATCTTGCTTTCTATGTCGTTAAGGTCCAGCTGAAGCTGTTTGAAGTTCTCATTTGCTTTCAGCTCAGGATAGGCCTCTGCAACTGCAAACAGGCTTTTCAATGCTGCACTCATCATATTCTCAGCGGCAGCACTTTCCTTTGCAGTCTTGGCGTTCAGCAGTGCGCTCCTTGCGTTTGTGACATTTTCAAATACTGATTTCTCGTGTTTGGCATACCCTTTCACTGTCTCAACGAGGTTGGGTACAAGGTCTGCTCTTTTCTTGAGTTGTACATCAATCTGCGCCCACGCGGTCTTAACCCTATTCCTTTTCACGATAAGCGCATTGTATAGATAGACCGCAGAGACGAGCAGAACAAGAACGCCAAGGCCCACGATCACGAGGCATACTCCACCAAGAGTTGTTGTTAAACCATCCATCAAAATACACCTTACTTCTTATGATATCAAGAGATAGGCAATTCAAGAATATAAATATATGCGTGAGATGATTAATGATGCCGCTTGACGAAGAAACACTTAATGTGCTTATAGGTGAATACCTCTCCGCTTATGGCGGGGAAATAGATATATCTCTGGAGACAATGGATAAGTATTCATTCACGGTGCATTTCTCTGGCAGGCTGTGCCGTGCGTGTGGTATAGAAGAGTATTTTGATGGTTTTGTGTATATGCTCAGGCTTAGCGGGATAAATGCATCAGTGGAAAATGTAAAGGAAGAAAGAGGCGGGTATACCGTAACTTACAGAATAAATGAATGATTTTTCCTAAAGCCTAAAGGTTCATCTTCCATCTGCCTTTTTTCAGCGCAACCTGGGTTAGCTTTTCCCCATTCTTCTGTGCATACTCAAGCTCCCTGATTACCCCTGCCGGGCTGATGTACTTCCATGTCCTTAGTGCTGCTGCGAGTTCAGGATGTGTTTTTGCATACTCTTTTGCAGGTATGCCTTTCATAACTGCATCCACCGCCTGTCTCATGGACATGGCGCCCTTCTTTGTGCCACCGGGATGCCCGTGTACACCTGCACCTGCCTGTATGTTCGTGTCCTTGCCGTGAAGTGCAATCAATGCATCTATCATAGATGCATTCACACCGCCGGATGCAATGCTAAGCATCGGGTTAATGCCGGGTGCAAATTCCATCTCCAAGGAACCCAAGTATAACTTTTCGTCAAGTTTGAATTGATCGGCAATATCGTGGTATCTCTTGATCATCAGGGGCGAACCTTCCATCTTGCCGATTCCTGTCCCTATATGCAACTGGTCGATGCCGAGCAGTCTGTAAAATTTCTCGTATACCTGGAAATTAATACCGAAATTCCCGCGGTTAGCTGCAGCAAACCCTGCCCTGTGGCCGTGTGTTGCGAACTTGTATTTCTTCGTAATTTCGAGTATCTCCTGGAGCGCGCTTATCCCCAGTACATATGTATCAAGCATTACTATGACATGCCTCTGCAACCCCATCTCATTAAGGTACTCAACCCGCTCAACCATACGTGAGTATTTATCTGTAATATTTGAGGAGTAGAGGTGATTCTGATTGGTCTCACCGCCTGCTTTTTCGATAGATTTTACCGTCTCGTGCAACCTGTCCTTCCATTTGCAGAAGTCCTGGTCAACGAGGTTCTCATCATCCTTAACGAGGTCTAGGCCCCCAGAGTATGCATCATAAGCAACACGTGCCCATTCCTTTGCAGTAAGCCCAACCTTTGGCTTTACGATTGTGCCTATGTGAGGCCTTCTGCTCTTGAGTGTCCCGGCCAGTTTTCTTATCCCATCTAGGCCGAGAACCGGGCCAGTAAACTGCCTCTGATACCCCACAGGAAATGAAATGTCAAATACGTAAAGCTCCTCAAGCTCTTTCAGGCCGAATATGTTTCCAAGGACAGATGCCTGAAATTGTGGGATATCCTTAATATCAAAATGCTCAAGCGGATAGGCAATCTTTATGAACCCGCTTTTGCCATCAACCTTTTTTATATCAAAAACCCGGGCCCTGTAATGCGTCCATACAATATCATTCATCGTCTTGAGTTTGGTCCACGAACCAACACTGCTCTCAGCAGCAATGGCTTCTGCAATCTTCTCAATGCTTATTGAGCCCCTCGCCCAGAATAGGACTATGAAATCGTTCTCCTTGTCAGGCACGTACTTATAATCTAGGTAACTATAACCTCCATACATCTAAACACCCCCTAATCCCCTCCTCATATCGGAAACAAAGCATAAAAAGATATTCGTCTCTCAGCTCTTGGAGATGGTCCTCCCATGCAGGCAGTTTGTGCATATCCCATTTTGTTGGTGTTCAATGCACACAGTTGCACCGCATAGCTTGCAGGTTATGCACGGTGCACATACCTTGCCGCAGATTGCACATCTTCCAGCACGATCCATTCACTCGCCCTACTATTCTTTTGCAAAGAG